>ENA-OPXI01001059-OPXI01001059.1-human-gut-metagenome-genome-assembly--contig:-NODE-1059-length-16640-cov-3.203015_pt1 | contig 16640 bp, 12 predicted proteins | sample MGYA00241520_ERZ502032 | MGnify/ENA primary metagenome ERZ502032 (study PRJEB25962, sample SAMEA2042106) | human gut metagenome | biome: human gut; feature: human-associated habitat; material: faeces...
TCTAAAGCGAGTTTTTCTTTCAGATTATCCTCTCGTGTGTCATTAAAAACCACGGATGCTTTATCGAGGAACTCCTTCTTCCAGTTGCGGAGAAGATTCGGCTGAATATTGTTTTCGGTTGCGATTGTATTTAAGTCTTTTTCTCCTTTGAGCAGTTCAATCACTAATTCTGATTTGAATTTGGCGGAGAAATCCCTATCCTTTTATTCAATCCCCATTACTTCTCCTAGTGCAAGCACCGCATTTCTTACGCATTCCGGACATTCACAGAGTACCTTTCCTGTGCCGACGCCCTTCAACTCCCTGCAGATCGTTGCTCCGCATTTTTGCTGAAACTTTGCAAGGATTTCTTTGGAATAACGAGGCGTTCCGGCTCCGTCTGTCAGGATTCCGGCGGTCATCACAGCTCCAATGAGTGCCCCGCAGGTTGCTTCCAGACATCCCATTCCAGCTGCATAGCCTGCGGTTAATTTCATCAGTGTCTCATCGTCCAATGAAAGCTTATCTTCAAATACTTTTACCACTGCCTGGGAACAGTTGCATGCTCCGGCAGCTTTTAAATCTGCAGCTTTTGCTGCGCGTTCTTCGATTGTCATATTCAGTACCTCTCTTATTTTATTCAATCTGGTAAAATTTTTTCAAAGGCTTCGCCTCAGTCTTAGCTGCTCTCTGAAAAAATTCCGGTATATTCTCCATATACCTGTAAATATACACAGGGAACAGACTGATGCCTGTTCCCTGCCTGTTAATTCCTATTATAACATAAATCTGTTAGAATCCCATCCACTTTTTCAGAATCCCGGGACACATTCTTTTAAATTTGATACATTCTGAATCCTAGATCATCTCTAAAAATGCAGCAATTCGTGTATCCAGCTGTCCGATATCTGCCTGAGAATAATCGGTCTCTACATGGATATACGGAAGTCCTTTAGATTTTACAAATTTCTCAATGCTCTTTGCCTCAATATTGTAAGTATGACATGCCTGAAGTGTCATTTCTACTACACCCTCGATATTATACTCTTCAAGGAGTCTTCCCATCAGTTCAATACGGTTGTTATCTGGTGTCATAACGGAACATCCGATTGCAAGATATCTCTCTGCAATTGCTTTGTAGATGTCCTCTGCATCTTCATCGATGAGACGGTCAACAGATTTTGCACCTCCACAGTTTTCATAGACTACAACATTTCCACCGTGTTCTTCGATGGCTTTTACAACCTTCATCGGTGCACCGCTGCTTGGACATCCGGTTAAAAGGATACGTTTCTTTCTCTCTGGTTTTTCCCCTTCTTCGTATTCTTTCATCAGCTTTTCACGAAGGGCATCAATTTCTGCCGGCATTTTTTCTTTGTCGAATTTGAACTGGCTTCCATAGAGAACACCGAACAGCTGGGAACCGTTCATCGGAGCCGGATCATTTTTCATAACTTCGTAGAATTTCTTCAGTGCAATACGTCCCTGGTTGGATACATGAACAGCATGGCGCACTTTTTCTTCTGTGATCTCTACATTAAATGTCTTTTCCAGATATTCTTTGAAACGGATGATCTCTTTTGTCCACAGTTCCAGAGAATCTTCTCTCTGTGAGTTTGGAAGTTCCATGATATAGACATTTTTGAATTCTTTCATCAGTTCGTACATCTTTTTCTTTCCATCACAGGTTGTCTCTCCGACTACCACGTCTGAGAAATAGAAGAATGGACATTTGTCAGATACGGCAAAACCGTAACTTGCCTTTACCATCGGGCACAGATTCTTCGGCAGATCCTTTTCTGCAATCGGGATCGTTTCATCGGATGTAGAGCAAAGTCCTACGGTAACTGCTCCCATAGCCATTGCGATTTCCTGTGGGAAGTAGGTACAGTACGCACCTACAACCGGAATTCCTTTGTCCTTTACTTCTTTCATTACCAGGAAAGATCTCTGTCTCTGCTCTGCAAATTCTTCAAAAATCTCCGGCAGCTCTTTTACTAATTCCATTTTTATTTTCCTCCTTTATTGTATGCATTTTAAGCATTGAATACATATTTATCCAGACGGTCAAATGCTTCTTTCACTCTGGATGTCGGCAGTGCAAGGTTCATACGGATATACCATTCACCATGGAATGGCTTTCCGTTCTGCCAGAACACACCTGCTTCATATCCCATCTTCAGAACGTCTTCCAGACTCTTATCATGTGCCTTGCACCATTCTTCACAGTTAACAAACAGCATATAGGTTCCCTGCGGTCTGGTTACGGAAACACCTTCAAAATGTTTGTCGATATAATCACATGCATAAGCGACATTTTCCCCGATCACTTCTCGAAGCTCGCCTACCCATTCCTGTCCTTCCGGTGTATACGCACCCATCAGTGCATGCATGGACAGCACATTCATCGAATTGTAATGGCAGAGGGAGGACTCTTTTAAAACTCTGTCTTTCAGGCGTTTGTTGTATATAATATGATAGCTTCCGATCAGTCCGGCAAGGTTGAAGGTCTTTGACGGTGCGTATAAAGCAATCGTTCTGTTTCTTGCATCTTCAGATACAGACTGGGTTGGAATATGCTCGTTTCCATATAAAATAATATCGGACCAGATTTCGTCGGAAATGACAGTCACATCGTATTTTTTATAGATTTCCATTGCTTTCTCGATTTCCCAGCGCTCCCATACACGACCGGTCGGATTGTGCGGTGAACAGAAAATGGCTGCATGAATCTTGTTTTTCACGATCTTCTCTTCCATATCCTCAAAGTCCATCCGCCAGATGCCCTCTTCATCCTTTTTCAGCGGACTGTGGATGATATGGTAGCCATTATTATTCAGTGTGCCGGTAAATCCTATGTAAGTCGGTGCATGGACAAGGACATTGTCACCCTGTGAGCAAACCGTGTGAAGTGCACTTGCCACGCCGCCTAAAACTCCATTCTCATAACCGATATGTTCTTTTTTCAGTCCGGTCACATGATTCCGTTCTTCATGCCACTTGATGATGCTGTTGTAATACTCATCTCTGGTAATAAAATATCCATAGGTCGGATGTTTCGCTCTTTCAATGATCGCTTCGGTGATCTTCGGGAGTGCCGGAAAGTTCATATCGGCAACCCACATCGGGATATAATCCATTCCTTCTCTTACTTCTACTTTTTTCCCCGGCCCAAGCATATTTGGAAGGATATCCACTGCAAGGGCATCTTTTCCTTTACGGTCAATAATACTTGTAAAATCATACTTCATTTTTTCTTTCTCCTCTGTTACATACACTTTTTTCTTTTAGTCATCATACAGGTGACATGCCACCTGGTGACCTTTGGATACTTCTTTTAATTCCGGGCGGACTTCCCGGCAGATATCCATACATTTGCTGCATCTTCCGCAGAAACGGCAGCCTTTTGGTGGATCAATCGGGCTTGGCACATCTCCGGTGAGAAAATGACGTCCCCGACTTTTTGCCAGATCCGGATCGGCGATCGGAATTGACTCCAGAAGTGCCTGCGTGTACGGATGATACGGCTTTTCATATAATTCCGCAGCCGGTGAAATTTCCACCAGCTTTCCAAGATACATCACTCCGATATTATCGGAAATATGCTTTACCATGGCAAGGTCATGGGCGATAAACAGCATCGTCAGATGCCGTTCTTTCTGCAAGGTCATCAGGAGGTTCATGATCTGCGCCTGGATAGATACGTCAAGTGCTGAAATCGGTTCATCACAGAACAGAAATTCCGGGTTAACTGCAAGTGCCCTTGCAATTCCGATTCTCTGGCGCTGTCCACCGGAAAATTCATGGACATTTCTGGTAGCATGCTCGGCATTTAAGCCAACCATCTCTAGAAGTTCCATCACCCGTTTCTGCTCTTCTTCTTTACTTTTTGTCAGATGATGGATCCGCATCCCTTCACTTACGATCTGATACACTTTCTGGTGTGGATCCAGCGAAGCATACGGATCCTGGAAAATGGTCTGCACCTTCTGTGTAAATGCATTTCTCTCTGCTTTACTCATCTGATGCACATCTTTTCCCTGATACAACACCTGTCCGTCTGTCTTCGTAAGGATTCCGGTACAGGTTTTCCCGCAAGTCGTCTTTCCACATCCTGATTCTCCTACGATTCCGAAAGTTTCTCCTTTATGAATCGTAAAAGACACGTCATCAACTGCCTTTAAAACACGTTTATGACTTGCCGGAAAATATTTTTTCAGATTTTTTACTTCTAATACAACTTCTTTTTCTATCATGCGTCTGTCCTCCCGAACGGAACACCGCTTCTGTCAGCACGTGGATCCATCAGCCAGCACGCAACGCTGTGCTCATCCGTAATGTGCGTAACTTTCGGTTTTTCTTCTTCACAGATTTTCATTGCATATGGACAGCGCGTGCAAAAACTGCAGCCTTTTGGCGGGTAGATCATATCCGGTATATTTCCCTCAATGGTATTTAAAATTGTTTTGTCTTCATCATCGATCCGCGGAACGGACTGGAGAAGTGCCCATGTATACGGGTGCTGCTGGTGATAAAAGATATCCCTTGCCGTTCCTCTTTCCACGATTTCTCCGGCATACATGACGATGATCTCATCAGCCATATCTGCAACCACTCCAAGATCATGTGTGATAATAATGATGGACATACCAAGCTTTTCCTGCAACTCTTCCATCAGCGCAATGATCTGTGCCTGTATTGTCACATCCAGTGCTGTTGTCGGCTCGTCTGCGATCAAAAGCTGCGGATGTGTCACCATAGCGCAGGCAATCATCACTCTCTGACGCATTCCACCGGATAACTCATGGGGATATTTGTTCATACACCCTTCCGGATCCGGAACCCCGGTCTGCTTCAGCATTTCCAACGATTTCTGATAAATTTCTTCCTTCGAAAGACTACTCTCGTGATTCTTCAGATTTTCTGCAATCTGCTTTCCAACCTTCATCGTCGGATTTAAGGATACCAGTGCATCCTGGAAAACCATCGAGCATTCTTTTCCACGGAAGGTATTCCACTCTTTTTCCGTATACCCGGTAAGCTCTTTTCCCTGGTAAATGATCTTACTTTCCGGCTTTACCTTTCCCGGTTTCTCGATCAGTCCCATCAGGGATTTGGCAGTTACGGATTTCCCACATCCTGATTCACCTACCAATGCAGTTGTCTTTCCTTTTTTTACATCAAATGAAATTCCTCTTACAGACTGTACTTCGCCTGCATATGTAAAATAGGATACAGATAAATTCTCTACCTCCAATAATTTTTCCATCTTCTATCCTCCAGGCTTACTTTACAATCTTTGGTTCCAGTGCGGTTCTAAGGACATCACCAAGTAAATTGAAACTCAGTACTGTACACAGAATCAGAACTCCCGGAAATACCGCAAGTCTCGGTGCATCCAGAATATGTCCCTGCGCACTCTGCAGCATACTTCCCCAGGAAGCTCTTGGAATCTGTACTCCAAGTCCAAGGAAACTTAAGGACGACTCCATCAGAATCGCATTGGCAATTCCAAGGCTTGCCGCTACGATGACCGGTCCCATAATATTCGGTACAATATGTTCCACTGCAATCCGGAAACTTCCGGCTCCCAGATTCCTTGCGGCGGTCACATAATCTCTTTCTTTGACAGACATGGTTTCCGCCCTTGTAATTCTCGCCACCTGTGCCCAGGAAAAAAGACTGAGTACTGCGATCAGAGTAAACAGGCCCGGACGCAAGATCGTATTCAGTACAACCATCAGAAGCATACTCGGAAGTGCCAGGAAAATATCGGTGAAGCGCATCAGGAACATATCCACTTTTCCACCAAAATATCCAGAAGTAATACCGATTGCCGTTCCGAGGATTACAGTCATGATCATCGAACAAAAACCAACCGTAAGAGAAATACGTCCTCCGTAAAGTGCTCTGGTAAAATAGTCTCTTCCGTATTCATCTGTCCCGAAAATATGCTTTGCAGAGATTCCCTGCAGTTTTTCAGCAACATTGATCTTATTCGGATCATATGGACTAAGCGGTGCCAGAATGGAAGCTATGATAATGATCAGGAGAATGACGATACTCACCAGTGCAATCTTATTGGAAAAAAGCTCTTTTTTGATATCTTTCCACACACTGTGATCATATGAAATCAACTCCTGGGTTTTCTTTTTTTCAATTCGTTTAAATCTAGTATCAGTCATTTGCCATATCCTCCCTCTTGATTCTCGGATCTGCAAATGCATACAGAATATCTGCAATAAAGTTACCGACAACCAGAATAATTCCGGACAACATGACGTATGCCATAATCACCGGATAATCACGGACACCGATCGCAGTCATTGCAAGGGTACCTATTCCCGGCCATCCAAAAACACTTTCAATGATAAACGATCCACAGACTATGGATGCCAGATTCATTCCAAGCAATGTGATGATCGGAAGCAGTGTATTTTTCAAAATATGTCTTTTTAAAAGTTTTCCACCTGTCGTTCCTTTTGCTTTTGCTGCAAGAACGTATTCTTCTCCAAGCTGTCCGATCGTATTAGAACGGATATAGCGGATAAAGACTGCCAGGTTGGAAAGGCTCAGGGTGATACATGGCATGATCATATGCTTCACCGTATCCAGGAACGATTCATTTCCCACCGAATGCATACCTGATGATGGAAGAATATGAAGTTTCGCCGCAAACACAATGATCAGCACCATTCCAAGCCAGAAAGACGGAATTGACATACCAATATAGGAAAGTCCACTGATGATATTATCAATCCAGGTATTCTTGCGGTATCCCGACCAGAGTCCGAGTGGGATTGCCAGAAGCACAGAAAGAACCAATGCGGCTCCCATCAGCTGCAGGGTTGCCGGAAGACGCTTGATGATCTGCTCAGATACGGAAGTATGGTTTGCAAGAGAAATTCCGAAATCTCCTTTCAGCACTTCTTTTGCCCATCCCCAATACTGCTCCGGCATACTTTTGTTAAGTCCGAGATTCTCTCTGATTGCTTCTTTTTCCTCATCTGACATCTGTTCATTCAAATACATACCGGAAATATCTCCCGGTGCTGCATAGATCACGGCAAATGAGAAAAAAGAAATCAAAATCGTGACAATAATCAGCTGAATCCCTTTCTTTACGAAATATTTTGCCATATTTCTTTTCTCCTTTAAAAGAGGGACCGGCACAAAGGTCATCTTGTGCTTCAGCCCCTCTTCGTCTGCTAAAATACAATATAATTAGTCTACTTTGATCTTCAGGTAATCAACGAATTCCGGAACAACCGGTACTGCATCCAGACCTGTTACATTTTTCTGAGATACCATCACATAATTGGTGTAAGTAAGTGGGTATTCCCAGTATTCTGATAAAGTCAGATCCTGCAGATCATTTGCAAGCTGCTTTGCTTCGTCTTTGTCTGCTGCTGCGTTTACCTTTGCTGCAAGCTGTCCGGCTTCATCACTGAATCCCCATGCTTTGGAGCTGCTGTTGATGTAGCTGTAAGCCTGTCCAAGACTGCTTCCACGCTCAGAATCCCATCCATTTGTACCAAGATCCCACTGATCTTCTTCCCCTGACTGGAACATAATTGCGAAGAATCTCTGGAAGAATGCGTTGGAATCCAGACCTTCTACATCAAGCGTTACGCCGATTTCTGCGAGCTGCTGCTGAAGAACTGTTGCAACTTCTTCCATGTTCGGACGGTCTGCATTGTAAACATATTTCAGAGTTGTTCCTTCGATTCCTGAAGATTTGGCAAGTTTCTTTGCTTCTTCAAGATCCTGCTCGTAACCTTTACAGTCTTTGTTGTAAAGAGACTGATCTGGTGTCAGAAGACTGTTTGCAACCGTTGCAAGTTCGTCACTTCCGTATGCGGTATCGATGATCTCATCTGCATTGATTGCAAGGAAGATCGCTTTTCTTGCATCTTCTGTAAGTTTGTCTTTTGCAGGTCCGTAAGGATTGATCTGCAGGTAATTCAGTCTTGCTTCTCCATTGTATTTTCCTTAAGTTGTTCTGTCTGTGTATCCCCTTGTTAACAACTCTTCAAAAATACTACCAAAATGTTTTTTTCTTTGCAAATTGCTTTTTTCTATCAATTTTTGTACTTATTGATATCGTTTATCAATAATTCCAGAAAACGCTGATTTCCCGTTATTTTTGTATCTTTTAACAATTTATTGCTTTTATCTATTGTAAAAAATATAACTTTTTTACAATTTCTTTTACCTTTTTTGCAATGTGTATTGTATAATGATTACAAAAGATTTGTTAAATTTTATTCAACATGAAAGGTTTATAAATGAAAAAATTGTATGAGCAAAGCCCTGAAATGCAGCTGTCCGGCAAATGCCAGCTGCGCCATGTAAAATGCACGCACCACAAAGGATATCTGCTGGAAGATCTTTCCATGATCAAAAGCGGATTTTATGAGATCATCTTTTGTAAAAGCGGAGATTTTCTGTTCCGCATCGGCCAGAAACGGCATTTTATTACAAATGGCGATATTCTGGTTATTCCACCGGATATTCCACACTACTTTACTTCCAGTGATCTCGTTGCAAACTATTATGATTTTATCACTGTATGGCTGGAAAAATCATATATTTCCAATCTGAAAAGCCAGCTTCCGGCCCTTAAGGAATCTGTTTTCAATATTGACACACCTCATCTTCTTCATACTACCAATAAGCTGTGTAATTTTGAGGAAGAATTTGAAACCTTTTACCGGGAATATGCTTCTTATGGGGAGCTTTCTGAAACCTATGCCTGTGGAGCATCCACCTGTCTTCTGGTAAAAGTCATTAACTATGCCCTGAAATATTCCAACGAATTTATTGAGATCGAATCCGATCAGACCAATCAGATCGTCCGCTATCTGGATCAGCATTTTCTGAAAGAAATCGGTGTGGAGGATCTGGCGCGTACTTTCCACATGAGCAAGAGCAGTCTGAACAAATTTTTTCAGAAACAACTGAATACAACCTGTCATCAGTATATTTTAAAGAAACGGCTGGCACTTGCGGTCTCGCTGATCCGGCAGGATGTTCCGCTTAAAACGGTTGCTGTCCAGTCCGGTTTTGGAGACTATTCTTCATTTTTTCGTGCTTTTAAGAAAATGTATCATATTTCCCCGACCGAATGTCAGGCAGACAATGAAAAACTGAAAAAGATCAAACATTAGCCTGGAGAATGACTTGTCTGAATAGTGTCGACATGCAAAAAACTTCGGATATTCTGGATTTTCGCCAGTGATCCGAAGTTTCTCTTGTTTAATATTTCTTTTTTTGATTGTCTTTATTTCACCAGATGTACTTCTGCCTTCTTCTCATTCAGCTTCTGTGCAGTCTCATGCTCATTGACATAGATACTGATATGTTTTTCTTTGCCGGAAGTATCGTAATCTTCAGCAGTAAATACATGTCCGTCAATGATCACCTTTGTTCCATATGGAATCTCATCCGGGTCAACCGCAATGGTCTGCCCTTCAACAACCGGAGTTCCGGTTGCTTTGACTTTGCTTGCCTTCGCACGGCAAGTCTCGCAGGAACAATAATAATCAATGGTATACTCTCCAATACTGTCTCCATACTGTTCGGCTGTAGCGTTCTGTTCGTTCACATCCGTGCCTTCCAGATTATAATTTTCTTCCAGGATTCTGGTTGCCCAGACAGCTTCCGGAATATATACCGTTCCGGAAATGATTCCCTGGTCTTCATTTGCAGCTTCGATGGTCTTTCCGTCTCCTGCATACATCACAACATGATGGACATAACCATCTTTTGCATAGAAAATCAAATCCCCCGGCTGTGCGTCTTCAACCGGAATCTTGGTTCCATACTGGCTCTGATCTTCGGCTACTCTTGGCAGATTATAGCCAAAAGTCTTATAAATCTGCTGTACAAATCCGGAGCAGTCCGCCCCTTCTGTCAGGCTTGTACCGCCCCATACATAAGGATTGCCAATGAACTGTGCGGCAAAATCCAGCATTGCCTGGCGGATCGCATTCCCCGGTGTTCCCGGCTTTACAGAAGCATAGCTATAATAAAGTGCCCGGTTATCTTCCGGTGCGATCAGTTCTGTAGCTGTCTGGTAAGCACCTTCGCCTGCTGCTTCTACCTGCGCTTTTACTTCATCCCCAGTCTGAACAGCCTCTTTAGAGACAAACCCTCGGACATCCCCGGACTCCACATAGATCCAGTCTTTCTCTGCATCCGCAAGGATATAACACAGATTACCCTGGGACATGGTTCCGATCACACGTGACTGTCCATTTGCCTCTTCCTGGATTGCTACAGTTCCATCCGACTTTGATGCATCTGCCAGTGCATATTTTTTCGTAGCCAGTGTCTGATTTACGGTTGCACGTACATGGGTAAATGCCTGATTTTCATTTGCCGAAACCGTTTCTTTTGCAAGGGATGCTGTTCCTTCGATTCCAGTATATGCAGTCTTGGCTTTTTTTGCCTGCTTCTGGTATCCACTCAGCAGTACCTGTGCGGCATCTCCGGTATAAAGCTCGGATTCTTTTACAAATCCTCTGACCTTTCCGGATTCTACATACAGCCATCCATTCTTTTCTTCTTTCAGAATGTAGAGAAGTCCATCCTGTGAAATTTCTCCGACAGAACGCACCTTTTCGGTCAACTGCCGGGATGCTGGGGATGCATTTAAAGTATCATCCTGCAATGCTGTAGCAGTATCCGAGTTTAAGGATGACTTCTTTCCCGAAGTGTCTGCTGTGTTTTTTAATGTCTCGGCAGAAAATGTATTAAGCTGTACTTTCTTTGCTGTTTTCGTCTTTTTCGCAGAAGATTTCGTCTTTGATTTCTTCGCCTTTACAGAAGTTTCCTTATGAAACAGTTTTTTAGCATCAGCTGTTGCTTCCTGAATATCACTTTCTGTCCGATCAGTATCAACGGCTCCACTGATATCCTCCGGAATTGCCTCACGTATGCTGATCTTTGTCTTTGCAAATGCATATTTTCTCGCAACTGTCCAGAAACGGAAATCTTCTTCGTATTCCGGAAGACTGACGATCTGCTGTCTCTTGACCAGTTCTTCATTGGTCATCTTGTGTTCACTATCCTGCGTATTTTTTTCCTGCTCCTGCGCTTTGTTTTTTTCTTCTGAGCCTTCTGTCTGATCTTCCGAAGGCTGCTGTTCATTGTTCACATTGCCATCTGAAGGCTGCTGTGGTGTATCCGGATTGACCGGATCTGTCGGTTGCTCCGGCGTAACCGGCACATCTGGATTAGCCGGGATTACTTCTACTTCATCTCCTGTTATCGGATCAACCTTCCATCCTGTTTTCGCTGCATCACGCAGACCGGTATCTTCCAAATATCCAGTCTCTTCATTGTATCTGATTTCTTCATTATGAATCATCTCCAGGACAAGATCTGATACTTCTGTAAGTGTATCACGCCCATCAATGGATTTTGCCTGTAATTTTTCTCCATTTTCTGATCCATTAGAAGTAACCTCTGTAAGACCGCTCTCTGCTGCCCAAGCTGTTGCCGGAGCGCTGAAAGTAAGTCCGAAAACAAGTAATCCTGCTAGAATTTTTACTCCTGTCACTTTTGCTACCTGTATATTTCTATATTTCAAAATCTGTTGCTCCTTCTTACAAATTCTGTAAAATGCAGTCCTTTTAGTCGAAACGCGACATTTTTATTTTACTACTCTTTGACAAAACCGTCCATATTTCATTAAAAATATTTCTGATAAAATTTTTCAAACTCAGAGAGTAATTTCTTTCGGAAAATATTTTGGTAAAATGAGAAAAAGGAAATGTCCTGACATATTTTACGTCAGAACATTTCCCTGTTTTTATGGTTTTAGATAAACTCCGAAAGAACAAATTATCCTTCGCTTAATTTTTATTTAGCCAGATAAACTTCTGCATTCGTCACGCCGAGAGCAAGTGCTTCTTCATGGCTGTTCACATAGACATCAATGTGGTTTTTCTTGATCGCGCCACCACAGTCTTCAGCAGTAAATACATGTCCGCCAATGATGACTCTTGTTCCGTAAGGGATCACACTCGGATCCACCGCAATGGTCTGTCCTTCAATGACCGGGGTTCCGGTTGCTGTGATCCCGTCTGCTTTGTTACAGCAGATTTCACATGCACAGTAATAGGTAATCGTAAAATTACCAAGATCTGCGCCGTACATCTCTTCTGTCGCATTGACTGTTCCGATTCCGCCACCTGCAACAGTATAATGATCGTCCAGGATCCGGGTTGCCCATACTGCATCTTTGTTATAAACAGTTCCGTAAATGATTCCCACATCTTCATTTGCTGCTTCGATCGTCTTTCCATCTCCGGCATACATCACAACATGATATACATAACCGTTCTTTGCATAGAAGATCAGATCTCCAGGCTGTGCGTCTTCTACTGGAATCTTGGTTCCATACTGGCTCTGATCCTCGGCAACACGCGGAAGATCATATCCGTAAGCCTTGTAAATCTGCTGTACAAATCCGGAACAGTCTGCTCCGTTTGTCAGACTGGTTCCGCCCCACACATAAGGATTACCGACAAACTGGGATGCATATTCAATCATTGACTGGCGGATTTCACCACTCGGCGTTCCTTCTTTTGTAGAAGTCAGCGTATAGTAAAGAGCTTTATTATCTTCCGGATCCATGTTTTCCTCTGCCATTGAATAGGCATCAGCTCCTCTTTCTGTCACCTGTGCTTTGGTTTCAGCGTCTGATTTCAAATACTTCTTTTCCGCAAAGCCTCTGACATCTCCGGATTCTACATAAACCCAGTCTGAATCTTCATCTGCGAGAATGTAGCAGAGCTCTCCTGCTGTCATTGTTCCGACAACTCTGGAATCCGCATTCTTCTCCTCCTGAATATCCAGGATTCCTTTTTTATCGGTATCTACCTGTTCGCTTACCAGTGCCGGTTCTTTATCTGCAACCGTCTGGTTCACCGTCGCACGGAGATAGGTATATGCCTGATTATCTTTAGCCTCTACCAGTGCCTGTGCCGTCTTTGCGGTTCCCTCGATTCCGGTATAGTCTTTGTTTTCTTTGGAAGCTTTTAACCTGGCCTGTGTCTGATAGACATCCAGAAGTTCCTGTGCCGCATCTTCCGTATAAATTTCAGACGCCTTTACAAATCCCCTGACATTACCGGATTCCACATACAACCAGCCATTGTCTTCTTCTTTCAAAATATAAAGAAGCCCGTCCTGCGAAATCGTTCCGACCGAGCGAACCTTTTCTTCCATCTGCTGTGCTGCCAGGTCAGCAGTCACTTTTGCCGCCTGTTCTTCTTTCTGCTTCTGCAGATCCTTCTCAGCCTGTCTTGCTGCTTCAGCTCTTTTTCCAGCTTTCAGATTGGTCTGATTCGGCGCCTCTGTTTTTAATTTCGCTGATGAAAAAATGTTGAGTCCGGTCAGTTTGATCTGTGTAGATTTTTTTACACCTTTTGCCGTTTTTGTACGTTTCACTTTTTTCGTGTTGTATTTTTGATTCTCTATATCAAATCCGGCTCTCAGCTCTTTTGCATCTTTTTTTGCCGCTTCAAGCTCTGCTTCTTTGGCTTCCTCGGAAGTATCTGCCCTGCCATCTGCAGCTTCCGGAATTTCCTCCCGTACATTGATCGCTGTTCTGGCAAATGCATATTTTCTTGCCACAGTCCAGAAACGGAAATCCTCTACCATCTCTGGCTGCTTCACAATCTGCTGACGGTTGATCAGTTCAGAATTACTGACTGCAGTTTTTGATTCGTTCTGACCGGCTGCTTCTTCTGCTTTGCTGATCTCCTGTGTATGGTCGATCTCACTTCCCGGAATTGGGTCGGTCTTTGTATCTTTCCGGTCTTCGGAAGAATCTGCCTTATCAGTATCCGGTTTCTGAATCGGATCTTTGGAATCGGATTTGCCGGAATCCGGGCTATCCGGATTTTCCGGAATGCCTGGTTTTTCCGGTGTCTCTGGAGTTTCCGGAGTATCCGGTTTTTCTGGAGTACCTGGTTTTTCCGGTGTCTCTGGAGTATCCGGTTTTTCTGGAGTGCCTGGTTTTTCCGGTGTCTCTGGAGTGTCCGGAGCGTCCGGTTTTTCCGGAACCTCTGGGTTTTCTGGATTCTCCGGGGTTCCCGGTGACTCTGGAGTTCCTTGATTTCCAGGGGTGTCTGGTATGACTGGTGTCTCCGGAACATCCGGTGTCTCTGTCAGGCGTTCTCCTGTCTCCGGATCCACTTTCTGACCAGTCGAGGTATCTTCCAGATAGCCGGTTTCATCATTCAGCCTGACTGCTCCTCTTTCCATCATTCCCCGTACATAATCAGATACACTCACAAATACTTCCGATCCATCTGTCTTTTTTGCCTGCACTGTATTCTCTGCCACAACGGCCGTTTCTCCATCATCGGCAAATACCGCCATTGGCGAACCAAGAGCCATTCCAAATGCCAGAAGACTTGCCAGTGTTTTTGTCCCGATCCTTTTTGATACAAATTTGTTCCTAAACTTCAATAATTGATCCTCCTCTCGTAAATAGACTATAAGTTGTATGTTAATTTTTGAAGTTTTCAAAAAATTCCTCTTCGCATTAACAATTGCATTAATAAAATGTATGAAACATTAAATTTAGGAGTTCCATTCATCTTTTGTTTGATTATTTTTAATTATAGCACAAATTTAACCATATGTGGTGTTTTTTTGGTAAAAATACACAATTTCTACATTTATGGTTCCTGTTCATATTACTTTGTCAATAAGTTACCTTGTTATGATCTGGATGATCGTCTTATCCGTTTCACGCATTCCCTTCTTTGCAAGCTCTCCGATATTGCGGATTGTATTTTCTACACCTTTTTCTACAAGTCCGTCTCCGCCATAGAACTGCTTTCCTATCTTCTCTTACCATTTTCCACCCATAATATCCGGTTGGTACTCAATCTGTGACACGATCTGTGAGGGCGTATATTTCCAGATTTTCTCTCCTGTATAATCTGCCGCCACAAACATCCCAAAGATAAGGAAACTGATAAACATCCGCGCAAAGAAACTGCTTCCGCCATTTTCTTCTGAAGAATGTTCTCCATATAATCCCCTGTATACATGCTGATACCTTGGATGCACCGCCGGGATACTGCCCTTTCTCCATTTTTGACGTGACATCCTAAGCAACTCCTCGCGGCGTTCCTGTGATTCGTTCATTCCAATCTCTCCCTTCTGCTAAAGCATCCAATTAAACTGAATGTGCCTCGGTGCATTCTACACCGAACGCAGTTACTTGCAACATTCTTCTTTGCGCGAGTGCGCATCTTTGGCAGGTAGTTCTTTTCATTTACCAGAAAGTTCTTTCCCAATTTCAGACAAACAAAAAGGACATATACCTCTACCTCAGTATATGTCCCACATCTTTTCACATATGCAATTTTTACCGTTTTGCCATCTCTTCCATGATGTCATCCCAGGTGATCCCCCGTTCTGCCATCAGCACCATCATATGATACAGGAAATCACACATTTCATATTTGACTTCTTCCTGGTTCGGATTCTTCGCCGCAATGATGATCTCGGCAGCCTCTTCTCCAACCTTCTTCAGAATTTTATCAATACCTTTTTCAAACAGATAGTTCGTGTAAGATCCTTCCTTTGGATGCTCTTTGCGATCCATGATCGTATGATACACGCTCTCGAATACCTGCTGCGTATTGATTTCTTCATACTGATCCCCTACGATTGGCTGGAAGAAGCAGGTCGGATTGCCGGTATGACATGCTGCTCCTACCTGATCGACTTTTGCAAGCAGGGTATCTTTGTCACAGTCGATGGTCAGGGATTTGACATACTGAAAATGTCCGGATGTCTCGCCTTTTGTCCAGAGACTCTGTCTGCTCCGGCTGAAATAGGTCATCCGTCCGGTTTTCACTGTTTTTTCAAATGCCTCCTGATTCATGTATGCCACCATCAGCACTTCGGACGTCTTATAATGCTGTGTGACAACCGGAAGTAATCCATCGGAATTTAATTTAAATTCGGAAAAATCCATCAGACTCTCAAAGGATGTCATACGAATTCCTTTCTGGCTGCACTCTTCTTTGAAATCAGCACAATTGATTTTTCTCTGACTCACATACATTCCAGAAAGTCCTTTCACACCCGGGCATTCCAGGATCTTAAAAAGCTCTTCCTTTTCCAGTGTATCGGTCACAACCACACACGGAATATCTGTAATATTTACAACGGAATTCAGATCCAGACGGTGCATAAATACAATCTGGCTACTGTAAGTCTGGATCAGATGCTGCTGCTTAAATAATGCATCAAAGTCATTCAGTGACACCGCGATCTTCTCTTTTCCAAACCGCTTTGCCACCTCTTCGATCAGTTTCTGTGAATCCGGCTTTGAAAAATTCAGCATGGCACGCTTTGCACCGGTGTAGAGGATTTTCTTTACATCCTCCTGCCGCTTTACATTTCCTCCGGCAACCATCGGGATCCGAATCACGCGGTTGATCTTTTTCATCAGTTCAATGGACTCATCATGATCCTGGTCCGTACTTGACAGGTCAAATACCAGAAGTTCATCCGCCCCGTTATCGCTGTACTCTTTTGCCAGCGCGATTACATCTTCAGATACAACTGTCGGGTCATCAAACCATTTTACCGCCTTCCCTCCAAGGATAAAAATGCAGGGA
>ENA-OPXI01001065-OPXI01001065.1-human-gut-metagenome-genome-assembly--contig:-NODE-1065-length-16595-cov-2.950423_pt1 | contig 16595 bp, 15 predicted proteins | sample MGYA00241520_ERZ502032 | MGnify/ENA primary metagenome ERZ502032 (study PRJEB25962, sample SAMEA2042106) | human gut metagenome | biome: human gut; feature: human-associated habitat; material: faeces...
AAATATTGAATTTTCAAGGTGCGAAGCCCTGTTTAGGTGTGGGAAGTTTTAGTAACTTAACTTTAAGTCTCCTTCTTTGACCCAGCCGATCTTCTTTAAGAACATATTGATGATCGGGCAGATCACTGCAGGAAGGATAATGGATACAAGAAGCAGTCCAGCCCAGTCACCTGTTGTAATAGCTGCCTTGGTTCCCTCAGAAACGTCTTTGACCCAGCCTGTATACACGCCGATCTGACCAACCAGACCACAGGTACCCATACCGGAAGAAACAGCAGCTCCGTTCATTTCCATATGGAAGAGACAGGTTGCGATCGGTCCTGTAATAGCGGAAGTAACGATCGGTGCGATCCAGATCTTAGGATTTTTTACAATATTTCCCATCTGGAGCATGGATGTACCAATTCCCTGGGATACCAGACCGCCCCATTTATTCTCCGGGAAAGACATAACTGCAAAACCTACCATTTGGGCACAGCAGCCTGCTACTGCTGCTCCGCCAGCCAGTCCTGTAAGACCTAAAGCTGCGCAGATGGCTGCGGAAGAAATCGGAAGTGTCAGGGCAATACCTACAAATACAGATACTAAAATACCCATTAAGAATGGCTGAAGCTCTGTTGCCCACATGATCACATTTCCCACCTTCATGGCTGCTTTTCCAAGAGCCGGTGCAAGAAGTGCAGATAATGCGATACCTACGCCAATGGTAACAAGAGGTGTAACAAGGATATCCACTTTTGTCTCTTTGGAAACAGCCTTACCTGCTTCTGATGCCAGAACTGCTACAAACAGAACTGCCAGAGGACCACCTGCGCCGCCAAGTGCATTGGATGCAAAACCTACGGTGATCAGGGAAAATAATACAAGGGGCGGGCAGTGAAGGGCATAGCCAATCGCTACCGCCATAGCCGGGCCACTCATGGCAGATGCAAGGCCGCCTACTGTATAGGCTGTATCATTGACTGTTGCTACTGTCATAGTCAGAAACGGAATATGAAGCTGACTTCCCAGTGTATTGATAATGGTTCCGATCAAAAGGGAACAGAACAGTCCCTGCGCCATTGCACCAAGAGCATCAATGCCATACCGTTTTACACTGATCTCAATGTCTTTCCGGTGCAGAAAATCTTTTAACTTTTCCATAATGCCTCCATAACATAATCTGTTTTCTTTTCATCATTTAACGTCCCCGCAATTTTAACTCTGTTTTTCTGTCTTGTCAATCACTTTTGTCATATGACAAGACAGTTGACTTTACAAAAACAGTTCAAAGCAGTCTGCACACTTTTACACATACCAAAAAGCCAGGAGTTAAACTCCTGGCTCTCTGGTGTAATGCGAATAGGATTTCATTGTTTGTCTGCCGGAAAGCCTTTCCCGAACAGCTTGTATAGATTTTAGCATACTTTTCATATAAATGCAACTCATATTTAACAAAACAAGGCCTTATAGGGAATTTTTGTAACTTTTATGTAAAATTTCACCCTGCAAACATGACTCCATCCAGTACGCTTTCAAGTTCCTCCCCATTTATTTTCTGGGGCCAGTCACTGTTATACATAGATACCTTTCCGTACTGATCCCCATCATAACGAAAGATCACGTAACTTTCATTATCTGTCATGTAAAAATACAGTTTTGTTCCCACAAGGATCACTTCTGTTTTTCCATTTTCTCTTCCAGAGGCATCTGTCTTTTTTACAGTCAGTGCCTTTTTTACTGTAACCACTATTTCTGCCGGGCCTACCACATAAGGATCTCTGCTTTCTAAAAGTCCAGAGCTTCCTACATGATAATGTCTGCTGCCGGAATAGGTACTGAATGCGTTCATAGTCTTTTCAAGGTAAAGAGCACCTGGATCATTGTATGCAGCCACATCCTCGCTGTTGGTAAAAAGACTGTTCTCATTATAATTATACTCATATCGTATCAGTGCCGGAGTTCCCTCTACATATCCCAGATCATGGATCTGCCCATTTGTGATCTCATATACATTATCCGTAGTCCAGTCATTTTCTGCATGGGTCAGAACATGGAGAAAATGTCTGTCTCCTGATCTCACATAATATGCGTCCAGATTGAAATAGTACATATCGTTGAAATCCTGGCTTGCGACTTCTTCCTCTTTATTTTGGATCTGGATACGAAGGGCATTGTTTGCAAACCCATCTGCTCCGTAGGGATAAACACTTACATCAACAAATGTACCGTCATTATAAATATCAGCACTGTAATCTGCATAAGCTGCGATCTTTACAGCATAATCTGCAGGTGCCGCCTGGTATTCTTCTTTTACCAGGTCCGGATACTTTTCAAAAGGAAGACTGATACTGATAAGACCTAAAGCCCAGGAACCAATCGTATAAGGATTATAATAAATATTCAGACGGTCTGTCCCCAGACTCCAGGCAACAGCACCATTGTCCTGTGGTGTATTGATACATTCAAAAAATACATCTGCATCTTCCTCAGGAGTACTGTTCTCTACCAGACCTTCTTCGCTGGCATACTTGTCTTTTAGTTCGTGTACGATCCCGGATTTCACCTTATCTTCATCTGTGATCACATCATAAAAACCCAGCTTTTTCCCGGTTTTTGTATCAAAAGTAAGACCTGTATAGGAATTGTATCCATGGGCTCCGCCGTAATAGTCATAATAAAACAGCTCGTAGCTTACCACATTTTCATCTGCGCGAAGGATATCGGGTGTATACACAGCTGACAGCTGCATATTACTATCCTCCTGTACATATTCAACCATCTCCTCTGCCGATGTTTTCAGGTTTTCCAGATCTTCTTCTGCACTCTTTTTTAATGTGTCATACTCCAAAGCCAGCGCCTGATTCAGCTTCGGATAAGCAGCCGCTTCCTCATCGCTTAACACAAGTCCCCCTGTTTTCAGACTGTAACTTACCTGAACGCTGCCATCTGCACTGTCTGCATATCCATTTGCACTGTCTGTATGGATATAGGGATGTAACATCTGTGGCATACCGTCATTCGTTTTTTTTGACTCTGCATTTTCTTCCGTCTCTGGTCCGCTTTCTGACTCTTCTGCACCACTTTCACTTTCATTTACACTTTCTTTTGTTGCTGCATCCGCTTCCTGGCTTTCCTTTGACGTTGTCTCTGCTGGTTCTCCCTTTAAAATTTTCTGACATCCAGTTCCTGTAAACGCCATGATAACAGCAAGTCCTGCTGCCATAATTCTTTTCTTTTTCATCTTTCTCCTCTAAATTGTAATAAATTTTGAATGAACTTCTTTTTCAAATTGATACTTGAAGTTTTAGTGAAAATATAGTATTATACAAGAGATGCGTTTGTAGCTCAGTGGATAGAGCAGTGGCCTCCGGAGCCGCGTGCGGAGGTTCGATTCCTCTCAGACGCATTTTTTTATTACCCTTTTTCGGTCTTTCCCTTGACAAATCCTCCCCCATCCCTTATTCTGATTACATATATTTCAATATATCTTCTATTATCTGTCAATCTGTAATCTCATCATAATTTCATTCATTTTATTTTTTATAATTCTTATTTCTATTATTTTACTCCTTATTTTATATCCCGGCTACTTTATTTTTACAAATGATTTTGCTATGGATCTGCCTGGGCAGTTTTCATAAATATTATTTTTAGGAGGTATATCTTTTGGTATACGACACATTTCTCAACACAGTAAAAGAACAGATGGAACAGGCTTTAGGAGACGGATATTCCCTTACCTTGCGGAAAGTCCAGAAAAATAATGGTCTTATCCTGGACGGTCTGTGCATTGCAAAAGGTAACGGCACCATTGCTCCTTCCATTTAACTCCTGTTATGAACAGTATTTAAACGGAACTTCAATGGAGGAGATCATCCAGAAGCTGCTCACAGCCTACTACGAAAGCAGCTGGCCTCCCATTCTTAACAAGCTGGTCCTGTCTGACTATGACTCTCTCTGTTCCCACATTGCTTTCCGTCTGATCAACGCTTCTTCCAATCAATCCCTTTTAAAAACAATGCCTCATATTCCCTGGATGGATCTTGCCATTGTCTTTTATCTGTACATACAGGAAAATGAAAACGGCATCATGACCGCAGCTATTTCTGATCACCATATGAAAACCTGGGGTGTTACAGTCCATGATCTCTACCACGACTCTCTTTTAAACACTCCCAGGCTTTTTCCTCCTGTTATATCCAGCATGGCCTGTATCCTGGAGTCCCTTGATCCCAAACACCTGCAACATCAGCCAGCTTTCCCGGAAACTCCTTTTTATGTTCTCACCAACCAGAATGGGATCAATGGCGCTGCCTGCATCCTTTACAAAGATGTTATAAAAAATTTTGCTGAAGGGATGGACCGGGATATCCTGATCCTTCCCTCCAGCATTCATGAAGTTCTTCTGCTTCCTGATGATGACCCGCTATCTTATGATGAGCTGGGGCATCTGGTGACTCATATCAACCAGACAGAAGTAGTTGCCGAAGACCGTCTTTCCAATCAGGTCTATCTCTATTCCCGTAAAGAAGACAGGATCACCACTGTTTCTTTTGGTCCTTCTGCTGTCTGCTGATTCTTACTGTACCCAGGCACCGGAGCCATCTACATATCGTCCGTCAGGTGTCCAGGTATTTGCATACATAACACCATTGGAACCCATATAGTACCATCTGCCGCCTACTGCCTGCCAGCCGGTAGTCATCTCACCACTGCCATTCAGATAATACCACTGGCCGCCTAACTGCTGCCAGCCAGTCTTCATTGCACCCGTTGGATCCAGATAGTACCATTTACCACCTACTGTCTGCCAGCCGGTCTGCATCTCACCGCTTCCGTTCAGATAATACCACTGGCCTCCTACAAGCTGCCAGCCGGTAGTCATTACACCATCACCATTTAAGTAATACCACTGTCTGTCTACTCTTGCCCAGCCAGTCTGACGATACCCGGATGTGTTAAAGTAGTACCATGCTCCATTGATCTGCTTCCAGCCATTGGATGGATAACCGCCGCTTGAATAGGAATACCACCAGCCAACATTATCCTGGACCCATCTGCCGGTTCCATTGTAAACGCCTGCCTCATCTTCATCTACATAATAGGAAGAAGAGTCATCAGACCACTCGCCTGCCTTATCATTATAACTTGCAATGGCTCTTACACGGAATGTATAATCTCCTTCCTTATTAAAATAGCCATTGAAATTGAAGGTCGTTCCTGTGGTGTTTACAGTGGTCACTGTCTTCTCATCTCTTAAAAGTTTTACATCATAGCTTTTTGCACCGTCAATGGAGTCCCATTCTGCAATACCGTCATTCCATTCCAGGTTGGAAGTTCCTTCCAGTTTTCCACCTATGCGTTTTAACTGGGCTGTCACTTCAATGTAGTCGCCGCTGTCGTAGATCTTTGCTTTCTTAAATTCTGCATTACAGCCGGACAGTTTAAAATGGCTTTTACTGGTATACGAGAAGCGATAACCGTCCTTTGCGTAAAGTTCCACTTTTACTTCCGGTATGTCACCTACTGTCCAGGTATCCTGGTCATCTGCATTGGTATACTCAGCGGACTCTACATAATAGCTGGATGTATCACCGCTTACATGGATCGAACCAATGGAGTCTCCGCTGGCAGGTGCCGTGTCATAGGAAAAAGTCAGTTTCACAGTGTCAATTTTAGTATCTGCTGCAAATGCAGGCATCACGGACATAAAGGTCATTGCTGCAGCTAACGCGATACACCAGGCTTTTTTCATCTTCATATTCCATCCTCCTTCTTATCTATTCATTAGATAAATTATAACGTTTTTAACTTACTTTTATTATAATAAAGAGCATGGATCTATGCAATTTCAGAAACCTTAAAAAGAACTTACGATTTTTGCAAAAATTTTACATGGTTACAAAATTATACACTCATTTTATCTATAAAGTGTATCTGTAAGACGCAGTTCATCGATCATGTCTGTAAACCAGCGGATCTGTGTCGTAAATTTTTCTCTCAGCCGGTCTGCATCTATACTGCCTTTGCCTGCTTCAAAAAAGTCGCAGTCACTTTCCACCGCAATATGAAGTTTTCCTTCTTTTAAAAAGCTCATGTACAGTTTTCCGCCGCTTATCTCCGCTGCTGAAAGGATATATTCTATCATATGGGGTGTTAAAATGTGAAAAACTTTCTCCCCATCATCAGAACGGACCGTAAAATGTTTATCAAAAACCTCATTGCCCGTTTTAATGGTATCTGTACGGATAAGACGCTGGAAAACAGTCCTTGGAAACAGACTGACCTGTGCTGACAGCTCCCTGCCAAGGTCACAGATCAGCCACTGCCCCTTAAAAACCTCCCGTTTTTTATTTTCCCAGACCTGCATTTCTTCATTATATATATTTTCGTCCTGACAAAGGATTATATCACTGAATTCCATATTCAAGTCTTTATAAACCGCTTTTATGTGATCATTTCCCTCTGCACAGTTATAGTCCAGAGGGATCATCACACCGGAACCCTGGATCTGGGTGATCCCTATCTTTCCGAAAGGCTCATAGATCACATCTTCCAATACCTCCTGAAGGGCTTCTTTTACCAGATTTTCACCTATCTGCTTTTTTAGGACTGTATCCTTTTTATCTTTTACAGAACCAAGTACACAGGCAAGGATGATCAACAGAATGGCCAAAAGGATCTGGCCTGTTACCACGCATATAAATGCCAATACTGCCACGATTTTTCCTATGAGCCTGCATACAGCAGCCGTTGTCTTATTTCCTTTCAGTTCCCGGTTAAGCTCTTCCTCTGTTATTTTCTGCTGATCCATTTTGCACCTCCCTGCTGATCCTTTTTTCTTTTACTGTACCGTGCCGCCCATTAACTGGATCAGTGCAAGGTTTTCGTCACTGGTACCGCTGTAGTTTACAAATCCCAACAGTTCTGCACAGTATTTTCTGGTTTCAAAATCAGGAGAAATACCGCTGAGCATAAATGCGTCAATAACAGAATGGCCTTCATATCCCTCTAAGAAATCACTGAGATCAATGTCATCCGACTCCACATCTACGCTGTCTTCTGCTGTAAGATAGCTTGTAAGGATATCTAATGTGCTGTCTACATCTTCTGCTGCCGACTCATAAAGATAATAGGTGGTATCATCTTCCGTCAGCTCAAAGCAGTAGCTGTCACCTTCTTCTGACAGATCCCAGCCTAATTCATAGGATACGCCAGTTTCATCATCGATCAGGTTCAAATGGTCATAATCAAGACTCCATATGCCGGAAATAGACTGTGTCTGGATCTGGCCGTTATCATTGTAGAGAAGGTCAAAATATGCCTGATCATCTTCAAAATAGAAGATCATAGCTGTTTCATCACCGGAACCGATCCAGTAAGTTCCCTGAGCTACATATTCGATCACGCTGGCTGTCGTCATCATCTGGTCCAACGTAGTTTCCAGGTTGCTTCCGTCTCCTTCGCTGGATAAGACAATATCATCTAACTGGATATATTCTCCGTTTTCTGTGTTGTACCAGTCAAAAGCAAATGTAGTTGGATCATCGGAATAGTCTTCATTGAGATACAGATAAAAGGTATCGGTATCTGCTTTCCAGTAACCATCCAGATCTGTCACCTCTCCATCTGTATCTAAAATTGCCAGATAGGCATCTTTCTCATCAAAGGCCGCCACCATGATCTCCTGGGTGCTGGAAATTCCCGCCCAGGTAGTTCCTGCCAGGATATCGGCCATTTCTGAGTCATTAACACCAGTAAGTTTCTCTGCTGTTGTTTCCGTTTCCGTTGTTTCTGCCACTGTTGTTTCTACTGCTTCTTTTTTATCAGCTACTACTTTTTTGGAAGAACCACCTCCGCAGCCAACAAGAGAAATACACATTGCTGCTGCAACTGCTACTGCCATTTCTTTTTTCATACGACTCATCCTCTTTCTCATTTTTTCTCCTCCATTTCCATTTCATTAAACCGCCTTAAACGTTCTCTGGCTGCTTCTAACTGCGCCTCTATATCTGTGGACGGCTCCTGTTTTTTCTCTTTTGCTGCCGGTTTCATGGTCTTATGCTCCGCTGCTTTTCCTGATATTTGGGGATGTTTTCCTGCAAGCGTTCCCAGCACACTTCCTGCAGCTGCGCCGATCACAGCTCCCGCAGCTGCGGCTCCAGCTGTTCCTATATATGAGCCAAAATCTGGATCCGAACCATTTTCTGTTCCCAATGCATCTGGAACTGGCTCCGTGGAAACAGGCTGGTCTGAAGACCCAATACTTTCTGTGGAAGCTGTAACAGGCGGTCCGGCTGTTGTCTCTGACCTATTGGAAGAAGGCACACCTGCGGCTGTATTTCTTGCACGTTCACTTACCTGAGAGACTGTTGTACTGGTGCCTCTTTCTGTGTATACAGCGGGACGGACCCCTGCGTCTGCCGCCGCACCTGCCATCGCCCCGGCTCCTCCCGCAACTACCGTTACAACCACCGGATTTCCATAAAAATCCCTGTGGTGGGCGCGGAACTGATTGCTTCTTGTCACTGCTTTTTTCTGAGCTGTCCTGTATTTCGTCCCGGACTGCTCTAAAGCTTTTATCATTACAAGAAGAGTTCCCTGCCTTGTTTCCAGAGAAGCAGCTAACTTTGTAAGAGAAGTGCGCACGCCCTCAAGCATGGCATCTGTCCCCAGGGAAGCATTTACTTTTTTGATCTGCTCCAAAGCACCATCCAGGCTTTTTATTGCTTTTTCATACTCCTTTTTCTGCTGCTCCAGGGCATCCACCTTAACTTTTACGAAAGCCATAGGCGCCTCCTATTTCAGGTTGATCTTCAGTTTACCTGCAGAACTGGAGATCTTCTTCTCATTGGCACTGTATACATCTGCAGCTTCCGACAGGGTTAATGCATAAGTATTTACCACATTCAATACCTCTTCACATTTCCCGATAATGGCATCAAAACGGCTGTAAAACTCCGCAGAACCGCTGCCGGTCCAGGTGGATCTTAAATTTTTTACTGCAGTCTTACTTTCTGAAAGATAGCTGTACATGTTTTTGTAGCCTGTTTTAATGTTGTTGGAATAGTTTTTTAACTGTTTGGGATCCACTTTAATATTTGCGTCTGCCATTTACGCTCACCTCCCTATTTACCCAGATATTTATGTACCAGATCCATGGCCTTGTTATCTGCCTGGGTGTAACTGTTGGAAAATTCTCCGAGAGCTGCTCCCATCTGCTGTAAGATCTGGGTCAGCTGGGCCAGATTTGCTTTGTCTGCCTGATATCGTTTTAAATACGAAGCACTTGCTTCCCCGCTCCATACAGAAGATACTTTTTGGATGTTTTCATCTAACTTATTCATCTCACTTTTCATTTTTGCTGCCAGATTGGTGAGATTAACTCCTGTGGATTTAAGTTTTGCCGCATTTACCTGCTGTGTTGCCATAATACACTCCCTCCTATCTCCTGCTTACCACTGCCTTTGCCTGCGCTTCTGCTTTTTCCATGGAAGAACATGCGTCCCGCAGGACTGCCGCGATCTCCCTTAAAGAAGCTGCACCAGACGCCAGGTCTGTATTCTGTTCCTGCATAAATTTCACAAAGATCTCTGCTGCTTTTCCTGACCAGGATGCAGCTACTGCTTCATTGGCGGCTGTGATCACTTTCACAGTCTGGTTCTGGATCTGATCGGCCGCCTCTTCCAACAACTTTGCCTGTTTTTTCACACTCTGAGAGTCAAAATGAATGGCTGCCATTTATCTCATCCCTCCAAACTTAAGCCTGCCTGCATTTCTGCTTACAGTTTTTTCTGTATCCTCGTATACACCAGCCAGTTCCTTAAGGACTCTTTCATAATTTCCCAGCATTGTGATGATCGCACCGGAACTTTTCCTTAACTGACCGGCCACTGCGTAAATATCATCTGCGCTCTCCCCTGCATAAGAGTCCTGCAGTTTGCGAAAGATCGCATAGGTCGCATCTGTATTCGCTGCAATGGATTTTTTGATAGAAGTGATTTCCTGCACTGCCCGCAAAAGTTCCTCTGTATTGATCCGACTGGTTCCATCTCCTGCCATATGCCACCTCCCTGTAAAGTCTGGTACAGCATCAGCTCTTTGCCGCTGCACGGATCTGGCTGCTGATCTCCTCTTCTGTCTGCTCTAATTCATCGGCGATCCCCAGGAGTCCTTCTGCCACTTCTGTGTACTGCTCTGCCATTTCCAAAAGAGCCGCCCGGTCCTTCTGGTAATTTTGCAAAAAACGGTCTTTTACTTCACTGCTCCAGGTGCTGCTTAAACCTTCGATCACAGATGTAAAACGCTTTAACTCTTTTCTTACATCCCCTGCAGAAGTTTCTACTTTTCTGGCAGTGGTCCGCAGCACTTCCGGATCCATTTCCATTTTATTTTCTGCCATGCTCTCCTCCTGTTCCTGTTGATGTACTCCCGAACTCTTTACCGCATCTGTTTTTGCAGTTGAGCTTCCATGAATACATTCTTTGCAACCACTGAACGTTTTTATACCATGACCACCCGGCTGCCGTTTTTGATCCCTACTTCCCGGAAGGTTTCGTTATCCTGGATCAGACCTTCTAACTCCAAAGATCCGAAAACAATATTATCCAGTCCTGCAAACAGGTCGTGCCCCTCTAACTCTGCGATCTGCTTTTTGATCTGCTCCTTGGCAGTTCCTATTTTCATCCGGTCGTCTAACACAAATTCATAGGTTTTGGCATTTCCCGGTATCTCGATCTCCAAATGGATCTTACTCATGTTCTCCCTCCTTTACAAAAGGTGTCATAAAGAGGACTGCTCTTCCTTCCTGCCCCGTAAATGCGGCTCCAGCCGGATAAGTCCTGCTCCTCTCAGAAGGTGTGATCTCATAATCAAAAATACCCTGCTCATCAAAAGCTCCCCCAAGGTGGATTCCCTGCTTCCAGTCTCCAAACTGACGAATCGCCCTGTAACCGGCCAGTTCTTCATACTCTCTTGGAGACAGTGCCATAAAGAAATGCAGTCTGTGATTCATTCCTTTTTCAAATACAGTTTCAAGGACTTCACTTACATCAAAGTCTTCACTGTAAACTGCTTCCATAAATTCCGATGCGCTGTTGATCAGAAGGACCATGCGCTTATAGTTCTTTAAAGCCTCTTTTACCGAAGTTTTCGCCTGTCTCGCTTCATACACAAGTTCATTGCGCTCTCCTAACTGGGGCAAAAGTTCATTTTCCATAAAATGATAAAGTTCTTCTTTATCTGTCATGTAGCCATCCAGATCATTGTTTCTGGAAAATTCTTCCAATTCTCTTAAACACCCGTCAAAGACATAAACTTCTGCGCCCTTTTTCTTCATAAGCAGGGCCGTATATTTTAGAAAATTGGTCTTTCCTTTTTTTCCTGCACCACAGACGGTAAAACAAAGGGTCTTATCTAAATCTGTGGAAATAAGGGATCCATCCTCTGCTCCCATTACAAAGTTCTCTTCTGCCAGCCCTTTAAGATGGATCATCTCCAAAAATGTATCTGCATTGATCTCATCTAACTGCACTCCCAGTTTTCTCGCTCCCTGGGTACCTTCTTCTGTTAAAGCCTTTAATTTTTCCCGGATCGCCAGCATCATGCTTTCTCCCTGGGAAGCTTTTACAGGAAGAGCTGCCTGGAATTCCAAAGGAACGCCTTCTTTTATAAGACCTCTGCCTGTAGTCCGGTCATCCGGAAGGATCTCGGAGCGCATCCCGATCACACTGTCATACTCAAACCGGTCTGCTAACTGAAGTCCAATACCCTTTGTGATATTCTGTAAAATACGGCTTCGGATATCACCGGAATTGTTGCAGGTAAGGATCAGGTAAATACCATAGCTGGCACCTTCTCTGGAAAGCTGGATCAAAGTACTCTCATACTGCTCATAGCTGTCTGAAAAGGCGGGATAATTGTCAATGACTAAAAAGATCGCCGGCACATCGCTGTAACTTTCACGATAGTCTCTGTAAGAGCCCATTCCTTTTTGTGAAAATGACTTCTTTCGACTGTCTAATTCTTCCTCTGCAAAACCCATCATCTGCTGGATCTTCTCATCATCCCCCTCCATACAGATACAGCCTGTATGGGGAAGTCCTGCAAAGGCAGTCATGGTACGGCTGGAAAAATCTGCTATATAAAAGTTCACCTGTTTTGCCGTATAATGAAGGGCCGCACCGTAAAAAATGGTCTGTACCAGAGATGTCTTTCCTGAACCAGCTGAACCGCAGATCAGTAAATGACCATCTCTTATAAAATCAAGATAAACCGGAAACTGCCTCTGGTTCTGCGGATCATCTGCCAGACCAATAGGAAGTTTCATCTGTTTTTCATCCCAGGTAAGCTTCATATCCTCCAGATAAAGAAGTTTTGGAAGCGGCGGCAGCCAGATCTGTCTGAGAGGGTTAATATGATTTTCCTCCGCCAGCTTTGCCGCATACTGGACCATAGCGTCTAACTGGGTGAATTTCTTCACATTATCCCCTTTTTTCTTCTTTTTCTTCTTCACTGCCTCCGGCTTTCCTGTCAGCCCTATGATCATGGCTTTTGCCTTGCTGTCATCACTAAATGGAATTTCCGGCGTGTAAGGTGCTCCGGACCAGCCGGACTGGAATTCATCAAAGATCTCATCATTTCCAACCTGTAAAAAGCCCCGTCCGGTTCCGGTGATGTAAGCTGCATCCGTGCGCTTTAACATTTCATTGGAGTCCTGTTTGTCTGCCACACGAAGACAGATACGAAATCTTGTATTGCTCCATATCTCATCATCTACTACGCCGCTTGGCTTCTGGGTTGCAAGGATCAGATTAATACCTAAAGAACGACCTACACGGGCTGCGGAAACCAGCGCCCGGACGAATTCCGGCTGTTCTTTTTTAAGCTCCGCAAACTCATCGGCAATGATCAGAAGGTGAGGCATTGGTTCTTCTGCTTCCCCATTTCTGTAAAGTTCAATATAGGCGTCAATGTGCTTGATCTTATATTCGTTGAAAATGCGCTGTCTACGCTTGATCTCCGCGTTAATGGAAAGAAGGGCCCTGGTAGTCTGGTTTCCTCCCAGGTTGGTGATCACACCTGCCAGATGAGGAAGTCCGATAAAGCTTTGGGCCATGCCACCGCCTTTGTAATCGATGAGGATAAATACCACCTCATGAGGATGATAATTTAATACAAGGCTTAAAATATAGGTCTGCAGTGTTTCTGACTTTCCGCTTCCTGTAGTACCAGCCACCAGACCGTGGGGACCATGGTATTTTTCATGGATATCCAGATAAACCGGCTGTTCCCCTGCCTTCTGACCGATGAGGGAACGCATACTTTCATATGTGCGGTTTTCCAGCCACTTATGGTACATATCCAGATCTTCCACCCTGGAAGTCTTATACATATCTAAGAAGGTAAGCATATCCGGGATCGCTGCATTGGATGCATTTTCCCGTACTTTAAAGTTGGAAAGCTGCCTGGAAAATACATCCATTTCGGCCAGGCTGACACGGTCAAAGGCTACTCCTTCCCGTTCTTCAAATTTAGATAACGTATTGTAACAACCACTGTAATCCTTTTCCCACTGTACAATGGTATTGCAATGGGACGGAAGCTTATCAATGGCATCTGCACTGAAGATCACACTAACCCCTGCATTCTTCGGCGGATCTAAAAGATACTTGGAAACAGGTTCCCCTTCGATCATGGAAATATCACTGATAAAGACTACATAATGAGGAAGGACTTTTTCCTCTTCTTCCTTGTTTTTCCTGTTTTCCTCTGCTTCTAACCGTTCTCTGATCACATCAGACAGGTAATACATCACATCGCCCATGGCTTTGGAGTCGCAGACAATCATGCGAAGCTTTCCGTCCGGTGTATAAGTGTGGGGAAGCCAGCGGGTATATTCCATTTTTTCAAGGTCTCTGCCTGGAAATACATAGCACATGCGTACATCCGTATATGGGTGGAGGGCAGCAATCTGCAAGGCTAAAATGCGCATCAGCTGATCCCGTTTTTCCTCATCCCCGCTTACTACACCTAAGAGGCGGTGATCATAAAGGGAAACTGCCACCGAAACCTGGCGAAGTATATCAAATTTCTCCTTCAGTTCTTCTATATGGTCATTTAAAGGATCATGTTCACTGCCCAGATCTTCTTTTGCATCCTCAATCTCATTAGGAGAAGGCATATCACCTGCTCCTAAACGGAGAGAAAGAAAATCTTCATGGGTACTGCTTTTTTCCCAGAGCCTGCGGGTATTGGAAGTGGTAAATTCCAGAAGTTCCCCAGAAGAAGGGTATTGCTCTGCCAGTACGAGACGGTTATACTCCGTTTTATTTTTCAATTTTTCTTCTACACGGACCATGTACTCTAAATATTTGCTGACCCGGCTTTCTTCTGACTCTTTTTCCTCTTTTTTGTTGTAAGCAGAATTAACTACCGCCCATATAGCCCCGATCCCGGCTGCACCTAAGGACATGCAGATACTTCCTGCACCAAAGCCATCGCTGGTCATGGCTGCTGCTAAAGCGATGGGGATGACCATGGTAAAAGAAGGTCCTATGGTAAAGATCAAAGGCTGTCGCTTCTGCTGCTGTTTTTTAGGGCATTTTTCAATGGAAATGGTTTCCCGGTCCAAATTTAAAAGCTTTCGTGGAGTGCGCAGGAAATATACATCTTCCACCTCTGTCTCTTCTGATGGTTCATCTTCAAAATGTGGGATCTCTACTGCTTTCAACTCCCGGATCCTGCACTGGTTATTGGGATTATTGATGGCCAGAAGATTATTCAGATATACGATCTTAAGACCTACTACGTAAATAATATCACCGTAATGCAGCTTTGTTTTCTCCCTTACCAGCCTGCCGTTTAAGAATGTGCCATTTACGCTGTTTTTATCGGTTATGTAAGCAGCTCCTGACTCAAAAGTGATCTCTGCATGGCTTCCTGTTACAAAGCGGTTTTTGTATACAATATTACAAAGATCATCACTGCCGATCTCCAGTTTGAAGATGCTGCCCTCTTTCAGCATATATTTTTCAAAATTTACATGTTCTCTCTGGACCTGATCGATCTTAACAGAAAAGTACAGGTCTGTTTTGGTCACCATTCCCTCGATCACGGTACCATCTTTTAGATCCGCACTTTCCACCGGATCTCCCTTTAAGATCAGGGAATACTGTGGGGATCTTCGCAGTTTCCATTGTCCGTCCCAGACTTCTGCATTTAATACCAGTTCTTCTTTTAAACCGCTTACATAGGGACGTATGGCAATGGGGAAATTGCGGTTATCTACATTGGGGAAATAGTTTTCCGAAAAGCCATTTTCAAAGAAAACGGTCATAAGTAATGCCATAGATCTCCCTCCTTTAATAGGTGTTGTCAAGGATACTTGCTGTTACCTCTTCCAGCGGCTCCTCATAAGAAGTTTTCATGGTCCCGTAAACAGCAACCAGATATTCTCCTTCTAAGGGAAGCATCATTATGGAAGTGGATGCCATGACACCTTCCTCCTGGTCTGTGATACTGCTGATATCAAAGGAGATATATTCACTGCAGTAAACCGACCGTCCGGATCCCGTAGTCATCTTATATACCTGCTTGTCATTCATACCGAAAACATATTCTTCCATTACATGTATAAGATCAGTAGGATCTGTGCTTTCTGTCATGTAATTCATATCTTCCTGTGTACTTCCTAACACATAAACAAAGGAAAAATCCCCGTTTTCTACACTGCCATATTTTAAGTAGACACCGCCATCGTCGTATGCTTCTTCAAAACTTTCCGGGTAAAATACATCGTAGCTTAACACCTGTTTTGCTGCCATACGATCGCAGTCTGTACCAAATACACCACCCTTTTTGCCGCCTGAAAACAGTACCAGACAGATAACAAGTACAGCTATCACAGCTACACCGCCGATAGCTAACGGTAGTACGGGAAGCTTCTTTCCCGGCTGTATGTCTGCTTTATCTCTTCCTGGACGTGCTGGTTTTTCTTTTACTCCGTTTCTGGTCTCTGCTTTCGCAGCCTCTTTTGCCTGGGCTTTTTCCTGCGCCGCCCGTTCTCTGGCCCGTTTTTCCTCCTCTTTCTTTTCCCTGGCCCTCCTTTCTTCCGCCTCCTTCTTTTCTCTGGCTCTTCTTTCTTGCTCCCTGCGGATCTCTTCCTGCTTTAACTGGGCCTGTTTTGCCATTTCCTCTGCCTTGGCAGCTCTGGCTTCTGCTTCCTTTGCTTCTTCGCTTGCCCGTCTGGCCTCCTCCTGGGCCTGCCGTCTGGCTTCTTCTTGCTGCTCTTTTTGCCGTCTGGCTTCTTCCTCCAGACGCCGGATCTCCGCTTCCATTTCCGCCTTTTTCCGGCTCATTTCTTCTCTTCGTTCCTGTTCTGCCTGTTCTTCCTGTTGTTTTTTCCTTTTGGTAGCAAATAATGCATCCGCTTCGTTTCGCTCTGCCATACTTCTTCTCCTCTCTCTTTTTTCCTGATCTTTTACAGAACCTACCAGTAGGAGCTTACATGCTCCCTCTCTGCCATGGAAAGAATCTCATCATGACTCAGTTCCACATTTCCAAAACGGACGAAGATCCCGTTTGTCACCGCGCTGTTCCACACCTTTGGATCT
>ENA-OPXI01001068-OPXI01001068.1-human-gut-metagenome-genome-assembly--contig:-NODE-1068-length-16587-cov-2.708565_pt1 | contig 16587 bp, 11 predicted proteins | sample MGYA00241520_ERZ502032 | MGnify/ENA primary metagenome ERZ502032 (study PRJEB25962, sample SAMEA2042106) | human gut metagenome | biome: human gut; feature: human-associated habitat; material: faeces...
AGGGAGGCTTCGGTCAGTGAACTTTCGGGAAACCTTCTGATTCCGGGAGGGATGCCGGTTGGGATCTATATGGAGACGGATGGCGTGATGGTGCTGGGGACGCAGGAAATTAAGGGAAAAGATGGGATCGGTGTGAATCCGGCGAAGCATCTGGTGAAGGAGGGAGATTATATTGTCGGAGTTGATTCTGACAGTATTTATAATAAATCTGAGCTTATCGAACGGGTTAAAAAATTATCGAATAAGTCCGTCATCTTACACATTCGTCGAAAAAAAGTGTATATTGATGTACAACTTCATCCGACAAAAGATGAAGGCGGGGCATATAAACTTGGAATCTGGGTGCGTGATAACGCGCAGGGACTCGGCACAATCACTTTTCTGAATGCGGATAGTGAATACGGTGCGTTGGGACATGGAATACATGATGTAGATACCGGCAAACTGATCGAAATGTCAACGGGAAGATTATATGATACCAGCATTCAGAATATTAAAAAAGGTGAGAACGGAAATCCCGGAGGGATGGAAGGGATCATTGTCTACAATCATTACAATATTTTAGGTTCGATTACTACAAACACAGAGACAGGGATTTATGGGAAATTAGACAGGATTGAGAGAATATTTGACAGCAAAGAAGCTTATCCGGCTGTGGCAAAGGAAGAAATTCAGGTCGGAAAGGCGTATATCCGCTGTGCGGTAAGCGGAAAGACAGAAGATTATACAGTCAGAATCACAAAAGTTGACCTGGATGCCAGGGAGGTGAATAAGGGGATTGAAATTCAGGTTACTGACAAACGGTTACTTAAACTGACCGGTGGGATTGTGCAGGGAATGAGTGGAAGCCCCATCATGCAGAATGGAAAGATTATAGGCGCAGTAACACATGTTTTCGTACAGGATGCGACAAAAGGATACGGAATATTTATCGAAAACATGCTGCAAAATCTGAAAAAAGATTGAAATATGCGAACCTTGTCAGATTCCTGCGACACCATTTGCTTGTATTCGCAGAATACAGAAGGTTATAATAGGTTCCATTCCAGTGCAAATTGTCACTTTAAGGAGGGGAAAGGCTTTATGGAAAAACTGAATGTAGCGATTGCTGACGATAACGAAAGAATGTTGAATTTACTAGGAGAAATTGTAGAAAGTGATAAAGATCTCAAACTGGTGGGAAAAGCCAGGAACGGAGAAGATATTTATCACATTATAAGAGATAAACAGCCTGACGTTGTACTTCTTGACCTGATCATGCCGAAAATGGATGGAATCAGTGTGATGGAAATGATAGGCGCAGATAAAACGGTAAAGAAACAGCCGAATTTTATTATTGTAACTGCGATTGGACAGGAGAGGATCACGGAAGATGCCTTCGAAAAAGGAGCAGCCTACTACATCCTGAAACCATTTCGCAATGAAACAATCCTTCAGCGGATCAAAAGCTCCGGACATGCGGAAAAGAGTGTAGCGCCTTACACAGATTATACCGTATATGCGGAACCTTCTGAGGAGGACCTGGAAACACAGGTGACAGAACTGCTCCATGAAATCGGAATCCCGGCACATATAAAAGGGTATCATTATCTGAGGGATTCCATTCTGATGGCGGTTGACGATATGGAAGTTTTAAATGCGATCACAAAGATCCTGTATCCGACAGTCGCGAAAAAGAACCAGACCACATCGAGCCGTGTTGAACGGGCGATCCGCCATGCAATCGAGGTTGCATGGAGCAGGGGAAAGCTGGATACCTTAGAAGCTCTTTTCGGTTACACAGTAAGTAACGGGAAAGGAAAACCGACCAATTCTGAATTTATTGCTCTGGTCGCAGACACGATCAGACTGAAATCAAAGCGCAGATAATTCTTTTCAAACGGATGAAATTGCGGTATAATTATAAATAAGCCGCGAGAGTAAGGAGGGTGTTAAATGAAAAAAGTATTATTTGTGTCATCTGAATCAGTTCCGTTTATCAAAACAGGAGGATTAGCCGATGTAGTGGGATCACTACCAAAATATTTTGATAAGAACAAATACGATGTACGTGTTATGCTTCCAAAGTATATGTGCATGAAAGACGAATGGAAAGAAAAACTTCAGTATCATACTCATTTTTATATGGACTTGAACTGGAGAAAACAGTATGTTGGCGTTCTTGAAATGGAATACGACGGAATTAAGTTTTATTTTATAGATAACGAATATTACTTTAACGGATATGCACCATACGGTGATATGTATGCGGATATTGAGAAATTCGCATTCTTCTCAAAAGCTGTATTAAGTGCACTTCCACTGATCGATTTCAGACCAGACATCATTCACTGCCATGACTGGCAGACAGGACTGGTTCCGATCTATCTGGATAATTTCAGATATGGCAATGAATTTTACCGTGGAATCAAGACGGTGATGACTATACATAACCTGAAATTCCAGGGAACATGGGATCCGAAGCGTGTCAGAGACATTACCGGATTACCACAGTATTATTTCGCACCGGATAAGCTGGAAGCATACAAGGATGCAAACTACCTGAAGGGTGGAATCGTATATGCGGACAGAGTAACGACGGTAAGTAACTCTTATGCAGAGGAAATTAAGACACCATTCTATGGCGAGAAACTGGACGGTCTTATGAATGCAAGAGCAAACTGCCTGTCTGGAATTGTGAACGGAATTGATTATGAAGATTATAATCCACTGACAGACAATAAGATCGAGAGAAATTATGATGTCAGCAATTTCCGTAAAGAGAAGATCAAGAACAAGATCGCACTTCAGAAGGAACTTGGTCTGGAAGAGAATCATAAAACTATGATGATCGGTATCGTATCCAGACTGACAGATCAGAAGGGATTTGATCTTGTTGCATATGTAATGGATGAACTGTGTCAGGATGCAGTACAGATCGTAGCGCTTGGTACAGGAGAAGAACAGTATGAGAATATGTTCCGCCATTTCGCATGGAAATATCCTGGAAAAGTATCTGCAAACATTTATTATTCAGAAGCAATGTCTCATAAGATTTATGCGTCCTGTGATGCATTCCTTATGCCGTCACTGTTTGAACCATGCGGACTCAGCCAGTTGATGAGTTTACGTTACGGAACAGTTCCGATCGTCCGTGAGACAGGCGGTCTGAAAGATACAGTAGAACCATACAATGAGTATGAAAAGACTGGTACAGGATTCAGTTTCATGAACTACAATGCACATGAGATGCTGGCAACTGTACGTTATGCAGAACAGATCTATTACGACAAGAAACGTGACTGGAACAAGATTGTTGAACGTGCCATGAATAAAGACTTCTCATGGAAGAATTCTGCAAAACAGTACGAAGAATTATACGAAGGAATGTAAAAACAGACTAAAGGAGAACGACAGAAAAAATATGAAAATCAGTGATATATTAGTAGAAAAGACACCGCATCTTTCTTTTGAGGTATTTCCTCCGAAGACAGATGCAGCATATGAAGGAGTATTAAAGGCGACAGAAGCAATTGCAGAATTGAAACCGTCATATATGAGTGTTACATATGGTGCAGGCGGCGGTACCAGTAAGAATACTGTAAAGATTGCATCACATATCAAAGATAAATATAATGTACCAAGCCTTGCACATCTTACTTGTGTATCATCAACAAAAGAAGAAGTGCATCAGGTAATCGATCAGTTAAAGGCAGCAGGAATTGAGAATATCCTTGCTCTCAGAGGAGATATTCCACAAGAGAGTGAATTCCCACTTCCGAATCATTATCAGTATGCATATGAGCTGATCGAGGATATCAAGAGTCAGGGAGATTTCTGCATCGGGGCGGCATGTTATCCGGAAGGCCATGTGGAGACGGAGCATAAGAAAGACGATATCAGCAATCTGAAGACGAAAGTAGACTGTGGAGTTGATTTCCTGACAACACAGATGTTTTTTGACAATGATATCCACTATAATTTCCTGTACCGTATTCGTGAAGCAGGAATCACTGTTCCGGTATTGCCGGGGATCATGCCGATCACAAGCGCAAGACAGATGAAACGAAGCTGTGAGTTGTCCGGAACCGTATTTCCAAGGAGATTTCAGGCAATCCTGGATCGGTTCGGGGATTCGCCGAAGGCGATGGAACAGGCAGGAATTGCATACGCTACCGACCAGATCATTGACCTGCTGGCAAACGGAGTGAAGAATATCCACATTTATTCGATGAACAGACCGGAAGTGGCAGCAGCTATCATGCATAATATTTCAGAAATCATTCAGTGTTAGGAGACGGAGTAATGGATAGAATGACAAAAGAAGCTATCCGTTATCTGGGCTATGGAAGGAATGCGGTAGATGAACAGACACTTGCTTTGATCAAAGACTCTTTTGAGGGTCTGAGATCTGCAGTAAGTCCAAAATCCATCTGCCGTATTTTTGATTTACAGCATCAGAGCGAGGAGTGCTTTCAGATTGGAAATATCCGGATGAAGAGCAGAAGTCTGGGCAGAAATTTAAAACAATGTGAGAAGCTGATTCTCTTTGGAGCGACACTGGGAACAGGAGCAGACCGGCTGATTACGCGGGCATCTCTGACAGACATGGCAAAAGCAGTGGTGCTTCAGGCCTGCGCAGCGGCCATGCTGGAGGAATACTGTGATGCGTGTCAGAGAGAAATTGCGAAGCAGCAGGAAAAAGAAGGCTGGTATCTGCGTCCGAGGTTCAGTCCGGGATATGGAGATTTTGATATTCAGTATCAGAAGCCATTGATGCAGATGTTAGACTGCGCAAAAACGATCGGACTGACCATGACGGACAGTTTTATGATGACTCCGACAAAATCGGTGACAGCAGTGATCGGAATGAGCCGTATCAAAGAGCGGTGTCCGATACAGGGCTGCGAGATTTGTGAAAAAAAGGACTGTGAATATAGAAGGGATACGATATGATTTTAGAACGCTTGGGAAAAGAACTTTTATTTTTTGACGGTGGGATGGGAACCTTGCTTCAGGCAAAGGGGCTTCTTCCCGGAGAATTGCCGGAGACTTGGAATCTGACGCATGCAGAGGCAGTGCGTCAGATTCACCGCAGTTATTTTGAAGCCGGAAGTGATATTGTCCTGACCAATACATTCGGAGCAAATGCGTTGAAGTTTCACGATGAGAGCTGTTCCTTAAAAGAGATTATTTTCTCTGCGGTTTCTCATGTGAAGGAAGCGGCGAAACAGGGGGTGAGAGACAACCGGGAAGTGTATACCGCGTTGGATATCGGCCCTACCGGAAAGCTGTTAAAGCCCATGGGGGATCTGGAATTTGAGACCGCTTATGAAGCTTTCAAGGAAGTGATGATCTATGGAGAACAGGCCGGAGCAGATCTGATCCATATCGAGACGATGAGTGACACCTATGAATTGAAGGCAGCGGTACTTGCAGCGAAAGAGAATACAACCCTTCCGGTGTTTGTGACGACTATTTTTGATGAGAGAGGAAAGCTGCTCACCGGAGCGGATGTACCTTCTGTAGTTGCACTTCTGGAAGGACTGCGCGTGGATGCACTGGGGATCAACTGCGGGATGGGACCTGAGCAGATGATGCCGATCCTGCATGAGATTTTGGAATATACGTCTCTTCCGGTGATTGTCAAGCCAAATGCAGGACTTCCGAAACAGCGAGATGGTGAGACTTATTATGATGTAGAGCCGGAGCAGTTTGCAAAGACGATGGAAATGATCGTAGAAACAGGAGCCTGTGTGATCGGCGGATGCTGTGGTACGACACCGGATCACATCCGGGCAATGATCGCACAGTGTAAGGATCTTTTGATCAAAACACCGGAGAAAAAAGTTCATACGATCGTATCTTCTTACGGACAGGCAGTGATGCTTGGTACGGGATCCAGGATCATCGGAGAACGGATCAATCCGACGGGAAAGAAGAAGTTCAAACAGGCGCTCAAAGATCATGATCTGGATTATATCCTCAAAGAAGGGATCATGCAGCAGGATAATGGAGCGCATATTCTGGATGTGAATGTAGGATTGCCGGATATTGATGAAGTATCGATGATGAAAGAAGTCATTACAGAGCTTCAGAGTGTGACCAGTCTTCCGCTGCAGATCGATACCGTGGATATTCAGGCGATGGAACAGGCAATGCGGATCTACAACGGAAAACCGATGGTGAATTCAGTCAGTGGAAAACAGGAATCCATGGATGCGGTATTCCCGCTGATCCAAAAATACGGCGGTGTAGTGATCGGTCTGACGCTGGATGAAGACGGGATTCCAGAAACGGCAGACGGCCGTGTGGCAATCGCAGAGAAGATCATCCGTGAGGCGGCAAAGTATGGCATTGACAAGAAAGATCTTGTGATCGATGTACTTGCCATGACCGTCAGCTCAGAACCGGAAGGGGCAAAGATTACTCTGGAAGCACTGCACAGAGTCCGGTATGATCTTGGTGTGAATACGGTTCTTGGTGTTTCCAATATTTCATTTGGACTGCCGGGAAGACCGATCATCAATGCGAATTTTTATACGATGGCCATGTTCCAGGGATTAAGCGCCGGCATCATCAATCCTGCATCGGAAGATATGATGCGTTCCTATTATGCGTATCATGTACTGATGAATCTGGATCCGAACTGTGAAAATTACATTGGACGCTACGGAAGTGCTAATGTAGAGTTCGCTTCTGCGCCCGGAAGTATTACAACCGGCGCAGGGCGGACAGCAGGGGGGATGATGACACTGCAGGCTGCGATTGAAAAAGGCTTAAAAGAGGAAGCACATCAGATTACAAATGTGCTGATGCAGGAGAAAAAGCCGTTGGATATCATCAATGAACACTTGATTCCCGCGCTGGATACCGTGGGAAAGGGATTTGAAAAAGGAACGGTCTTTTTGCCTCAGCTTCTGATGAGCGCAGAGGCTGCAAAAACAGCATTTGCAGTTTTAAAAGAAGGGCTGGAGAACAGTGGAGACGTGCAGGAGAAAAAAGAAAAAATCGTGCTTGCGACAGTCAAAGGCGATATTCACGATATTGGCAAGAATATTGTAAAAGTTCTTCTGGAGAATTACAGTTTTGAGGTAGTGGATCTTGGAAAAGATGTGCCGCCGGAGACCATTGTAGATACTGTTGTTGCACAGCAGATTCGGCTTGTGGGATTGAGTGCGCTGATGACCACGACTGTTGTCAGTATGGAGGAGACGATCCGCCAGCTCAGAGAAAAAGCACCGTGGTGCAAAGTAATGGTAGGAGGCGCTGTCCTAAATCAGGAATATGCAGATATGATCGGTGCAGATTTTTATGGAAAAGATGCAATGCAGTCCGTGTATTACGCACAAGGACTGCTGCAGCAATAAAAAGTCACAGACAAAGGAGGAAATCAAAATGTCCAATATGAGAGGCCTGGATACCCAGGTGAGAGCAATTCGCAGACGTGTGTTCAAGGAAGTGGCAAAGCTTGGATTTGAAGCAAATTCAGAGACCCTGCTGGAAGATATGGAAGCCATTCCGTATGAGATTGTCAATGATGATACGGTAAAGTACAGAGAGAGTACGTATCGTTCCCGTGCGATCGTTCGGGAGCGACTTCGTCTTGCGATGGGACTTTCCCTGCGCCCGGAAGACAAGCCGGTACATCTGACGGCGGGAGTGCAGGAAAGTAATATTTCCGAAAAATATTATGAGCCGCCGCTGATGCAGGTGATTCCGTCTGCCTGTGAAAGCTGTGAGGAGAACAAATATGAAGTCAGCAATATGTGCAAGGGGTGTCTTGCACATCCGTGCAGTGAGGTCTGTCCGAAGGGTGCCATTTCCATGGTCAACGGAAAATCCTATATTGATCAGGAAAAATGCATCAAATGCGGAAAATGTAAGGCAGTCTGTCCGTATGATGCGATCGCGAAAAAAGAGCGCCCATGTAAAAATGCCTGTGGTGTGGGAGCGATTGTTTCTGACAAATACGGCCGTGCCTATATTGACACAGAAAAATGTGTGTCCTGCGGAATGTGTATGGTGAGTTGTCCGTTTGGAGCGATTTCGGATAAGTCCCAGATTTTCCAGCTCACAAGAGCACTACAGGAAGAGGGAAGCGAGATCATTGCGGAGATTGCACCGGCATTTGTCGGGCAGTTTGGAGAGAATATTAATCCAAGAAATATCAAGGCGGCATTGATTGAATTGGGATTCAAAGGCGTGCATGAGGTGGCGCTGGGAGCAGATATCGGTGCAGTTGCCGAGGCGCATCATTATGTAGAAAAAGTCGTGACCGGAGAGCTGCCGTTCCTTCTGACTTCCTGCTGTCCTTCCTGGGCAATGCTGGCGAAGAAATTCTTCCCGGATCTGATCGATCAGATTTCACAGGAACTGACACCAATGGTGGCAACAGCGAGAAGTATCAAAAAAGAGCATCCGAATGCCAAAGTAGTCTTTATCGGACCATGTGCGGCGAAAAAGCTGGAGGCTTCCAGAAGAAGTGTTCGAAGTGATGTGGATTTTGTAGTTACTTTTGAAGAACTGCAGGCGATGTTTGATGCCAAAGAGATTGATCTTTCCCAGTATGAAGCAGAGTCCTCTTTCCACGATGCGACAGGTGCCGGAAGAGGATATGCCTGTGCAGGCGGAGTAGCAGAAGCGATTGAAAAGTGTATCAATGAATACTATCCGGATGTGGAAGTCAGCATTGAGCATGCAGAAGGGCTTGCCGAGTGCAAAAAGACACTGACGCTTGCCAAAGCCGGAAGACTTAACGGCTGCCTGATTGAGGGGATGGGATGTCCCGGAGGATGTATTGCAGGAGCAGGAACGAATATTCCGGTATTGAAGGCGAAAAAGGATCTGGCAGCTTATGTAAAGAATTCAACTACGCCGATTCCGCCGAAAGAGCTGGAAGAAATTGAGCTAGAATAGGATTTACAAAAAAAATAAGCTGTGGTATGATAAATTAGACGTGGGTCTGCTGCAAAACGAATGTCTTGCGGCAGCCCCTTTTTGTGAGATTAGCGAATGAAACCGGAGGATAAGGTATGCAGCCATATGGAGTAAACCAATTAAGAAAAATGTTTTTGGAGTTCTTTGAAAGCAAGGGACATCTGGCAATGAAGAGTTTTTCTTTGGTGCCACACAATGATAAGAGTCTTCTTCTGATTAACTCGGGGATGGCTCCGTTAAAACCATATTTTACAGGACAGGAGATCCCGCCGAGACGCAGAGTGACAACCTGCCAGAAATGTATCCGTACAGGAGATATCGAGAATGTAGGAAAGACAGCACGTCATGGTACATTCTTTGAGATGCTTGGAAACTTCTCGTTTGGAGATTACTTTAAGAATGAAGCAATCGAATGGTCCTGGGAATTTTTGACAGAGGTAGTAGGTCTGGATCCAGACAGATTGTATCCGTCCATATACGAAGAAGATGAAGAGGCATTCGAAATCTGGAATAAGAAAATGGGGATCCCGGCAGAGCGTATTTTCCGTTTTGGAAAAGCAGACAATTTCTGGGAGCATGGTTCCGGCCCATGCGGTCCTTGTTCCGAGATCTATTATGACAGAGGGGAAAAATACGGATGCGGCAGCCCGGATTGTACGGTAGGTTGTGAATGCGACCGTTATATGGAAATCTGGAACAACGTATTTACACAGTTTGATAATGACGGACATGGACATTATTCCGAACTGGAGCAGAAAAATATTGATACCGGAATGGGACTGGAACGTCTGGCATCTGTTGTACAGGATGTGGATTCGATCTTTGATGTGGATACACTCAAGGCACTGCGTGATCACATTTGCCGTCTTGCTGATACAGAGTATGGAAAAGATGCACAGGCTGATATTTCCATCCGTGTCATCACAGACCATACACGTTCTGTGACCTTTATGATTTCTGATGGAATTATGCCGTCCAATGAAGGAAGAGGATATGTGCTCCGCCGTTTGTTAAGACGTGCATGCCGCCACGGAAGACTGCTCGGAATCGAGGGAAGCTTTATTCCGGAACTGGCACAGACCGTCATCGAAGGATCAAAAGACGGATATCCGGAACTGGAAGAAAAGAAAGACTTTATTTTAAAAGTCATTGCGAAAGAGGAAGATCAGTTTAACAAGACGATCGATCAGGGACTTGGTATTCTTGCGGAAATGACAGCGAAAATGGAAGCAGAGCAGACAACAACTCTGTCTGGCGCAGATGCGTTCAAGCTGTATGACACATATGGATTCCCGATCGATCTGACAAAAGAGATCCTGGAAGAAAAAGGAATGCAGGTGGATGAAGAGGGATTCCACGCATCCATGGAAGTTCAGAGAAAGACTGCCCGTGCAGCCCGCGGAGAGACGAACTATATGGGAGCGGACGTGACGGTTTACGAATCCATTGATCCAAGTATCACAAGTACATTTGTAGGCTATGAGAATCTGGCATGGAAGTCTCCGATTACGGTTCTGACTTCTGACACAGAAATCGTAGAAGCGCTTTCTGACGGACAGAGAGGTACTGTATTTGCAGAAGAGACTCCGTTCTATGCGACAAGCGGAGGACAGGAGGCAGACACAGGAATCATCCGTACAGCAGAAGGTGAATTCAAAGTAGAAGATACAGTAAAACTTTTAGGTGGAAAGATCGGTCATGTAGGAGTGGTCATCAAAGGAATGATCAAAACAGGGGATCAGGCAGAATTGTGTGTAGATGCTGAAAAACGTGCATTGTCTGCAAGAAACCACAGTGCGACACACCTGCTTCAGAAAGCGTTGAGAACCGTTCTTGGAACACACGTAGAGCAGGCAGGATCCAGCGTGAACGAAGACAGACTTCGCTTCGACTTTTCTCATTTCTCTGCCATGACAGCGGAAGAACTGCAGAAAGTGGAAGAAATCGTGAATGAGCAGATTGTGGCAGGACTTCCTGTAAAAGTAGAAAACATGCCGATCGAAGAGGCAAGAAAGACAGGAGCACAGGCCCTGTTTGGTGAAAAATACGGAGACGTGGTGCGAGTTGTCAATATGGGAGACTACTCTATTGAATTCTGTGGAGGAACTCACGTAAAGAATACAAATGAGATCATGGCGTTCAAGATTCTTTCTGAATCGGGAGTTGCTGCCGGTGTGAGAAGAATCGAGGCACTGACATCCAAGGGATTGATCCGTTACTATGAAAATCTGGAAAAGAAACTGAATGAAGCTGCAAAAGTACTGAAAGCGACACCAGATAATCTGGCTGAGAAGATTGCGCATCTGACAGCAGAAAACAAGGCGCTGCACAGTGAAGTGGAAAGCTTGAAGAGCAAACTGGCACAGGATGCCATGGGAGATGTCATGGATCAGGTACAGGAGATCAAAGGTGTGAAACTTCTCGCAGCAGAGGTGGATGGAGTCGATATGAACGGGCTTCGTGATCTTGGAGATCAGCTCAAAGAAAAACTCGGAGAAGGTGTTGTTGTTCTGGCTTCCGGAAATGATGGAAAAGTCAGCCTGATGGTAACTGCGACAGATGCGGCAATGAAACAGGGCGCTCATGCAGGTAACCTTGTAAAAGCCATTGCAGGTCTTGTTGGCGGTGGCGGCGGCGGTCGCCCGAATATGGCGCAGGCTGGTGGAAAGAACCCGGCAGGAATCCAGGAAGCACTGAAAAAAGCAGCAGAAGCACTGGAAGGACAACTTTCTTAAAAAAATGGAAAAAATCAGTTGACGTTTCCGAAAAATATGTTATAATTCTGATATCAAATTTAATTTTTAAATAGCAGTGTGTCTGATCATGCTGTTATTGGCAAGAGGTGATTTACATGATTCGAAAGGAAATGATTGCGATGCTTCTGGCGGGAGGTCAGGGAAGCCGTCTCGGCGTGCTGACTGCAAATGTTGCAAAACCGGCAGTTGCATTCGGGGGGAAATACAGAATCATAGACTTTCCATTAAGTAACTGTATTAATTCAGAAATCGATACTGTCGGTGTATTGACGCAGTATCAGCCATTACGCCTGAATACACATATTGGAATCGGGATTCCGTGGGATTTGGACCGTAATGTTGGAGGAGTTACAGTGCTTCCGCCGTATGAGAAAAGCACAAGCAGTGAGTGGTATACCGGTACGGCGAACGCTATTTATCAGAATATGAACTATATGGAGATGTATAATCCGGATTATGTACTGATTCTTTCCGGGGATCATATTTATAAGATGGATTATGAAGTGATGCTGGATTTCCATAAAGAGAATCATGCAGACGTCACGATTGCTACGATGCCGGTACCTCTGGAGGAGGCAAGTAGGTTTGGTATTGTCATTACAGATGAAGAGAACCGGATCCAGGAGTTTGAAGAGAAGCCGGCACAGCCGAGAAGTAATCTGGCTTCTATGGGTATCTACATATTTAGCTGGCCGGTATTAAAGGAAGCACTCAAGGCTTTATCGGAACAGCCGGCATGTGATTTTGGAAAGCATATTATTCCTTATTGTCATGAAAAGAAACAAAGATTATTTGCATATGAGTACAATGGCTACTGGAAGGATGTCGGAACACTGGGATCTTACTGGGAAGCAAATATGGAATTAATAGATATTATTCCGGAATTTAATTTATATGAGGAATATTGGAAAATTTATACAAACAGTGGTATTTTACCGCCGCATTATATTTCAGATCAGTCTGCTGTGGAGAAGAGCATTATTGGAAATGGTTGTGATATCTATGGAGAAGTCCACAGTTCTGTCATTAGTTCTGGTGTAACGATTGGAAAAGGAAGCGTTGTGAGAGACTCCATTATCATGAAGGATGCTGTGATCGGAGATCACTGTGTGATTGACAAAGCGATCATTGCGGAGAATGTACAGATTGGAGATAACGTCACACTTGGAACGGGAAGCGATACACCGAATAAGATGAGACCGGATATCTATGGATTTGGACTTGTGACCATTGGGGAAGATTCTGTGATCCCATCCGATGTACAGATCGGCAAGAATACCGCCATTAGTGGTGTTACATCAAAAGAGGATTACATAAACGGAGAGCTTGCAAGTGGTGAAACATTAATTAAGGTAGGTGAATAGGGATGAAAGCAGTAGGAATTATTTTAGCGGGTGGAAATAGCAGCAGGATGCGGGAACTGACACATAAACGTGCAGTGGCAGCGATGCCGGTAGCAGGAAGTTACAGGAGTATTGACTTTGCACTTAGCAATATGTCAAATTCACATATTCAGAAAGTCGCAGTGCTGACACAGTACAATGCCAGATCATTGAATGAACATCTGAATTCTTCCAAATGGTGGGACTTTGGAAGAAAACAAGGTGGTCTGTATGTATTTACACCGACGATTACAATGGAGAATGGATACTGGTACAGAGGAACTGCGGATGCGATTTATCAGAATCTTGACTTTCTTAAGAAATGCCATGAGCCATATGTGATCATTACATCTGGAGATGCAGTGTACAAGCTGGATTATAATAAAGTGCTCGAATATCATATTGCGAAAAAAGCAGATATTACCGTTGTCTGCAAAGAGATGGATGAGGATGCAGATGTCAGCCGTTACGGAACGGTTAAGATGAATGATTCCTGCAGGATTGAGGAGTTTGAGGAGAAGCCGGTACTGAGCAGATCTAATATCATCTCAACAGGAATTTATGTCATCAGAAGAAGACAGCTGATCGATCTGATTGAGCGATGTGCAGAAGAGGGAAGATTTGACTTTGTGCAGGACATTCTGATCCGGTATAAGAATGTAAAGAAAATTTATGGATATAAGATTAGCAATTACTGGAGTAATATTGCTACAGTTAATGATTATTACAGAACAAATATGGATTTCCTGAAGCCAGAAGTGAGAAAATATTTCTTTAAGGAATATCCGAATGTTTATTCAAAAGTGAGCGATCTTCCACCGGCAAAATATAATCCGGGTGCATGCGTAAAGAACAGTTTGATTGCAAGTGGATGTATCGTCAATGGTACTGTGGAAAATTCAGTATTATTTAAGAAAGTATTTGTAGGGAATAATTGTGTAATTAAGAATTCCATCATCTTGAATGATGTTTATTTAGGAGATAATACCTATATTGAAAATTGTATCGTAGAGAGTAGAGATACAATTCGTGCGAACACTCGCCGTGTAGGAGAAGATGGAATAAAAGTAGTTGTAGAGAAAAATGAGAGATACGCGATGTAGAAGCGGTGAAAGGGGACAAAAGTATGCAGATTACAGATGTACGAGTGCGTAAAGTAGCAAAAGAAGGAAAATTAAAGGCAGTAGTATCAATTACAATGGACGACGAATTCGTAGTACATGATATTAAGGTAATCGAAGGAGAGAAGGGACTCTTCATCGCAATGCCAAGTAAGAAAGCAATTGATGGAGAATACCGTGATATCGCACATCCGATCAACTCAAATACGAGAGAGAGGATTCAGAGAACGATTTTGGAGCGCTATGAACAGGCACTTCTTGAGGGAGATGTAGAGGAAGCGTAGAGAACGCGATGAATTAAAAGCATTGAGATCGCCGCAGAGATGGATTGAGATGACATTTTTGCGGCGGTTTTTTTGACTCTTTGTCAGGGGATGGGGTAAAATAACGTTGGCTCTTTGACAAGAGCAGGGATAAAAAACAGCAAAGCTGTAAGGCTATAGATCAAGAAAGGCAGAAAAACGTGGAAATTCAGAGTTATATTTTATATGAAGACAGAGATCTTATTGTGTGCAGAAAGCCGGCAGGTGTTCCGGTACAGACGAAGCAGATTCAGACAAAAGATATGGTCAGTCTGCTGAAAAACTATAGATACCAACAGGAAGGGGGAAAAGGAGAACCATATCTTGGGGTGATTCATCGTCTGGATCAGCCGGTGGAGGGGATTGTCGTATTTGCGAAGACGCCGCAGGCTGCAAAAGAACTGAACCGTCAGCTTCAAGCAGGCGGTTTTGGAAAATATTATCAGGCAGTACTGTGCAAGGTTCCAGAGAAGGCGCAAGGACAGCTGACAGATTACCTTGTCAAGGATGGCAGGACAAATCTGTCAAAAATTTGCAGAAAGTCGGATGCCGGGGCGAAAGAAGCAAGGCTTTCCTATAAAATACAAGGGGAGGCAGAGGGAAAGGCACTGGCAAACATTCATCTGGACACAGGAAGACATCATCAGATCCGTGTGCAGATGTCGGGGATGGGATGTCCGATTCTCGGAGATGTAAAATACGGAGGAGAGGAAAAAGCAAGAGGGCAGATTGCTCTGTGTGCAAGCAGTCTTACTTTTGTGCATCCAAAGACAAAAAAGCAGATGCAGTTTGAGATACAGCCGCAAGCAGCGGGGTTTGATTTGTTTTTTGCTTCAAAAGTTTAAAAAGTTGTATAAAGGACGATGGGACGGCAATACTAACATCACTACCGTGTGTCGCTGACTGTTCAGGACATGCGTGGAAAAGACGGGGCTGGTGATGGGAATGCAGAGAGAACAGTGGAAGACAGTGATAGTTGTTGTGGGAGTCACAGGGGGCATGTATATTGGAATCAAGTATATACTGCCACTTGTGCTCCCCTTTTTCTGTGCATTTCTGGTAGCATATCTGTTAAGACCGCTTGTCAGGAACATCCATGCACATACAAAGCTGAATCAGGGAGCTGTTGCCGGGGGTCTGCTTCTGATCATCTTAGGTGTGGTAGGCACAGCATTGTGGTTTCTTGGGAGCGCACTCGTACAGCAGTTCTGTTACTTTATTGAGCACTATGGATTTTATGCCGGAAAGATGGAGCTGTTTTTAGATCAATGTTGTCGGAGCATGAGCGGAGTTTTCGGAATGGAGGCGGGAGAACTGGAGTCACTTTTTGTGACACGGATGGCAACCATTGCAGAAAATATCGAAAGGCAGTTTGTACCGAAACTGATGGCAAATTCATGGGGGTATGTCAGAACGATCATCGAAGTGGCAGGGGTTGGGATTATTATTTTTGTGTCAATCATTCTGCTCGTCAATGATTTTGACAAGCTGAAAGAGAAAGCATCACATAGTATTGGGTACAGACATTTTGTGAAGATTTTGAAACGGATTTTTCATATGGGAGGAATGTTTCTGAAAGCACAGCTGATCATTATGTCTGTGATCGCGGCACTCTGTACGGTGACGTTTCTGCTTTTGAAAAATCCGTATGCATTGCTGTTAGGAGTATTGATCGGGTTTCTTGACGCGCTGCCGGTACTTGGAACGGCAGTTGTATTATATCCACTTGCAATTGTGCAGGCATTTCAAGGACGCTTTTTGTTTGCAGCAGTTTATGCGGGATTGTCTGTGATCTGCAATCTGACGAGAGAATTTTTAGAGCCGAAGCTGATTGGGGAGCATTTGGGAATCCCTGCGATTATGGTACTTGTCACGGTCTATGTGGGAATTCGTCTGTTTGGTGTAAGTGGTGTGATCACAGGTCCTTTCGGATATCTTGCGGGGAAAGAGATCGTCCGGGAGCTACTGCAAAAAGGAGAAGGGACTTCTTGACAAAGGGAGGAAATTCTCTTAAAATGAGCTTACGAAACAAGAGCGAGGAAGAGGATTAGTAAATATAGGATATGCCACAGAGAGAGAATCGGATGGTGAGAGATTCTTGCAGAAG
>ENA-OPXI01001078-OPXI01001078.1-human-gut-metagenome-genome-assembly--contig:-NODE-1078-length-16336-cov-7.548738_pt1 | contig 16336 bp, 8 predicted proteins | sample MGYA00241520_ERZ502032 | MGnify/ENA primary metagenome ERZ502032 (study PRJEB25962, sample SAMEA2042106) | human gut metagenome | biome: human gut; feature: human-associated habitat; material: faeces...
AGGTTCCTTCGGTCACATAGCGGTACACATGGACAAGAGGATTCTGGTTACCCTGGCGCTCGATACGGCCCTTGCGCTGGGCAAGGTCTCCCGGTCTCCACGGACAGTCCAGGTCATGAAGTGCCACCAGACGGTCCTGCACATTGGTGCCTGCGCCCATCTTGGCGGTGCTGCCCAAAAGGACACGAACCTGACCGGTACGGACTTTAGAGAACAGCTCCTTTTTCCGCACTTCGGTATTGGCTTCATGGATAAAAGCGATCTGGTCGGCAGGCATCCCCTGAGCAATGAGTTTCTGACGAATATCGTCATATACCGTAAAGGTCGGTTCCTGTTCCGGCAGAGGCACAGCGCCTTCCAATGCGTGAAGCAGTGGATTATCCAGCGTTTTCGCCGCCTTGCTTGCAGGAGCTTTGGCCTGCGGTGTAGAAATGTCGCAGAACACCAGCTGGGTCAGCTTGTCAGCTTCGCCGTCCCGCCAGATATGCATGATGTTGTCCACGCACTGATTGACCTTTGTGCCAGGTTCATCCGGCAGCATCTGGTTGACGATCCTCTGGTCAAGCCCCAACTTACGGCCATCCGAGGTAATCTTGAGCATGTTATCCTGGGACGGGTCAACAGTTCCGCTGTGTACCAGCGATGCACGCTCCGAAAGAGCTTTGACCATTTCCTGCTGATGTTCGGTAGGCTGCGCCACGATGTTGTGGTATTCCACCTCCGGGGTGGGCAGGTTCAGTTGGTCGGCGGTCTTGATGTCCGCCACTTCTTTGAACAGGTTCATCAGCTCCGGCAGATTAAAGAACTTGCTGAATCTCGTTCTTGCCCGGTAGCCGGTGCCTTCCGGTGCCAGCTCCAATGCTGTGACGGTCTCCCCAAATCGGGAAGCCCAACAGTCGAAGTGGGTCATGTTCAGCTCTTGCAGGCGTTCATACTGAAGATAACGCTGCATGGTGTAAAGCTCATAAGGTAGGAAACGCCACGCCATACTTCCTTTCGTCCGTGGTCTTGGCGTAACCCCCTCCAGAACCGTGCTTACACCTCTCGATGTACACGGCTCGCCATCTTTCATAGTTTAAGTGATTTTGTCTTTGCTTCTTCGTAGCATTTCGGGCAGAGAGCCAATGACTTCCGCCTTTTCAGTAACATCAGTTCATCAAATTCATTATCAGCGTTCAAATCTTTTAAGCGCTTTACATGGTGCATATACACTTTCACGGGGTTTGCTCCGCACATCTCGCATTGTCCGCTTTTTAAACGTCCTGCAAGACTATTCGGTTTTATCTGCCCTCTGTATTTCGGCATAATGTCTACAAATTCAGGTGCGATATTGTTATTACGCCTAAATCCTTCATTGTAAAACTCACACCGCTTTGTTCCACTCTTGGTTTTGTAATCTGCGCCAAAGTCGCCCTTTACGCTACGGTATTTCTTATACATCTTCATAACAGAAGAATTATATTTTGCCGCCAACGTCTTTAAACAGCTTCCACGCATGATAGAATGAAATTTCCCCAGATTGCATACATTGATTGCTAACCTGTAATAATTGTACAATCCTCTGATTTCAGAATTATATTTACTGATGATTGCCACATCGTCTAATGGCATAAGCGCCCCTCTGTGGAGTGGCTTCCAAATCTCTTTGCCGTTTTCGTCTTTTTTGATTTTAAACGCACCGTATTCGTGCAGTTTCGCAATCCATTTTTCTTTCGGCATATATAACTGCACTTTTCCATACCACACCCGTTGCAGACCTTTTTTCGTCCGCTTTGTGTCCTGACTTCTTGATATTCTTATGTCGTATCCAAGATACCGCACCTTTTCAGAGGAATGGGTAACGTGAGTTTTCTCCTCCGACATTGTGAGATTTAGCTTGTCTTTTAGAAATATCTTTACCTGTTCCTTGATATTTTCAGCATCCTGCTTTGAACCTGTTATTGAAATCAGGAAATCGTCAGCGTAACGGTTGTATTGAAGTCTTTTGTAATTCTCATCCATCTCGTCTAAATGTGGTGTGGACAACATCACTTTCCTTGCTTCTTTAAATGCTGCTAGGTTTGCTTCTGTGCGCTCTATTTCCAGATTTTTCTGCGCTTTCCGATAAGCCCAGCGTACCTTATCATGGTCTTTGTGGACTTTACGGCTTCTTGTATCGCCTTTGTCAAAACTCTTTTTCATCCTTGCCATGAACTCATCAAGTTCATTCAGATAGATGTTGGCAAGTATCGGACTGACACCGGAGCCTTGTGGACTGCCGGAGTACGTTTCATGGTATGTCCACTGTTCCATATATCCTGCCCTTAGAAACTTCCACATCAGCGATATGAACGCTTCATCTTTTATGCGCTTTCTCAAAAGCTGTATTGTGATATGGTGGTCGAAGCTGTCAAAACAAGCCTTAATGTCTCCTTCGATTATCCACTTTGCACCAGTGAACAGCGTTACGATTTCTTTTAACGCTGTGTGGCAACTTCTTTTCGGTCTGAAACCATGTGAATTATCAGAGAATGTCGGCTCATAGATTGCTTCAAGTATCATACGGACAACTTCCTGTAACAGTTTATCGTCCGTTGACGGAATCCCCAATGGGCGCTTTTTACTGCTGTTTTTCTTCGCAATATAAACACGCCTTGCAGGGTTCGGCTGGTATGAGTGGTCTCTCAGCTTCTGAATGAGCTTTTCAATGCGCTCCATGCTCATACCGTCAAGAGTGAATCCGTCTGCACCTGCCGTCATGCTCCCCTGAGAGGTCGCAATATTCTGGTATGCAAGCAGATAGAACTCTGGGTTGTACAGGTTACGGTATAATCTCTCGTACCTGTACTCTTTGTTTTTTGCTTTTTCACTTAAACTTTTCAATACATTTTCGGGACTTCTCATAATGCCTCACGCACCTTTCCTTATTATTTGTATTGAAGAAAGACTGTCTCCCTTCGCCATGTGGACGGCTTTCCCGTCCTCGGACTACTACGGAGACTCTGTTGCCATAGTAAATATTCAGAGTCACTTTTCTCATAGCACTCATAGCCGATTTTCGGCATTTTACCTTAGGCAATCCCCGTTTAGAACTGTAATAACATAAGCCTGTTATGATTTCGGATGTGACGTTCGTCGTTTTCCATTATCCTATGGCTGATTTACTCTGGGTATCTTGTGGATACGCATGGCCGACTCATATCCACCAGAGTACATGCGAGTATAACTTCCTTACGCATGGAGCAACATTTTGCCCAATCTCCGACTGTCATTCAGGCAGTTTAGCTTTCATCCTTATTCATAACTTTTCGCCACTACCACGCAAACACTTTGGAAGTTTCCGTGTTTCGTGCCCTCCGACATGCTACACTCCCCATCGGGTTTCCCCTTTTGGATAAGTCGGGTGACGATAGGGTGCGGATTATTCCGCTTTGATACCTTGCCCTATTACTTGCTCAAGGTAAGATTATTACAGCCCCTTACGGGCGCACCACCATACTGTTTGAGATAGGTGTACCCGTTGCAAACACTGTTCCTCGTCCTCCGGTAATCTCGTCAAGGTAACGACACTTCATAAAGAGGTCGGAAGATTTCTGTGCTTCCGTCTGTGCGATACCGCCCACATTACGCATTTTTGTATAAAGATAAAGGTTCTTGTAATAATGGCTTTCATCAACAAAAAGCCTGTCTACACCAAGTTCCTCAAAAGTTACAACATCATCTTTCTTCGTCTGGTCATTGAGTTTATCCAATTTCTGCTTAATGGATTTCTTTGACTTTTCAAGCTGTTTGACTGAGAAGTTTTCCCCTCGGTTTCGCTTGAGTTCCGCAATTCCTTCGGTTATTTCCTCAAGTTGCTGTTCTAAGATTGCCCTCTGTCTTTCAATGGACATCGGGATTTTCTCAAACTGTGAATGACCGATAATGACTGCATCATAATCTCCGGTTGCAATCCTGCCGCAGAACTTTTTACGATTCTTGGTTTCAAAATCTTTCTTTGTTGCGACAAGGATATTCGCCGCCGGATAGAGCTGCAAATACTCAGCCGCCCATTGTTCGGTCAAGTGATTTGGTACAACAAACAGTGACTTATTACAAAGTCCAAGCCTTTTCGACTCCTGTGCTGCCGCTACCATTTCAAAAGTTTTTCCTGCTCCGACTGCGTGTGCAAGAAGCGTATTTCCTCCGTAAAGGATATGGGCAACCGCATTTTTCTGATGTTCCCTGAGTTCAATTTCAGGGTTCATACCATTGAAGATGATATGGCTTCCATCATACTCACGAGGTCTGACGCTATTGAATTTCTCATTGTAGGATTTGCAAAGCCTTTCCCTTCGTTCAGGGTCAGACCATATCCAGTCCTGAAATTCCTGCTTAATCATTTCCTGCTTCGACTGAGCAATCGCTGTTTCCTTTTTATTCAGGACAGCCTTTTTCTTTCCCTCATCATCTTCGATATAATCAAAGATACGCACATCTTTTAAATTCAGCGTTTCCTCAATAATCTTATAGGCATTGATGCGGGAAGTTCCGTAAGTGTTATATGCCCTTACATTTCCTTTGTCATAGGATTTGCCCTCAATATTCCACTCACTCGTAAATGGAGAGAAGTGAACTTTGATATTCCACTGTGCATAGCGTGGTGTTTCAAGCAAATGAAAGATAAACTCCTGCACATCGTCCGGCGGCAGCCAAGTTGCACCAAGTCGCACGGAAATTTCACTTGCAGTCAGGTCTTTCGGCTGCACCTTTTGAAGTGCTTCTACATTGACCTTATAATCTTCCGGATAGAGTTCTGCCGAGTTCTTTGCAATCCTCAGCTTTTCCCTGACATTACCCGAAAGGTATTCATCAGCCATCAGATACTTCGGTTCGTAAGAATTTCCATACTCATAAAGCGGATTTAAGAAGATAACACCCTTTAAGTCCTCAAAGATTTCATTCTCCGATTTACCGGAAAGCTCCATCATATAGTCCATATCAATCGTGGCTTTTTCTCCAAGAGATACCGCCAACGCTTCGCTTGCCGTATCAACAGAAGTAACCGGAGTATGCGGCTTAATTGTCCTCTTAGAAAACATATCAGCCTTACGTTCCAGTTCTCCGTCCTCTCCGATTATCTCCAATGCGGAAAGCAAAGAGAATGAACTGTCCTGCGAAAAAGCAGAGGTATTTGCACGGCTGTTAATGAGTCCGTACTTACCTGAAAAGGTATCATAAAGTCTGTTTAATCGCTCCTGCTCCGCTTTGATTTCGCTGTCAGGGTAATCTTCTGTCTGCAATTCAATCAGCGTTCTGACGGAATTTCTAATAGCAATCATACCCTTAATTCGGTTCTCTGCGGTTGCCGACACTTCCACCGGAGTCATACGGGAATTTTCACGATAGTAGATTTTATCGTCCACCACCGTATAGGAAAAGTTTCTCACTGTCGGGTCTGCCGGAATAGAATTATCTTCCTCCTCCAGTTCTTCCTCAGTTTCATATTCCGTGATTTCTCCGTGAATGTTTGCTACTGCTTCATCAAGCTGTGCTGCAAGGTCTGCATTTTCATACGGCACACAAGTTGCTTCCATACCGAAACGCCCCGATACCATTTTCATTTCTCCAAGTATCATTTCGGGGTGCTGCACAAAATAAGAGTTCATCTTAATTCCGTTCTCATCGGTATCAAGATGAACCCAATCCGGCTCAATATCTATCAGTCTGTCACGCTTTTGCAGGATAAGAATATCCGAAACGACTTCCGTTCCTGCATTACCCTTAAAGGTGTTATTTGGCAATCGAATTGCTCCAAGAAGCTCTGCTCTCTGTGCAATATATTTTCGTACCGCCGAGTTTTCCTTATCCATTGTGCCTTTGCTCGTTACAAGAGCCATCACACCGCCGGGTCTTAACTTATCAAGGGACTTGGCAAAAAAGTAATCGTGTATCAGGAACTTATGCTTGTCATACCTTTTATCCGATACCTTAAAATCTCCAAAAGGTACATTTCCAACCACTCCATCAAAGAAGCTGTCCGGCAGATTTGTTTCTTCAAATCCTTGTGCCGCAATGGTTGTTTTCTGGTAAAGCTGCTGTGCAATCCCTGCGGAAATCGTATCAAGTTCCACACCGTAAATCTTACTGTTCTGCATTGCGTCCGGCAGCATACCGATGAAATTACCGATACCGCAGGACGGCTCTAACAAGTTGCCTTCCTTAAAGCCCATCTGCTCCATTGCCTTATAAATGGCTGTTATTACTTCGGGCGGCGTGTAGAACGCAGTCAATGTGCTTTCTCTTGCCGAAGCATATTCCTCCGGTGTTAATACCGAAGAAAGTTCCAGATATTCCGTTGCCCACGCTGAATTATTTTCATCAAAGGCTTCTGAAAGCCCACCCCAACCGACATACTTTGATAAGATAATCTGTTCTTCAGGAGTGGCAAATCTGTTTTCTTCCTGACATTTTTTAAGAAGCTGTATCGCCATAATATTTCTGCGGAAGCGTTCCTTTTTACCAACCGTTTCAACCTCATTTTCTCTGAGATTAAAGGTATGACGGTCTGCCATAGGCACATCAGGGTGCAGGTCAAAGCCTTTGACTTTTTTCTTCTGCTCCCAAGCGGGAACTACCGGCTCAGGCTCTTTTTCATTTCTTTCTTCGGCAGGTTCTTCCTTTACAATCAAATGCTCATTCATCGGATTCTCTCGCACTTTTCTGTCAAACTCTGTGCGTGAAAATTCCTTATTGAACAGTGGCATATCATAGTCATAGAGCATTACTCTCTCATCATCAACAGATAAGATTTCATACTCAGAAGCACCGATATACACCTTATCGCCAAGATGATATTCATACTGCACATCTTGCGGCTGTTCTGCTTCTTCAGGTTCTTTTTCGGTTGGTTCGACCTCCTGCTCCGGTGGTGCATTAGAGAGTATCTCACGATTTCTTTTCGTTTCCTCGATTTTGGCTCTGTGTTCCTCTTGACTTTCAAGCCACTGAGGATAGCGTTCTTTTTCCTTTGGATTTAAGTATCTGTCCATTCGGATAAGTTCCCCGATACGCTTCTCCACCTGCGACCACGAAAGTGTGATATGTGGATTTTCTTTACCGATGCCTTTCGTAATCGTAATACCTTTTCCATCGTGGCTCTCATCAATGCCTGCCCCGATTATGACGGGATAAGAACCGCCCCAACCGTATTCATTTTTCAAGAAGTCGGCATTTTCTTTTGCAGAAAGGCTTTTTTCAAACTGTTCATAGATACGCATTTTTCCCTCAGAAAATCCGCTTCCATTCGCAAGAACAGCGTCGATAATCTCCTGAGAAAAAACAAAGGCAGAGGTTTTCTTTTCCTCTGCCCGACCGTCTAATATGAATGTCATCTGACCGTCCATTGACGGTAATGGTTTTATGCTGTCACTTAATTCTCCCAGTAATCGCATAGCTTCAAAGTGTCGGGCAATAACAGCCCAATCATAAAAGCTCTGTGCGGTTCTGCTGTCATATTTGCCCTCCCACAAATGCAGAACATTTTCAAAGGTCTTATATCCTACTGTCCTGCCGTCCTCTAGGGTAAGCTCTGTATAATCATTATTGAAAATGCTCTTTATATACTCTGTGCGGTCTTTGTTATCAAGATTGCGTTCATAATAATCTTTGATTTCTTCCAGACTTGCTGACAAATGTGGTGTCGTTCTGAGAATTTCATTGATTACTTCATCACGTCCAAAGAACGGAAGGCTTTTATCCTCGTGCGTTCTGTCGTAATACTCTAAGCGAATATCACTTCCGCTTTCACGATTTCCTGTGCCGAGCTGCGAAGAGCGTTCATCAGACGAACCCATTTCATCATATCCTCCGCTTTCATCTGTTCGGTCACTCCCTCTTTCTGTGCCATCTGCCTCAGGATTGTTTCCTCCATCTTGCTGGCTCTCTGTTCCACTTCCGCCAAGTGCTGTGTCAGTTCGCCCCTCGTCAGGAGATTGTAGTAAAGGACTCTGTGATGTTCCTTCAGAAACTCTCTCCTCATCTGAGCGTATCTGCCCAACGTCACTTCCGGCTGCTGTGGAAGTTTCAGATTCGGAAGGCTGTAATCGCCCACCATCGTGTAGGTCAGTTCGTTCATTGTCCAAACTCCTTTCGTCGTTATTTTCAACCTTATTGTATTCATTTCTGTCCTGACCGACAATTATGCGATTTTGACGGTTGAGTGCAGTAATTGTTTTAGATATTTCCGTCAATCCCATTTCTGCAATATCACTGGTAGCAAATCCAAGTGCATTGAGTGTTTCCTGCGTATTGAAGTTAGTAACATCTCTGAAATCATCAAGTTCAAAATAACCGTCCGTATCAACACCAAGCCTTGACATCATCATATATGCCACACTATTTGTCACGACATTTTTATAAATGAAAGCCACAATATCCTCTTCCACTTCCTCAAAGGAACTGCCCTCGGTTGCATAGTAAAGGTCTTGCAGATAATCAGGGATATTATCCTCTGCCGCATTTCTTGCTGCTCCCATAATTGCTTCGGCAAGACTGCTCTTATTCTCAATCTCTCCGAAAGTGCTTTCCAATGTTTCAATCACATCAGCTTCGTATTCCTGACGCATATCCCAAATCGGGACTGTTCTTGAATATCTGCTTTCGTGAGTATCTGAAATATCAAAGTAATGTGTCAGTCTTTGCCGTGAACGGTTCTCATCAGCAAAAACAGCAATACCTCTAGCACCTCGGTTGACCCATCTGCCAAAAATTTTGTTCCACTGCTCTATCTCAAGAACCGCTGTTGCATCGGGTCGCTGTGCATATACAAGAAGCTGTTCGTCATAGCGTAACTTATAATTTCGGCAAGCCGAAGCTAAGAATGCCTGCCAGTTCTGAGGATTTGACACAACCGTTTTGCAGGTGCGGTTGTAAAGCTCAGAAATAAGGTCATATTTTCGTGCCATTACTCTTGCACCTCCTTATCGCTGTTTTTCTCTGTTTCTGGTCTTGTTTTTTGACGGTTCGGATTGATTGACAGGTTCAACTTTACTTCCACTAAGCTCCATTTTTTCAGCAAACTCGCATATATGATAGCAGCAATTTCCGACATACAAATGGTAGTCATCAATATACTTGCACACTCTGTCTGCTGTGTGTCCATCACGAAAAGTAATCCTGATTTTCCCTCCATCGGGAATATAGAATTTCAAATTGTAATGACTGTCTATAAATCGAATTTGCTTTTCCTGCGGCTCTGCTCTATTCTCCTGTTGCTTCATTTTCCTTACCTCTCATTTTTGTTGCTTCATCAGAACCGCCGCCCAAATACGAAAAGAGTTTACCGGACTTTGTATTCTTCTGAAGCTCCATAATCACACCCATATCAGGAATCGTGATATTCGGGATTTTCAGGATTGCTTCCATATCAAGCTGCTGCAACTTTTTCTCCGTATCACAACCGGAGTCAAAGAGTTTATTCAGCACCTTGACCTTATTCTGAAAAGTTGCTTTGTCTTTCACGAAAATACCTCCTTAGCTAATGTTGATTACAATAGAAATACTGCCGCTCTGTTCTTCTTTCTGCGGATTACGTGAATACTCAGGAAAAAGGGACTGTACTCTCTGCCTTGCCCTGCGTATGGTTTCAAAACAAGGAAGTCCGTATGCTCGGTAATTAAATACAATATCCTCAAGCGGAAGATTTCCGGCAGGTATATATCCGTACCGATTGTAATAATGCAGAATGAGAAGCATATCATCATACCTCGACATCGGGCATTCCTTTAAGATTTCAAGCACTCGGCTCTCCACCGTTTTCTGTTGTTTCATAATGTTCCTCCAAAAAATTAAAGGGACAGAGTTTTTACGCTCTGCCCCGACTGGTTAATGTTCGCTTGTTACTTACTTCTTACGGTTTTTAACCTGAAGAAAGATAAAGCCGCCGACAATAACGGCGACTAATGCGATAGCGATAATTGTCTTTGCTTCCATTACTCGTTACTCTCCTTTTTCTTCTTTTTGTGTGCAACAACAGAAGTTACAGCGATACCGACAGCAGAAAGTCCGGCAAGGACATACCAAAGTTTCATATTGGTATCATCTCCTGTTTTCGGCGTATCTCTTAACTCATTGTGCATTTTTACAACGGCTGTTTCATCAAGTTTGATAGTAACATTCTGGTCGGCAGGTGTGATATATGCGGCAGACGCATTGTTTGCCACTTCTGATACGGTATATTCGCCAATACGAAGTCCCTCAATCACGATTTCGCCATTCTTATCTGTTTCAAATGTCATATCATACCCGTTTGCTCCGGTTACTCTGAACACAAAACCTTTGACCTTACCGTCTGAAGATGTCTTGACGATTTTCAGTGTTCCACGCATAGCTTCATTGATAAATCCAACTCCAGCCTTATTCTCAACGGAATAAGTTGTTTCGTCTTTCTCAATGAAAACAGAGTATTCTCCCTTATCAAGCAGGAAGCCCTCCGGTGCTTTTGTTTCACGGACAATATATTTTCCGTAAAGCAGCTCTTTCATCTCATAAATTCCGGTTTCGGTTTCTTCAAGATTTCCGATAAGTTCATCGCCATCATCAATCTTTCCATTCTCATTGGTGTCCTTATATACCTCAAAGGTTGCACCCGTAAGCTTGTTATCCGGATATTCAGCGTCCACCTTCGTGAGTCTGATATTGCCGTGAACATACTCATTGACAATCTCAATTTCAACTACCTGCTCGGCTTTGCTGATATTGACCTCATACGCTTTTTCATCAAGAACAAATCCCTTTGGCTGCTCGATTTCTCTTACAATCCATTTGCCATAAGGAACTTTTGCAAAAGAGAAACTACCGTCTTTTGCAGAGGTAGTCGTCATAAGTGCAGTATCCTTTGTAAATTCTGTTTCTTCGGCTTTGAAGATACCGATAACAGCACCCTCAAGTGCTTCTCCATTCCCGTCAATCTTCTTACCTGATACAGAACCATAGATAAGTTCATTCTTGATTTCTTTTCCGTCATTTACTTTGATTTCAACCGTTGCGGTATCCTGACCTGCATATTCAAATACAACCGGATACTTCGTATCAGAGAGAATATAATGCTCATCGGTTGCAATCTCTTTGACATAGTATTTGCCAAACGGAAGGTCTGACTTCATAACAGCAGTTCCATTTTCATTTACGCTGACAATCTCAATCAGTCCATCAGCCGGAATAACTGTACCGCTTGCAGATACAATATCTTCTGCGGCATAAAGACCAAAGCTGATGTTTTTGATTTCTCCGTTGTCGCCAATACCAAATGTCTTATCCTTTTCAATGGCTTTTGCAAGGCTTACCTGCACTTTCTGTCTTTCGTTATAGAACGATGTGGAAGTTTCGGTAACAGAGATATTCTGACCTGCGTAAGTAAGCTCAACCGTATGTGTTTCGCCACTCACTACCATTCCATAAGGTGCGGTAATTTCCTTGACCTCGTATTTTCCGAGATAAAGTTCTTTGCTCTTAACAAACCCATTGGAGCTTGTTGTGATAGTATCTACCACTTCGCCCTTTGAATAGCGGAGTGTACCGTCCGGTGTACTAATATCTTCCGCAGCACGGACTTCATAAACTGCACCCTCAAGTCCTGCCACTTCATAAACAGGCTGATAGATAACATCACTGTCCTCAGAACCACTTACATTGACACCGCTAAATACTTCTCCGGTCTTTTCAACCGTGATAGTACCTTTCTGTGCCATATTCGGCTTATTGACTTTCACAACAGTTACGCCGCCTTCCTCTGTGGAATTTTCTTCGGTAATATCAAAATATACCGGAGTATCATCAAGTACATATCCGTATGGAGCTTGTACCTCTACGATAGAATATCCCTTGCCGTAATCCAGTTTCTCAGGTGTGACAAGAGAACCATTTGCGTCGGTATAGAACACATCAATCGTGGTCGGTGTCGGATAAGTAAAGGTCATTTTGACCTGATTGCCCTGTGGGTCGTAAATCTTAAATCCTGCTCCTGCATACGGAATACTCTTTCCGCTTTCTGCGTCCACCTTGACTACATTGACAAAACTCTCAAAGTTACGGTTATTGATAAGATAACGGTAGGTCTGTGCGTTCTGTGAAATGAACACATCAAAATCATCCATCATCTCTCTGCCTTCCCAACCGGAAGTCTGGTGTACGGTATAAATACCATACGGCATATCTTTTGTCTGACCGAAGCCATTTTCATCGCAAACGATAGTATCTCTCTCGTCTTTATTTGCTGCGTCATAGCTTCCGGCAGATTTCAAATAAATCTCAAAGGAAGCACCCTTTTCAGGTGTTTCAATCTTTGTTTCTCCGTAGGGTAGGAACCGGACGCCTTATCATATTTCTATGACAGGATTTCCGAGAACCTCCCTCAGAACCGTACGTACACCTTTCGATGTATACGGCTCCCCAGCCATTCCTAAAGCATTTTACAAAGTTCCATTATGAAGATTGACGTGGCAGTCATGGCATAAGACGAGCGTTTTGCGCTTCATATAGCTCATCAGCCATACCCAGTTAGGCATAGGCGTTCCACGTTTTCGGTATTTCTTCACAATGTCCTTAAGCTTCCTTACATGATGAATCTCCAAGGCACAATGTTCTGCTCCACATAATTCACATACATCACTGTTGAGCCTTTTCATTAACTGACCACCCTTTAATACCTGTCCGAATTGGTCGGAGATTTCTCCGGCAGGTCGGCTAACCTTTTTTAGACTGTCATTGAAGTAGGTCATCGTTTTAGGGCCTTCTTTCGTATTGTATCTGATACCAACAATACGCATGGTGCCAGTTCTATTTTTTCTGGGAACATCAATTCCATATTTCTGAATAACCTTTTTGACCGATGATTTTTCCTTTCGGGCGATTGTCTTAATCATGCTGAAATAGTGATAATACTGAAATGTGGATATTTTCGTGCTGACATCCGTTGCTAAGCAATAGTAATTGTAAAGCCCTCTGATTTCTGCGTTGTACTGACTGATAATTTCAATCACGGGCAGATTAACTCGTGCCCCCACCTGATAGGGTTTTCCCTTTTTAATGAACGGCTTGAGCTTTTCCCGAATAACATCTCCCGGCACAACTAACTGAATTGTACCGTTTACAGAGCGTTTCTTTCGACCGATTGAATCAACCACTTGCTTTGTGTTCTCTTGAGATTTTGTAATTTCGTATCCCAGAAAACGCACTCGTTTATCCGACAGATTGGTGATTTTCGTTTTTTCCCGGCTCAATTCAAGATGAAGTTCCTTTTGCATGAAACCTGCGATTCTTTCCTTGATTTCATTCGCTGTTGCCTTGCTGCCGATGATACAGACCACAAAATCGTCCGCATAGCGCACATATTTTACACGCTGATAGTTTTTATCCATAGGGTCTAAGGCAGGGATATTCTGCATTTGCCGCAGGTACTCATCCGCTTGTTCCTGATTGCCTTTCTTTTTTGCACGGTTTCGTTTGTATTGGAGAATCTGATATTCACGATATGGTCTCCGCTGTTTCCCTTTGGTGTATTCAGCAGATATTCCTTCCATGAACTTATCAAACTCGTGCAGATAAATGTTGGCCAAAATGGGGCTGATGATGCCGCCCTGCGGTGTTCCCGACAGCGAATTGTACTTCTGGTTGAATTCCAAATATCCGGCTTTCAGGAATTTCCGAATAAGCTCAAGAAATCTACCGTCATCAATCTTCTTCGAGAGTATCTTTAACAATATTTCATGGTCGATATGGTCGAAGCACCCGGTGATATCGCCTTCAATTACCCAGTTGGTTCCCCTACAGGTGCTTTTAATTTGATACAGTGCGGTGTGACAGCTTCTATTAGGCCGAAAACCGTGCGAATTATCGCTGAAAATTGGCTCGTAGATTGCCTCTAAAATCTGCCGTACTACTTCCTGTACCAGCTTGTCAGCAAAGGCAGGGATACCCAAAGGTCGCATTTTACCGTTCTTCTTGGGGATATATGTCCTTCGGACGGGTTTTGGTTGATAGCGTTCCCATTTGAGCAGTTCTATCAGTTGAGAAATTTGCTTCCTGCTAAAACCGTCAATGGTTGTCCCGTCTGTTCCGGGCGTCATATTGCCTTGCTTAGCATGGATTTTTTGATATGCCCGCAAAAAGAAGTCCTCATTGAAAAGATTTCTGTAGATACGGTCATACCGGTGTGATTCATCTTGTTTGGATTTTTGCTTTAGTATTGATAATACCGTTTCAGCTTTTTGCATTTCGCATACCTCCATTCGATTATCAATAGAATGACCTGCCGCCCTTCGCCATGTATGCGGCTTTCCCGCACTCGGACTACTATGGCGGCTCCGTTGCCATGCCGGATATTCAGTGTCATCTCCCTCGCTTTTCACACTTGGGATTTATCGCCATAGGGCATTACACATAGCATTTCTGCGTTCTGGTTTAGGCAATCTCCGTTTAGTCGTATTGATACATTGGGTGTGGTTTAGGTTTCCGTTCATTCCTTTTACATACTTCCTGTATGCCGGGACATTTTCAGAGAGTATCAGTGACGACAACGGTTTCACTGATAGAAATTGTCCATGTGCGCAATCAGTCTTCGCACATCTCCACACTTAGAGCAAAGAAACTGGATTTAAAGCAGTTTAGCCTTAACCATGCCACGCCTTTGGTCTCGCATATCCCGCTTATACACTGATTTCAAACGTATATGCTTTTCCGCCATGCTCTTGTCCCCTTTATCTTTCGATTCCGGGTTAGGCGGCTAACCAACTGGATTTCTCTCCAATCCAGTACCTCTTTAGGCATTATCAATACGCCCTTACGGACGCACGTCATCGGTATGTTTGATGATAGCCACATTGCCTTTGATTACCTGCTCGGTTACATCATTGGAAGTAAGGTTGTGTTCCACCTCATAAAGTTTCGGGTCTGCACCTACTTCATGGATAGTCTTATCAAGCAAATATCCCTCTGACGGTGTAATTTCTCGGATTGTCCAGTCGGTATCACAAACATATTCTTTGGTAGTGAACTGACCGTTTTCATCAGTAACATACTTATCTATAAGCGTTTCTCCCTTATAGATACCGTAAACTGCTCCCGAAAGTTTGGCATTGCCCTGTGCTTCGCCTTTCTCAGCGTCGCTCTTTGTTACTGTTACAGTAAATTTCTTCAAAATGTTATTGAAGTTTCTTGTGGTTACTTCTTTCCACTTCACTGGTGCAGTCTGATTTTTTGGCACAACATAACGGATAGCTGTGTCCACTTCCTCAAGAGTATATGGTTCAGAACCACTGATAAGCACATCTTTGAAAGTTGCCACACCGTCTTTATCCGTAACTGCATACTGGTCAACAGCATCACCGGAAAGAGAAGTACCGAAAAGATGGAACTTCACACCTTCAACAAGGTTATCTTCTGAAGACTTCACTACCTGAAGGTCGCCACGCTTCAGTTTGTTATTGAAATTGACCTTTGCAACCTGTCCTGCTACAACGGTAACTCTATGTGTTTCCTGCGGCTCGTACTTATCGTATACCTGCTCGGTTACAGTATAGATACCCGGCATAAGATTATCAATTTGGAACTTACCGCCATTAGCTGTTGTAACTGTCTGATTGATACCGTTTCCGGTAATCGTGAAGTTGATACCGTCAACCTTGCCGTCCTCACTGGTCTTTACAATCTGACAAGAACCATAGCTGACTTTCATCTTCACATAACCGTTGATACTGTCGCTTACTTCCTGAGCATAGCTGACAACATCCTGCACACTGGAGTTCTGACCGTGTTTGCCCTCTGACCATACAACCACACCTCTGCGGACTGCATTTTTCTTGGTTGCGGTAATGGTAAATTCCTTACTCGGTGCAGTATCCATAGAAACAGTAAGTTTGTTACCATTCACTGAAAAACTCACTCCACTGATACTTGCCTTGAAATTATATTTGGACAGCACATTATTGGAGTCTGTCAGAGTAGTTGTGTACTTACTTCCGTTCCACTCAAGCTCTATTGTCTTTGCCGAACCGGATGATTTATTACAAAAGCTCGGTATGGTCGCATGGTTCTGTACACTCTGCACCATACTGTTGTAATAACTGAAAATCTTATTGCGGAGCGGATGCTTTGCATTGATGACATCTTTCACATTGCTGCAACCACTGGCTGCTACATGATTGAAGTTCACATCACGCTCTCCGATAACAGTTTCCCAGATAAGAAGCTGTGTGGCATAAGCCTGTGCAATGCTGTTTGCTGCCGCTTCATTCTGTGACCTCCAAGATGTCGAGATTGTCCCACGATAGCCATACTGTAAAATACGACCAACGAAAAGACGGATTTCATCTCCGGAAAT
>ENA-OPXI01001086-OPXI01001086.1-human-gut-metagenome-genome-assembly--contig:-NODE-1086-length-16239-cov-2.816547_pt1 | contig 16239 bp, 14 predicted proteins | sample MGYA00241520_ERZ502032 | MGnify/ENA primary metagenome ERZ502032 (study PRJEB25962, sample SAMEA2042106) | human gut metagenome | biome: human gut; feature: human-associated habitat; material: faeces...
GAAGGCTCTTGTGGAGGAAATCAAGAAGGAGCTGGATGAAAAGGGCATTGCATACAACAAGGACATCCAGGTGGGCATCATGGTGGAGACAGCCGCTGCTTCCCTGATTGCAGATATCTTTGCAAAGGAAGCGGATTTCTTCAGTATCGGCACCAATGATTTGACCCAGTACACCATGTCGGTAGACAGGGGCAATAAAAAGGTATCCTATCTGTATTCCACCTTTAATCCGGCTGTGCTCAGAAGCATCCGCCATATTATCGAATGCGGAAGAAAAGAGGGCATCATGGTAGGCATGTGCGGCGAGGCAGCCAGCGATCCGCTTATGATCCCGCTTTTAGTGGCATTTGGATTAAACGAATTCAGCATGAGCGCTTCCGCTGTGCTGAAAGCCAGAAAGATGATTACAGAGTGCGACAGCAGAGAACTTCAGGAGATGGCCGGCAAGGCGATGAGCTTTGCGACAGCCGGAGAAATCGAGAGCTTTATGAGAGAGTTTGTCAGCAGGAACTTTTAAGGAGGCGCTGCATAGCTGCGGCTGTAGGAATACAGCTGCGGTTATGCGGCCCTTTGGCGTTTATTTCAGCGGGAATAAAACCCAAGTCTGGGGAAACGCCGGATCAAAATTTGTATACATGGGGATAAAAGAAGATGATTGTTTACCTGATATGCTGTCTGGCCTCTTTTCTGCTGGCCAGGGGAGAGCATTTTTATCTTTCCGGGCTCTGCCTGATGGGGGCGGCTGTCTTTCTGTATGTTCAGGATTTCAGAAGGACAGGAAACTGCATTCACCTGCGGGGAATCTTTGCTCTGGCCTGGGTGGGAGGACAGGGCGTTTCCTGCCTGAAGCTGAGCCGCCTGGCACAGGACTGGACCTTCCTTACATGGCTGTGCTTTCTGGCGGCCTTTGTCAGCTTTTACGCTGTGTTTGAGGTGTTTGAGCGGAGAGGAAGAAATAATTACAACAGCTATGCCTCCAGATGGAAAGGACAGAAGCGGTGGCACGATTTCCGTTCCTGCGAGGAACCGGTGTTTATCTGCGCGCTGGCAGTGACGGCGCTGTCGCTGTTTTGCTTTGTTCTGGAGGCAGTGGTGTTAGGCTATGTGCCGTTTTTCTTAAGGGGCGTGCCTCACGCCTATTCCTATTTCCACATTACGGGAGTCCACTATTTTACGGTATCCTGCGTGCTGGTTCCGGCTTTGAGCGTGATCTTTTTTCACTCCAACGGAGGGCGCGACCGTCTGCGGACTGGAATTCTGATTGGGGCGGATATAATTGCAGTCCTGGTTCCCATTCTCTGCGTTTCACGGTTTCAGCTGATCCTGGCGGCGGCTTTGGCTGTTATCACCTATCTGATGATGGATATTCATATTGATCCGCTGCAGATGATTATAAGCGCGGCGGTACTGTTTGTGGGACTGCTGGCTGCCTACATTATCCTGACGATTGCCAGAAGCCATGACGTGGAGTATCTCAATGGGATTTTTGAGATGAAAAACAGCCGCACGCCCATATTCGTCACACAGCCGTATATGTATATTGCAAACAATTACGACAATTTCGACTGTATGGTGCGGGCCATGGCCTCCGGCTACAGCCACAGCTTTGGCCTGAAGATGCTGTTTCCGCTGTGGGCGCTGACGGGCCTTAAATTTCTGGTTCCGTCGCTGACAGCTTTTCCGCTGTTTACTACCAAGGAGGAACTGACCACGGTAACGCTGTTTTATGACGCTTACTATGATTTTGGAATTCTGGGCGTCGTTTTGCTGGGATGCGTTCTGGGATTGTTAGCCTGGTATCTGACCGATATGGTGAAGCATATCAGAAATCCCATCGGATATCTGCTGTATGCCCAGATTGCCGTCTATTTCGGACTGTCCTTTTTCACGACCTGGTTCAGCAACCCCACCACCTGGTTCTACCTGGCAGTGACAGGGGCCGCGGCCGTCTATGTGGAATGGAGACAGTGATACAGTATTAAAGTAAAAAGGGAGGAATACTATGATTTCAGAGAAAATGCAGCCGCTGCTTCAGAATAATTCAGCGATTCGTATGATGTTTGAGGAAGGCAGGAAAATGGCCGCTGTGTACGGCGCAGACCAGGTGTACGATTTCAGTCTGGGAAATCCCAGCGTTCCGGCTCCAGCTGAGGTAAACCAGGCAATGAGAGAGATTCTTGAAGAGGAGGATTCTCTCTTTGTCCACGGCTACATGAGCAATGCGGGCTATGAGGACGTCAGGGAGGCGGTGGCCCAGTCTCTGAACCGGAGATTCGATACTTCCTTCAGCCAGAGCAATATTTTGATGACAGTGGGAGCGGCCAGCGGCCTGAATGTGATTTTAAAGACTCTGCTGAACCCAGGCGAGCAGGTGATGGTCTTTGCCCCCTATTTTGTGGAATACGGCTCCTATGTGAGAAACTATGACGGAGAGCTGGTGGTGGTTTCTCCCAATACAGAGACCTTTCAGCCAAATTTAAGGGAATTTGAGGAGAAGATCTGCGAAAAGACAAAGGCGGTGATTATCAATACGCCCAATAATCCAACCGGAGTGGTCTATTCCAGCGAAACTCTGCAGGCGTTAGCAGAAATTTTAGAGAGAAAATCAGCCCAGATAGGACATCCCATTGTGCTGATTTCCGACGAGCCGTACAGGGAGCTGGCTTACGACGGGGTACAGGTTCCTTTTGTGACAAAGTATTATAGAAATACGGTGATCTGCTATTCCTTCAGCAAATCCCTTTCTCTGCCTGGAGAGCGGATCGGATATCTGGTGGTTCCTGACGAGATGGACGAGGCGGAGCAGGTGTTCAATGCGGCGGTGATTGCCAACCGTGTGCTGGGCTGCGTGAACGCGCCGTCTTTCATGCAGCGGGTGATCAAACGGTGCATTGACGCTAAGGCAGATGTGGCCGCCTACGACAGGAACAGAAATCTGCTCTACGAGGGGCTGAAAAGCTTTGGTTTTGAGTGCATCAGGCCGGAGGGCGCTTTCTACCTGTTTATGAAAACGCCGGGAGACGAGAAGGAATTCTGCGAGAGGGCGAAAAAATACCATATCCTTGTAGTTCCGGGAAGCTCCTTCGCCTGCCCGGGCTATGTGAGAATTGCCTACTGCGTATCCTATGAACAGATTGAGAGGGCGCTGCCGGAATTTAAGAAGCTGGCGGCAGAGTACGGCCTGCCAGGAGAGGAGTAGCAGCGGGAGAGAACACAAAAGCGCAGGGAAAGAGACGGCAGGCAGAGCAGAGCGGATGGCATAGATTTCAGGAGGCGGCATCATGGAAGGTGTTAAAAAGTATCTCAGAATCATTCTTAATATTATCATTCCTTTGACAGGTCTTTATCTGGTGTGCGTCTGGGGCCCCAGAGTTTTGGGATTTTTTATCCCCTTTGTCATTGGATGGATGATTGCCCTGATCGCCAACCCTCTGGTCCGCTTTCTGGAAAAACGTCTGAAGATTGTGAGAAAGCATGGATCCATGCTGATTATCGCAGGTGTTCTGGCGCTGATTATCAGCCTTCTGTATTTTGTACTGGGAAAGGCCTATGTGGAAATCCGGGAATTTATCGGAGATCTGCCTGCCCTGTACGACAGCGCAGCGGCAGAGATCCGCGGGGCTGTCCAGAATGGCAACAGGATGTTCGAATTTCTTCCAGACGAGTTTCGGACTGCAGTGATGCAGTTTACAGAAAATATAGGAACCTATGTGGGAGATCTGGTGTCCAAGGCGGCTGCGCCTACGGTGGAGATTGCCGGAAACGTGGCGAAGGGGATCCCGAACGTTCTGGTAAATACAGTCATCACGATTCTCTCTTCCTATCTGTTTATTGCAGAGCAGGACAAGATTTTAGCGTGGATGCGGCGGTACGCTCCCAAATTTGTCCTCCGCTACGCCGAGTATCTGAAGAAGGACGCCAGGGGAGTCATCGGGGGATATTTTCTGGCCCAGTTTCGGATCATGTTTGTAGTGGCCGGGATTCTGGCGGTGGGCTTCCTGTTTTTAAAGGTGAAGTACGGGCTGCTTCTGGCAGTTCTGATTTCTATGTTAGATTTTCTGCCTGTGTTTGGAACGGGAACGGCCCTGTTTCCCTGGGCCGCGGTGAAGCTGTTTACAGGAGAGTACACCTACGCGGCGGGACTTTTAATCCTCTACGTAGTCACCCAGGTATCCAGACAGCTGATACAGCCGAAGATTGTGGGAGATTCCATGGGACTGCCTCCGCTGCTGACTCTGTTTCTTCTGTACCTGGGCTTTAAGGTTAAGGGAATTGCCGGAATGATTCTGGCAGTTCCCATCGGACTGATTTTTATTAACTTTTATAAATACGGAGCGTTTGATTCGCTGATCGAAAATGTGAAGCTTCTGATCAGAGAGCTCAACGCGTTCCGCAATGGGGAGAGATAAGGGATGACGGCTGCTTCTTCCGCTTTGGCGTCTCTCCGAAGGATTTCTTATAGGCTCTCAAAAAGGCGTCATAATTTTTAAATCCGCAGCGATAGCAGCATTCTGTCACAGAAAGGCCCTGATCCAGCAGCTGTCTGGCCGTCAGGAGCCTTTTTTCGTTTATATAACCGCCGATGGTATACCCTGTTTCCCTCTTAAACAGGCGCATCATGTGGGCGCGGCTCATATAGAAGCGGGAGGCCAGTCCGTCTATGGTCAAATCAGAATCCGAGTTGTCATGGATAAACTGCATGATGGAGAGAACCGCGGCGTTTTTGCTGGAAGCGGGAAGGCGGCGGGATTCAGGAGACTGGCAGGCGCGGTTTAAAAGGATTAACAGCTCCAGGAGAATCAGCCGGCGCAGAAGGCCGTCGGCAAAACCGGATTCCCGGCAGGACGTTTCCAGCCGGGACAGGGCCTCCAAAAGTTCTGCCTGGCAGAGCCTGGGCAGACGAAGCACATAGGATCGGCTGTCTGAGGCTGCCTGAAACAGTCCGGCCAGATGTTCCGGGCCACAGAGGCTTCCGGTGAGAAGGTCAGGAGACAGGTAGAGAATGACCCGCTCATAGGAGGCGCCGGGACAGATTTCCGGCCGGTGGATGGAGTAGCGGGGAATCAGCACAATATCGCCCGGCGCCAGATCATAGGAAGCGCCTTCCACGCTGTATCCGGCCTCTCCTCTCAAAAAAAATAAAATTTTATGAAAATCATGGTAGTGATAGCCGATAGGCTCTGTCACAGGATCGCTCAGATGAAACAAACGGAATTCCTCGAACAGGTAGCCGCGTTTTTCACAGTCCTCGTCCCGCTTATCATTAAATAAAGTCAGATAGATCCACTCCTTTCCTTTTGGCCTGGAAGTTAAGGCGCCCGCTGCTCTGGCTCCCAGTTAAAAAATGCTATAGAAGAAGTATAGAAGAAAGAGAGCACTAAATGCAAGTAAAAGAGCAGAATCTTTCTATTATTTGCGGAAAATGAGGTATAAAATAAAAACAGATGAGAAAAAGTCGGCAGGAGGAGGATTCTATGAAGGCTGTATTTGAAAAATATCATTGCATGGGGAATGATTATCTGGTATATGATCCGAATAAAAATGAAATGGAGCTTGGACCGGAGCAGGTGAAAGCAGTCTGCGACCGGAACTTTGGAATCGGCTCAGACGGAATTCTGGTAGGTCCCGTGCTGGGAGGGGAGAAGATGTATGTGAGAATCCTGAATCCAGACGGAAGCGAGGCGGAGAAGAGCGGAAACGGCATGGGGATTTTTGCCAGATATCTGAAGGACGCCGGCTACGTCCAGAAGACGAAGGTTTCCTGGGATACCCTGGGAGGCGAGGTGACGGTATACTATCTGAACGAGGAGGGCACCCGGGTGAAGATTTCCATGGGAAAGCCTACTTTCTGGAGCGACGAAATCCCGGTGACCGGGGAGCGGAGAGAGATGGTAAACCAGACCATGGTGTTTGGAAAGATTCCCTATATTACCACCTGCCTTTCTATCGGCAATCCCCACTGTGTGATCTGGATGAACGAGATTTCAAAAGAGCTGGTGTGCCGGATTGGAGAACATTCGGAGCGTGATTCCAGCTTTCCGGAGAAGGTGAATACCCAGCTGTTAAACGTGCTGGACCGCACCAATATCCAGATTGAAATTTACGAGAGGGGAGCCGGATACACGCTGGCTTCCGGCAGCTGCGCCTGCGCCGCAGCCTGCGCTGCCAACCGTCTGGGACTGGCGGATCGGAACATGTACGTCCATATGCCTGGCGGCACGCTGGAGGTGGAAATCAAGGAGGACGGAATCGTCTACATGACAGGTGAGGTGGGATATATCGGCCGGATGACTCTGGGAAGCGAGATGGTAGAACGCCTGAGGCAGAGCAAAGAGACGAATCCTTCAAAATAAATTGACAAACAAAACGGACGCTGTTATATTTAAACAAGAGCGAGGGTGCTTTCTGAGAGGAGAGTACCCTCTTTTTATTCTACCGGCTTGACGCGGCGCAGAATATGGAAGAGAGGGAGGAGCGCAGAGATGAAATTTACGAAAATGCAGGGAATAGGAAACGACTACGTATATGTGGACTGCTTTCAGGAGACAGTAGAGGATCCGGGGAAGACGGCTGTATTTGTCAGCGACCGCCATTTTGGAATCGGTTCCGACGGGCTGATTCTCATTAAACCGTCCACTGTGGCTGACTGCCAGATGGATATGTACAACCTGGACGGTTCCAGGGGAGCGATGTGCGGAAATGGAGTCAGATGCGTGGGAAAATACGCTTATGACCATGGAATTGTGCCGCCGGAGCGGACGACTCTGACCGTGGAGACAGCGTCCGGCATTAAGACCTTAAAGGTGCAGGCTGAGAACGGAAAAGCCAGAGAGCTGACTGTGGATATGGGAAAGCCTGAAATGACATCAGAGCTGTTTGAGCCTATCGCAGTGGAGGGAGAGGAATACCGTTTTATCGGAATTTCCATGGGAAATCCCCATGCAGTCCTGTTTGTGGACAATACGGCGGCAGTGCCTCTGGAAACCATTGGGCCGAAATTTGAAAACCACAGCCGCTTCCCGGACAGAACCAACACAGAGTTTGTGGAGATTGTGGACAGAGGACATATTAAAATGAGAGTCTGGGAGAGAGGATCTGGGGAGACCATGGCCTGCGGAACAGGAGCCTGCGCCAGCGCGGTGGCCAGCATTCTGGCAGGCTATACCGATACGAAGGTGGAGGTGGAGCTTCTGGGAGGAAGCCTGACCATCGAGTGGGACAGAGAAAAGGACACCGTCTACATGACAGGACCGGCTGAGGAGGTGTTCTCCGGGGAGATTGATTTAAAGTTCTAGCCAGGATAAGCAGAAGGAACTCTTTTTGCTCTTTTTCATAGAATATAATAGAAATGCCTAGAAAAGGAGCCTTTCTTTTAAATATGAAAAAGAGAGTTGTAATAGATGCAGGACATGGAGGAACGACGGATCCGGGAGCCGTCTATTTCGGAAGACAGGAGAAGGACGACGCCTTAAAGCTGGCTCTGGCAGCAGGCGATCTTTTGGAAGACCGAGGCTTTGACGTGATGTATACCAGGGTGGACGACGTTTACCACACCCCTTACGAGAAGGCGGATATGGGAAACAGCGCGGGAGCCGATTACTTTATTTCCATTCACAGAAACGCAGCCGGAATACCGGGGACTGCCTCGGGAATTATGACGCTGGTATATGAGGACGCGGGGGTAAACGGCAGGCTGGCCCGGGCGGTAAATGAGGAGCTGGAAAAAACGGGTTACCAGGATCTGGGCGTGGTGGAGAGGCCGGGACTGGCGGTGCTCAGGCGGACGGCTATGCCGACCATCTTGATCGAGGCAGGATTTATTGACAATCCCCAGGATAATCAGCTGTTTGACCAGCAGTTTGAAGCGATTGCAGAGGCTGTTGCAAACGGCGTGGAGAAGGCGGTGAGGGAGGAGGAAAAGAGGGAGCTGCCAGTCTACTATATGGTGCAGACAGGGGCCTACCGCCTGCGTTCCCTGGCCGAGCAGCAGCTTGCAGAGCTTCAGTCCCAGGGATATCCGGCTTTTCTGGTCTACGACAACGGCTATTACGATGTGAGGGCCGGCGCTTTTTTGAATCTGGACTATGCGGCGGCCCTGGAAGAAGAACTCCGATCCCGTGGTTATAATACGTTTATTGTTAAGGATTACAGTACGGAGGATAAGAAGAAGCTGGAATAGGAGAGTCATCTTTCTGCCGCTGGATGCCGGGAAGCGGTTCAGCGGCAGAAACGTAAAAAGGGCGGCAGAGCCCGTCAGACAGGACAGAGAGAAAGCCCAGGTGCAGGAGGAGTAAGGATGAATCAGGAACAGAAAATAGAACGGATGAAGGAGCTGATCGAGCTGCTCAACAGGGCCGGACGGGCCTACTACCAGGAAAGCCGGGAAATTATGAGCAATTTTGAGTACGATCGGCTTTACGATGAGCTGGCCGGACTGGAGCGGGAGACGAAAACCGTATTTGGAAACAGCCCCACCCAGAACGTAGGCTACGAGGTAGCCAGCTCCCTTGTGAAGGAACGTCATGAAAAGCCCATGCTCTCCCTGAACAAGACAAAGAGCGTGGAGGAGCTGAAGGAGTGGCTGGGAAACGAAGAAGGACTTTTGTCCTGGAAAATGGACGGCCTGACGATTGTGCTGACCTATGAGGGCGGAGAGCTGAGGAAAGCCGTCACGAGAGGAAACGGAGAGATTGGCGAGGTGATTACGGCCAACGCCAGAACCTTTGTCAATGTGCCGAAAACCATTCCCTATACGGGGCAGCTGGTACTGCGCGGCGAGGCGGTGATCCGCTATTCCGATTTTTTGAAAATCAATGAGGAGATTGAGGAGATTGACGCCAGGTACAAAAATCCCAGAAACCTGTGCAGCGGGTCGGTGCGCCAGCTGAACAGCCAGATCACGGCTCAGAGAAACGTCCGTTTTTTTGCCTTCAGCCTTGTGATGGCCGAGGGCGTGGAGTTTGAAAATTCCAGGGAGAAACAGTTTTTATGGCTCCAGTCCCAGGGATTTGAGACTGTGGAGTACAGGCGGGTCACAGCGGACAGCCTGGAGGAGGCGGTAGCCGGATTTTCAAGGCTTGTGGAGAAAAACGACGTGCCGTCAGACGGCCTTGTGCTTTTGTTTGACGATATTGCTTACGGCCAGTCGCTGGGACGGACTGCGAAATTTCCCAGGGATTCCATTGCGTTTAAGTGGGCGGATGAAATCCAGGAGACAACGCTGTCCTACATCGAGTGGAGCGCGTCCAGGACAGGCCTGATTAACCCGGTGGCAGTATTTGAGCCGGTGGAGCTGGAAGGAACCACAGTGACCCGGGCCAGCGTTCATAATTTAAGCATTATGGAATCACTGGAGCTGGGAGAGGGGGACAGAATCACCGTCTATAAGGCCAATATGATTATTCCCCAGATTGCGGACAACCTGACCAGAAGCGGAGTGAAGAACATTCCATGTACCTGCCCTGTCTGCGGAGGCGCAACGGAGATACGCCAGGTGAACGACGTAAAATCGCTGTACTGCACGAATCCTGACTGTCAGGCCAAGAAGCTGAAGAGCTTCGCCCTGTTTGCCAGCCGGGACGCCTTAAACATTGCAGGTCTGTCGGAGGCGACTCTGGAAAAGTTCATTGGAAGAGGATTGATCCACGAGTATGCCGATATTTTTCATCTGGACGCTCATGAAGCCGAGATTGTGGAGATGGAGGGCTTCGGAAAGAAATCATTTGACAAGCTCTGCGAAGCGGTCAAGAAGGCGTCCCACACCACTCTTCCCCGAGTGATTTACGGGCTTGGAGTGGCGGGAATCGGCCTGGCCAACGCAAAAATGCTCTGCCGCCATTTTAAATACGATTTTCAGGCCATGAGGAACGCGGACAAGGAGGAGCTGGTGGCTGTCGACGGAATCGGGGAGGTTCTGGCAGAGGCCTGGATCCAGTTTTTCCAGAATGAGAAAAATAATAAGATAACAGACCGCCTGCTGGCGGAGCTTCTGCTTCCTCCGGCCCCTGAGGAGGAAGAGGAGACAGGGGCAGGAAGCGGCCTTGCCGGCCTTACCTTCGTCATTACCGGATCTGTGGAGCGGTTTAAAAACAGAAAAGAGCTGCAGGAGCTGATTGAGGAGAGGGGAGGAAAGGTGACGGGAAGCGTAACTGCCAAGACAAGCTATCTGATCAACAACGACTCTGCCTCCTCTTCCTCAAAGAATAAAAAGGCAAGAGAGCTAAATATCCCCATTATCACAGAGGACGAATTCATCGGACAGTTTATCCCCGGTTCCTCTGCAGAGACGGCCTAAGATTTCCTGCGGCGGCTGGCAATTACGTCTGAAATATGGTATGATACCCTACAGACTAACGGGGAGGACACATATGCCGATTAAAGTACAGAAAGATCTGCCGGCCAAGGCAGTTCTGGAATCAGAAAATATTTTTACCATGGATGAGGACAGGGCCCTGAGCCAGGATATCAGGCCGTTAGAGATCCTGATCCTGAATTTGATGCCCATTAAGGAGGAGACGGAGACGCAGCTTCTCAGGGCGCTTTCCAACACGCCTCTGCAGGTAGACTGCACCTTTTTAATGCTGGCGTCCCACAATTCGAAGAACACCTCAGCCAGCCATCTGAACAAATTTTACGTAACCTTTGACGAGGTGAAAAAGAGAAAGTTTGACGGAATGATTATCACAGGGGCGCCTGTGGAGAACATGGAGTACGAGGAAGTCAATTACTGGCCGGAACTTACCGCGATTATGGAGTGGAGCAAAACCCACGTAACCTCGACGCTGCATATCTGCTGGGGCGCCCAGGCGGGTCTTTACTATCACTACCAGATTCCCAAGTACAGGAGAGAGCGGAAGCTGTCAGGCATTTATGAGCACCAGGTGTTAAACCGTAAGGTTCCGCTGGTGCGGAGCCTGGACGACAGCTTTTACTGTCCCCATTCCAGGTGGACCGAGGTGCGTGAGGAGGATGTGAAAAAGAATCCGGAGCTGATGATTCTGGCCAAGTCCAGGGAGGCTGGAATTTTTCTTGTGATGAGCCGTGACGGGCGCCAGATTTTCATGCAGGGACATCCGGAGTACGACAGAATGACGCTGAACAACGAGTACCACAGGGATCTGAAGAAGGGAATGAATCCGGAGATTCCGTACAATTACTATGGGGATAACGATCCGTTTTCAATTCCTGCCCTGAAGTGGAGAAATATGGCCAACACGCTGTATACCAACTGGCTGAATTTCTACGTTTACCAGGTGACGCCGTATCTTCTGGAGGGCGACGGGGCGGAAGCCGAAGAATAATATCAGCGTCAGAGAAGGAGTTTGCAAAACAGAAACAGTCATGGAGGAAATACATGAGCACGTATTTGGTAGATTTTGAGAATGTAGGGGTCGGAGGAATGGACGGCGTGGAAAAGCTGTCAGATCGTGACCGCGTTGTGATTTTTTACGGAAAGCAGGCCGCTGCAGTTCCTTTTGAGAGACATATTGAGATTGCCTCTTCCAGAGCGGAGGTCAGATACATTAAAGTAGATAAGACAGGAAAGAATTTTTTGGATTTTCAGCTGTCCAGCTACTGCGGATATCTGATTGGAAGCACATCAGAGAAGGAGTTTATCATTGTCAGCCGCGACAACGGTTTTGGCAGCATGGAGGATTTCTGGCATGGAAAGGAGATGTCCGGAAAGAAAATCAGCATGAAGCGGCGGCCGGCGATAGCGGCCAGCGGGGAGGAGCTGGAGAGCGTCCGGGAAATCATTGTGGACAAGGGAGAGAGACAGGCCCAGCCTTCCGGGGAGCCTGCCAAGGAGAAGGAACCGTCCAGACAGGCGGAAGAGGGCCAGAACAGAAGGAACCGTAGAAACAGCAGAAATAACAGAAACAACAGAAATCAGGGCAGGCCTCAGCCGGAGGGACCGATAAAGATTCAGACCATTTCGGCGGAGAACCGAAAACAGGAGACAGAGCCGCTCAGAGATCAGAAGGAAAATAAGGCCTGCGAAGAAGTGGGAAGAGAGAAAAAGCAGGAAGAGCGCAGAGGGCCGGAGACTGCAAAAGAGGGGACTGCAAAGAGGCGCAGCAAAAAAAGAACAGGCTGGACAGACGACAGACGGGAACAGGGCGGCCAGAAGGAGAAAAAAGCCTTGATTCAGGAGAGCTCCACTGAGAGACCCGCTGTGCAGGAGCAGGAGAAGCAGCCTGAGAGTGAAAAGCGGCCGGAGACGGCAGCAGAACAGAGCGGAGCGTCTCAAAACCAGGAGGGAATAAAGGAGAGGCGTCCTTACAGGCAGAGCAGGAGAAGACCAAGGGGAAGATACGTCTGGAACAGACAGAAGTAGAAACGGCTGAAAGAGAATGAGCAAAAACAGAAGAAGAGGGGAACACGAAATGGCAGATAAGACAGCGCTTGATATGCGGTATTTAAATGTGCCGCTTCCGGAAGATTTAATGAAACTGAAGTGGGGAGGAGATTACGAAAGGCTGATTTCTGTGATTGACAGACGCCTTGCAGATGAAACGCTCCCTGCTCCGCTGAGAAAGCGTCTTCAGCTGGAGCGGATTCTGGCCGCCAGAATCCCGTCCCAGTATTCATATTCTTATGAGGAGGCTTTAGAACTTCTCCGGGCGAATATCAGAGATTTTAAGGACAAGGAGCTGGAAACACTCTGGGAGGAGAATACGGCAGACTGGATTTACATAAACGGCAGAGTACAGTTTCACGAGCTGTTTTTCGAGAATCTGATGAAGACGAGAGACGACTATGGAGCGCGCTTTCTGGGGACCATGGAGGATAACGAAAAGAACGCGGCCCTTCTCAGGGAGAACGTCCGCCTGATGGAAGAACACGGCGGCCGGACTGTCCATATGCGTCTTTTGACCAGACTCTCTCTGACTCCTGAGGCGGAGAAGGCCTGCATGGGCAAAACCGCTCATGTCTACATGCCGCTTCCGGTGGAGTATGCCCAGGTAAGGAACCTGCGCCTGCTGGGATTTGAAGGCACAGCCGGAGAGCCGGTATCTGTGGACAACGGCTCCTATCCTCAGAGAACGGCACGGTTTGAAACGGTGATCCGGGGGGGAGAGGTATGGCAGACAGAGTTTGAGTTTGACAATGAGACGGTGTTCAGAAATCCGGATCCGTCCCAGGTTCTCTTCTCCCAGCCGTCCTTCTATACAGGAGAGGAAGCGCCTCACATCCGCTTTACGCCTTACCTCAGGGAACTGACAAGGAGCGTGACAGAAGGAGAGGAAAATCCCCTTCTGGCGGCAGAGAAGATCTACAGGTTTATTACCTCCCAGGTCAAATATTCCTTTGTGAGAAGCTACAGCACAGTGGAGGATATACCGGAATTTACGGCTGCCAACAGGAAGGGCGACTGCGGCTTCCAGGCGCTGCTCTTTATCACCATGTGCAGGATTGCCGGGATTCCGGCCAGATGGCAGTCAGGCCTTTACGCTACGCCTCTGACTGTGGGAAGCCACGACTGGGCCCAGTATTACGTGGCGCCGTTCGGATGGCTGAGCGCGGACTGCTCCTTCGGAGGATCCGCCTTCCGCCAGGGCGATGAGAAGAGACGGGCCTACTATGGGGCCAACCTGGATCCCTACAGGATTCCGTATGCCTCCCAGTTTATGCACAGCTTCTCAAGAGAAGAGGAGGGACTGCGGGACGATCCGTACGACAACCAGTCGGGGGAGGTATTCTGCGGCGGCCGTTTCCTGCGCTCTGGAAAGGAATTTACTGTAGAATATCGTCTTGAGACAGCGGAAAAGCCATTTGACGGAACGGGAAAATAGTGGCATAATGGAACAAACATCATAAAAAGGGGAGGATATTTGTTTTATGAAAGCATATGATGTACAGGCAAAAGCCGAGGTGGAGGTTACAGTGGAGGATCTGATGAAGCTCTTAGATTCCAATCGTCAGGTGGATCTGGTATTTTCAGAGCCGAGAACAGATGAGGACGGCTATCTCACATGGGATCGGGAGAACTGGCTGTTAGTAAAAGAGGGAAAATATCAGAGAAATTATTTCCTGAACGGAAAAGCCCTCTACGATTTCACTCACCACAATAAGTATGATATGAAGAACTCCTTCTTCCCGGATCAGGCTGAGAAGATTGAGCTGAACTAAGGCTATAGCAAGAGGGAAAAACGCCTGGCAGGACGCTTAAATGAAAGGAAGCGTCCTGCCAGGCAGTTTTTTGCTTCATAGGAAAAAGCGCGTCCTATGAAATAAAAAATGCTCCGCAGGAATCGCACTGCGGCAGCCCCCGGTTCAGAGCTTCTACAGAACTTTTCCGGCCGCAAGAGGCGCTTTTCTGTAAAACAGGTAGAAGCCTGGACTTCTGTTATCTGTCTCCTTCGTGAGAAGCTTGAGAGAGCACCAGGCGAAGGGCTCGTCTAAGAGAACCTTGCCCCTGCGCCCCGGCTCGTCGTACCGTCCGGGCCTGAGAGCCGGATCCAGGACACAGATTTGATCTCCGTCGCTTGCAATGAGAAGAATGAAATGTCCCTCATGGGCGAACACTCCCGTGTACCCCTCCCTGTCTCCGCCTACATTGGCAATGACGCAGCCGCCCCGCTTCAGACAGCGGACAGCGGTGCGGACGCTTTCTGTGGTGGAATATTCCAGATGAAACTGCCTGGCCACCACAGGCCCCAGAATTTCCATATCTGTGCCTGGAAGCAGATTGGCCTTATGCTTGACAGACAGGGAAACCAGCTTTTTCAGGGAAACAGACTGATCGGTCAGCCTGTCCACAGCCATCGCCAGGCAGCACAGGCCGCATCCGGCTTCCTTCACAGAACCGCTGTTCAGAGGACTTCCCGGATGGCTGATATCGGTGGGATAGGGAATGGAAGGATACTCTAATTGATTCAAATATTTCATAATTTACCCCCTGCATTGAAAAATTCCTTTGACAATCTGCATTTCTATAAGATATTATGGGGGAAAAGAAGTCTTTTGTCCAACAGTTTTTGATATGTGCTTGATAGGACAGAAGAAAAGGGAGGTTCAGCAAAATGAAAAAGAGAATCTGCGACTATGGAATTTCCATTGGGGAGCATCCAAAGGGAAAGAGAAATAAAATCACAGACGTGCCGGGAGTCAAAGTCGGCCACAGGACGCTGGAGGGGGAGGGAATCCACACCGGCGTTACTGTGATTCTGCCGGTGGAGGACAATATTTTTCTGAATAAATGCACTGCGGCGGCTTATGTGCACAACGGATTCGGAAAAACCTGCGGCCTTCCCCAGATCGAGGAGCTGGGAACCCTGGAGACGCCCATTGCCCTGACCAATACTTTGAACGTGGGGCTTGTGGCAGACGCCCTGGTGGAATATACCTTAAAGCGGTGCGAGGCGGACGGCGCTGAGGCTTCCTCTGTGAATCCTGTGGTGGGAGAGTGCAACGACAGCCGCATTAACAGGATTTCTCTCCGGGCAGTGAAGAAGGAAGACGTATTTTCCGCAATCGATCAGGCGGGAGAAGAGTTTGAGGAGGGCTGTGTGGGAGCTGGGGCAGGAACGCTCTGCTACGGCTTCAAGGGCGGAATCGGTTCCGCTTCCCGCGTGGTGGCTGTCGGAGAAAAAGAGTATACCATCGGAGTTCTGGTACAGTCCAATTTTGGGGCAACCCGTTTCCTGACCATAGACGGCAGGCCTGTGGGGAGAGAGATTCTGGCGGCTGCAGACGGAAGAGAAGATCCGGCACGCCCCTTCCCGTCCGAGCAGGCCAGGACGGCGGTGAAAAATTCCATGTTCCGCGGTACGGAGGAAGACCGCGGTTCCATTATGATGATCTGCGCCACGGATCTGCCTCTGTCTGAGAGACAGCTGCGCCGTCTGATCCGCAGAATGTGCAACGGACTTGCCAGAACAGGCTCCTACACGGGCCACGGAAGCGGGGAAGTGATGATCGGCTTTACTACAGCGAACCGTGTTCCAACGAAAGGGCTCCGAAGAGAAGAGGAAGAGCTTCGTACCCTGACTGCCATCCCTGAGGAGATTATCAACCGTGCATTTCTGGCAGCAGCAGAGGCAGAAGAGGAAGCGATTCTCAATTCCATGGCAGCGGCAGGGGAAACGAGGGGGCTGAAGGGGGAATACTATCGCAGCCTGAGTGACATTCTGTCCCAGGAGGGAGAAATTCATTGAATTCCTATAAGACGTTGATCCCGCGTATGACTTTACAGGAAAAGGCGGCGCTTTTAGGCGGCAAGGGAGAGTGGGAAAC
>ENA-OPXI01001088-OPXI01001088.1-human-gut-metagenome-genome-assembly--contig:-NODE-1088-length-16204-cov-3.220199_pt1 | contig 16204 bp, 15 predicted proteins | sample MGYA00241520_ERZ502032 | MGnify/ENA primary metagenome ERZ502032 (study PRJEB25962, sample SAMEA2042106) | human gut metagenome | biome: human gut; feature: human-associated habitat; material: faeces...
GAGACCGGCATCGTCGCCGGCATCGAGATCGCCGAGCGCGTCTTCAAGACCGTCGGCCTCAGGACCGAGATGCTCTACGGAGACGGGGACCACGCCTTCATGCACTCTCCGATCCTCCGCGCCTGGGGCACGCCCGAGCAGCTTCACGCCACCTACAAGGTCGCCCAGTGCGTGATGGAGTACTCCACGGGCATCGCCCGCCGCACCCACGAAATGGTGAGCATCGCGCGCGACCGCTGGGGCCGCATCCAAGTGGCGGGTACCCGCAAGCACTTCCCCGGCGGCAAGATCCTCTCGATCGCCGCGCTCAGGGCGGGCGGCGGCATCATCCACCGCGCGGGCATCTCCGACTCCATCCTCGTCTTCGACCAGCACAGAACCCTCACGCGCAATCCCGTCCATGCGGTCCGCCGCCTCATGGCGATGGAGCCCGAGCGCAAGGTCTGCGTCGAGGTCGACACGCCCGAGGACGGCATGTTCTGGGCCGACAAGGGCGTGCACATCATCCAGTGCGAACGCTTCACGCCCGAGGTCCTCGCGGCCTTCGTGCGCGAGGTGAAGGCGAAGCACCCGCACGTCGTTGTCAACGCCGCAGGCGGCATCAATGGCGACAACGTGGGTGACTACGCGGACACCCGCTGCGACGTGCTGGTCACGAGCTGGCCCTATTTCGGCAGGCCCGCTGACATCAAGATGAGCTTCTCGCCCGCGAATCCCAAGCCATGAGCATCCGTCTTTCCCCAGCCGTCGAGAGTCTGGTCAAGGCCCTCGGAAAACTTCCGGGCTATGGCCCCCGGTCGGCCCAGCGCGCCGCCTTCCATCTGCTTCAGAACAGGGATGAGTCCCTCGACGAACTCGCCGCCGCCGTCGAGCGCGTGCGCCGAGGCGTCGGCCGCTGCCGCCTCTGCAACACCTTCACCGAAGGGGATATCTGCCCCGTGTGCCTTGACGAGGAGAGGGACCCTGGACTTCTCTGCGTCGTGGAGAGCACGGCGGACCAGATGGCCCTTGATGCGTCGCTCGCCTGGCCCGGCTACTACTTCGTCCTTTCGGGGCGCCTGAGCCCCGTCAACGGCATCGGACCCGCCGACATCGGCATGCCGCTCCTGCTCAAACGCGTGGGGGCGGGCGTCGAGGAAGGCGTGCTGCGCGAGGTCGTCGTCGCCATGAGCTACACGCCCGAGGGCGACGCAACCGCCTACTATCTGATCGACGCCCTCAAGAAGCGGTGGCCGCAGCTGCGCGTCACCCGCCTTGCAAGAGGCCTGCCCGCAGGCATCGAAATCGAGTACACGGACCTGAGCACGATCGCCAACGCGGTCTACGCCAGAAGGGATGCCTGAGAGGTCGTGCGAGGCCCCTCGGGCCTCCGCCCGACGGCGGCAAAACCGAGTGCATTTGTCGCCAAAAACGACCATTGTTGAACCGTTTTCGGATGAAAAGGAATTACTTTTCCTTCGTCCGATTTCGGACAATGCGACTAGGGTTTTCTGCTCAGACAAGGAGCGGAAAAGGGCTCTCCCGCCTACATAGAATGACAGGGTTCCCAAGCCCGTTTGTCGCTAACGGCTCAGCTAGACAATAGGGCAAAAAAAATAAGAGCCTCGAGACATCCAGATGCACTCTCTCTTCAAAGACCCGCGCCCCGAAGCCGCACTCATTCTTTCGGACGGCACGGTACTCCTCGGACGCAGCTTCGGTGCGAGCGTCTCCAATGTTGCCGAAGTCGTCTTCAATACGGCGATGACCGGCTATCAGGAGGTCCTCACGGATCCGTCCTATACGGGCCAGATCGTCACGCTCACGGGCGCCCACGTCGGCAACGTCGGCGTCAACGCCCAGGACCGCGAGGGCGGCGCAGCCGTTCATGCCGCAGGCCTCGTCGTCAGGGACGTTCCCGCCGTCCACTCCAACTTCCGCTCTGAAAAGTCCCTGCCCGACTACCTCGTCGAGCAGGGCGTTCCCGCGATTGCAGGCGTGGACACGCGCCGCCTGACGCGCATCCTCCGCACGAAGGGCGCCCAGGCCGGCGTGATCGTCGTCGCCCGCAACGGTGCGCTCACCGAGGACGAGATCGACGCAGGCCGCAAGGCCGTTGCCGCCTGGAAGGGCATGGCGGGCCAGGACCTTGCCAAGGTCGTCACCTGCAAGGCTCCCTATGAGTGGACCGAAGGCGCCTTCAGCATGAAGGCCGCGGACGGCAGGCCCGGCTTTGTGACGCCCGCAGAGCTCCCCGTTCACGTCGTCGCCTACGACTTCGGCGTGAAGACCAACATTCTTCGCATGCTCGTCGAACGCGGCATGCGCGTGACCGTGGTGCCCGCGCAGACGCCCGTGGAGGACGTGCTTGCCATGAACCCCGACGGCGTCTTCCTCTCCAACGGCCCCGGCGACCCCGCCCCCTGCACGTATGCCATCGAGGCCGCCCGCGAGATCATCGCGAGGAAGATTCCGCTTTTCGGCATCTGCCTCGGCCACCAGATCATGGGGCTCGCCGTCGGCGCCAAGACGCTCAAGATGAAGTTCGGCCATCACGGCGCGAACCATCCCGTGGTGGATTTGCGCTCGCGACACGTGTACATTACGAGCCAGAACCATGGTTTTGCCGTGGATGCAAAAACGCTTCCCGCCAACGCCGTGCCGACACACGAATCGCTCTTCGACGGTTCGCTGCAGGGCTTTGAGCTCACCGACGCGCCGGCCTTCTGCTTCCAGGGTCACCCTGAAGCCAGTCCCGGTCCGCATGACATCGCCCCGCTTTTCGACCACTTCCGCGAACTGATCGAGAGGCACAGAGCAGCCTGACCGTCCCCTGAGCTCCGCACAGACTCAAAGAGGACCAACATGGAAAAAGCAAACGTTCTGGCCGCACTCAACGACGCACGCGATGCGCTCGACGCCCTGATCTCCAACGAGAAGACGATTGAAGCCGTCGTGGCGGCGGCAGACCTCATGGCGGACGCCGTCGAGGGCGACGGCAAGGTGATGAGCTGCGGCAACGGCGGCAGTCTCTGCGACGCCATGCATTTTGCGGAGGAGATGACGGGCCGCTACCGCAGCAACCGTCGTCCCTACGCAGCGCTTGCGATTTCCGACGCCTCGCACATGGCCTGCGTCGGCAACGACTACGGCTACGAGGAGGTCTTCTCTCGTTATGTCGAGGCGCACGGCCGCAAGGGCGACGTGCTTCTTGCCATCACGACGTCCGGCACGAGCCGCAACATCGTCAAGGCGGCCGAGGTCGCCCGCAGGAAGGGCGTCAAGGTCGTTGCGCTCACGGGGCGCGACGAGACGCCCATCACCGAGCTTGCCGACGTGTCCATCGTGACCCCGGCGGGCCGCTGGGCCGACCGCGTGCAGGAGCTCCACATCAAGTGCATCCATATTCTCATCGAGCTCATTGAAAGGCGGCTCGACAAGCAAAACTACGAGTAAAACATGCCCAAGCGTACAGACATCAAGTCCGTTCTCATCATCGGTGCGGGCCCGATCATCATCGGTCAGGCCTGCGAATTCGACTACTCCGGCGCACAGGCCTGCAAGGCCCTTCGCGAGGAAGGCTACCGAGTCATCCTTGTGAACTCCAATCCGGCCACGATCATGACCGACCCGCAGACCGCGGACGTCACCTACATCGAGCCGATCACCTGGGAGGTCGTCGAACGAATCATCGCCAAGGAACGTCCCGATGCGATCCTGCCGACGATGGGCGGCCAGACGGCCCTCAACTGCGCGATGGACCTCGCGCGTCACGGCGTGCTCGACAAGTACGACATCGAGCTCATCGGCGCCAAGCCCGATGCCATCGACAAGGCCGAGGACCGCGAGCGCTTCAAGGAAGCCATGGACCGCATCGGACTTGAGTCCGCACGCTCAGGCGTCGCCTATTCCCTTCGCGAGGCCAAGGAGCTTCAGGCGAAGTTCGGCTTCCCGACCGTGATCCGTCCGTCTTTCACGCTCGGCGGCTCCGGCGGCGGCATCGCCCACGACATGGAGAGCTTCATCGAGATCTGCGAACGCGGCCTCGAGCTCTCTCCCACGCACGAGCTCCTCATCGAGGAGTCGCTCCTCGGTTGGAAGGAGTACGAAATGGAAGTCGTCCGCGACACTGCGGACAACTGCATCATCGTCTGCTCCATCGAGAACTTCGACCCGATGGGCGTGCATACGGGCGACTCCATCACGGTTGCGCCCGCCCAGACGCTCACCGACCGCGAGTACCAGCGCATGCGCGACGCCTCGATCGCCATTCTGCGCGAGATCGGCGTCGACACGGGCGGCTCCAACGTCCAGTTCGCCGTCAATCCCGAGACGGGCCGCATGATCGTCATCGAGATGAATCCGCGCGTCTCCCGCTCCTCCGCACTCGCCTCCAAGGCCACGGGCTTCCCGATCGCTCGCATCGCCGCCAAGCTCGCCGTGGGTTACACGCTCGACGAGCTGCGCAACGAAATCACCGGCGGCCTCACGCCCGCCTCCTTCGAGCCGACGATCGACTACGTCGTCACGAAGGTGCCGCGCTTCGCGTTCGAGAAGTTCCCTGCCGCCAACGACCGCCTCACGACGCAGATGAAGTCCGTGGGCGAGGTGATGGCCATCGGCCGCACCTTCCAGGAATCCCTGCAGAAGGCCCTGCGCGGTCTGGAGACCGGCCACAACGGCCTCAACGAAACGGGCGTCGGCATCGAGCAGCTTCGCCACGAAATCGCCGTGCCCGGCCCCGAACGCATCTTCTTCCTTGCCGATGGCATCCGCGCCGGCATGACGGACAAAGAGCTCCACGAACTCTCCGCCATCGATCCGTGGTTCCTCAATCAGGTCCGCGAGATCGTCGAGACCGAGGACAAGCTCCGCGGCAATCCGCTCTCCGCGTTCACGAAGTCCGACATGCTCTTCCTCAAGCGCAAGGGCTTCTCCGACGGCCGCCTTGCCCAGCTGACAGGCGCGAAGGAGGCCGAGGTCCGCGCCGCCCGCCTGGCGATGGGCATCCGTCCCGTCTACAAGCGCGTCGACACCTGCGCCGCCGAATTCGCGACCAACACCGCCTACCTCTACTCCACCTACGAGGAGGAGTGCGAGGCCGAACCCACCGACCGCAGGAAGGTCATGGTGCTCGGCGGCGGTCCGAACCGCATCGGCCAGGGCATCGAGTTCGACTACTGCTGCGTCCACGCCTCGAAGGCCCTGCGTGCCGACGGCTGGGAGACGATCATGGTCAACTGCAATCCGGAAACGGTGTCGACCGACTTTGATACGTCCGACCGCCTCTACTTCGAGCCCGTGACGCTCGAAGACGTGCTCGCCATCTGCGAAGTCGAGAAGCCCGCAGGCGTCATCGTCCAGTATGGCGGCCAGACGCCGCTCAAGCTTTGCCGCGCCCTCGAGGCCGCAGGCGTGCCCATCATCGGCACGACGCCCGACGCCATCGACTGCGCCGAGGATCGCGAGCGCTTCCAGCACCTGCTTCAGAAGCTCAACCTTCGCCAGCCGCCCAACAGCACGGCCCGGACCGAGGAGGACGCCATCAGGCTCGCCGCCGAAATCGGCTATCCGCTCGTCGTGCGTCCGTCCTACGTGCTCGGCGGCCGCGCCATGGACATCGTGCACACGCCCGAAGCCCTGCAGCGCTACATGAAGGAGGCCGTGTCGGTCTCCAACGAAAGCCCCGTACTTCTCGACCGCTTCCTTGACGACGCTGTTGAAATGGACGTCGACGCCGTGGCCGACGGTCATGAGGTCCAGGTCGCCGGCGTGATGGAACACATCGAACAGGCCGGCGTGCACTCGGGCGACTCCGCCTGCTCGCTGCCGCCCTACAGCCTTCCCGCCGTCGTGGTCGAGGAGATCAAGCGCCAGACGAAACTCATGGCCGAGGCGCTCAACGTGGTGGGCCTCATGAACGTGCAGTTCGCCGTCCAGCACGCGCACTCCGAAAACCCCGTCATCTACGTCCTTGAAGTGAATCCGCGCGCCTCCCGCACGGTGCCGTTCGTCTCCAAGGCCACGGGCAACCCCGTCGCCGCCATCGCCGCACGCGTAATGGCGGGCCAGACGCTCGCCGAACAGGGCGTGAACCTCGAGGTGACGCCGCGCTACGTGAGCGTCAAGGAGGCCGTCTTCCCGTTCTCCAAGTTCCTCGGCGTCGACCCGGTCCTCGGGCCGGAAATGCGCTCGACGGGCGAAGTGATGGGCGTGGGCCGTGACTTCGGCGAGGCGCTCTTCAAGAGCCAGCTCGCCGCAGGCTCCAGGCTCCCCGAACGCGGCTCCGTGTTCATCTCGGTGCGCGAGTGCGACAAGCCCAAGGCCGTCGTCTGCGCCCACCAGCTCCACCAGGCGGGCTTCCCGCTCGTGGCGACCGCGGGTACTGCTCACGTCATCCAGCAGGCCGGCATCCCGTGCCGCACCGTGGGCCGCATCGGCGACGCTGCGGGCGACGTGATCGGCATGATGGAGGCGGGCGACATCACGCTCGTCATCATGTCGGTGGCCGAGCACGAGGGCGAGCTCAACGATGCGCGCGCCATCCGCAAGCTTGCGCTGGCCAAGCAGATCACGTACTACACGACGATGGCGGGCGGTCTTGCCGCCTCCGAGGGCATCCGCCACATGCGCTCCGTGCAGGTCTACGACCTTCAGGGCCTGCATGCGGGCACGCTGCCCTGACGGATTTGCTAAACTAACGTAGCACAGACTGGGCCGCAACGCGGTCCGGTCGTCCGGATTTTCGATGACGTCCGGCGAGCTTCGTCTCGTCGGACGTTTCCATTCATTCAGAGTTTCCTTTTTCGAGAATTAGCAACATGGTCTCGACCCGCATTCCCATCACGACCCGAGGCGCCGAAAAGCTGAAGGCCGAACTCGACTACCTCAAGAAGGTCGCCCGCCCGAACGTGGTGGCCGCCATCGCCGAAGCCCGTGAAAAGGGCGACCTTTCCGAAAACGCGGAGTACGATGCCGCCCGTGAAGAGCAGGGTCACATTGAAGGCCGCATCGCCGAGCTCGAAGGCAAGATTCCCGCCCTGCAGATCATCGATCCGAAGATACTTTTCTTATTTCAGCATTAAGATGATAAGAGCGTCGACGCCGGCGAGCGCATCGTCTTCGGCGCCACGGTCGGCCTCTACGACGAGGATGACGACGTGAGCGTCACCTACCAGATCGTCGGCGACGACGAGGCGGACATCAAGGAAAACCGCATTTCAGTCTCCTCTCCGATCGCCCGCGCCCTGATCGGCAAGTACGAGGGCGACAGCGTCCAGTTCATGGCCCCGAAGGGACTCGTCTCCTACGAAATCGAATCCGTCGAGTACATCTGATCCGGATTCACGAAGCCCTGAATCAAAAAAAGAGCGCAGCCGTCAAGACTGCGCTCTTTTGTTCGGTGCCCTTAAGTCAGGGAGATCAGGAGCGGGAGCCCGCACCCTTCTTCGTCACACGGTTCTTCTTGGAACGGGAGCGGACGGGAATCGGGGAGGTGGCCTTCTTCTTTTCGCCCGGCTTCTTGGAGGCGACCTTCTTGGCGGGCTTCGCGACGGCCTTGAGCGGCGTGCGCTTGGCAGGGGCCGACGGAGTCTCCTTCTTGCCGGCAACGGAGGCCGTCTTCATGGAGAGGATGGCGAGGCGGGCGGCTTCATCGGGATCCTGACGCTCGCTCTCGTCGGCGGGACGCCAGAAGATGAGAAGCTTGCCGATCATCTGGACGCGGGCGGCGCCGAGCTTTTCGGCGACTTCGGCGTAGATGGACTCAAGTTCCTCGCGGTCGTCGGACGGAACGCGGACCTTGATGAGCTCGTGGTCGTTGAGGGCGCGGTCGATTTCGTGAAGAACGGCGTTGGTGAGGCCGTTGGCGCCGAGAAGGACGACCGGGTCAAGATGGTGGGCCTGGGAACGAAGGGCCAGACGCGCATCGCGCGCGAGAATGATTTCTTTCATAATAAACGGATGTGTCCCCGCGGCGCTTCAAAGGGAAGCGCTCGAAGCGGGGGGCTGATAAACAAAGTTGGCTGGGGAAAATATGCCTGTAGCAACCAAAAAACTGCGCTCCAACCGCGCCTGGATCGAACGTCACATCAATGATCCGTTCGTGAAGCGTTCCAAGGCCGAAGGATACCGAGCCCGCTCGGTCTACAAACTGACCGAGCTCGACGATCGTGAACATCTGCTTCGCCGCGGCATGACCGTGGTTGAACTCGGCGCGGCGCCGGGAAGCTGGACGCAGATCGTCCGCGAGCGTTTGTCGGACAAGGACGGCCGTGTCCAGGGCCGCATCATAGCCATGGATATCCTGCCGATGGATCCGATCGACGGCGTGACATTCCTGCAGGGAGATTTCCGTGAGCAGGAAATCGCGGACAAATTAGCAGAAATTCTTGACGGCGACAAGGTCGACGTCGTTTTAAGTGACATGGCCCCGAATCTTTCGGGCATCGCCGCTGCGGACGCCGCCCGTTCGCTGCTTCTCAACGAGCTCGCGCACGAGTTCTGTCTCGAGCATCTCAAGCCCAACGGCGTCTTCGTGACAAAGTCGTTCCAGGGTTCGGGCTTCTCGCAGTTCGTCGAGGCGCTCAAGAAGACCTTCAAGAAGGTTTACACGCGCAAGCCCGCCGCCTCTCGCGACACGTCGGCCGAAGTCTACCTCGTCGCCCGCGAGCTCAAGCCCGGCAAGTAGTCCCTGCGGCCGAAATAATCGGTCACGATTTTTTCGGCTCCCCGCACAAATAGGTGCGAGCAAATGCGCGTAAGGGGGCGACATTCGCGCAGAACGAGCGGCTAAAATATGCCCATTACGCCTTTGCCGATGCCGAAAGGCTTTCGAGGCGAAGGCCTTCTTACAAGACTAAGGAAGATGACGGCGCAGGGCCCGACTGCGGCTCCGCCGTCAGGAGACATACATTGGACAACAAAATCTTCAGCCGCATCGCCGTCTGGGCGCTGGTCGGTCTGGTGCTCTTCACGGTGTTCCGCCAGTATGAAGACGCCTACGCCCCGCCGCGCGACACGATCAGCTACACGCAGTTCATGGAGGACGCCAAGGCGGGCAAGGTCCGTCGCGTCGACATCCAGGGCCGTACGCTCATCGTCACGCCCCAGACCGGCGAGGAATTCAAGCTCACCAATCCGGGCGACATCTGGATGGTGGACGAGCTCAGGAAGAGCAACGTTCAGATCTACGGCAAGGCCGAGGAGGAGCCGTCTCTTCTGACGACCATCTTCATCTCCTGGTTCCCGATGATCCTTCTCATCGGCGTGTGGATCTTCTTCATGCGCCGCATGCAGGGCGGTGCGGGCGGCGGTGGCGGAGCGTTCAGCTTCGGCAAGTCGAAGGCCCGCAAGCTTGACGAGGAGAGCAACAAGGTGCGCTTCCGCGACGTCGCGGGCTGCAACGAGGCCAAGGAAGACGTTCAGGAAATCGTGGACTTCCTTCGCGAACCCAAGCGCTTCCAGCGTCTCGGCGGCCGCATTCCGCGCGGCCTGCTGCTCGTCGGACCTCCGGGTACCGGCAAGACGCTCCTCGCCAAGGCGATCGCCGGCGAGGCGGGCGTGCCGTTCTTCACGATCTCCGGTTCTGACTTCGTTGAAATGTTCGTCGGCGTGGGCGCAGCCCGCGTGCGCGACATGTTCGAGACCGCCAAGAAGAACGAGCCCTGCATCATCTTCATTGACGAAATCGATGCGGTCGGCCGCCAACGCGGCGCAGGCCTCGGCGGCGGCAATGACGAACGCGAGCAGACCCTCAACCAGATGCTCGTCGAGATGGACGGCTTCGACTCCGGCGCCAACGTGATCGTGATCGCCGCGACGAACCGTCCCGACGTTCTCGACCCCGCTCTGCTGCGTCCGGGCCGCTTCGACCGCCAGGTGGTGGTGCCGCTGCCCGACATCCGCGGCCGCGACCAGATCCTCAACGTGCACATGCGCAAGATCCCCGTCGGCAAGGACGTCGACAGCATGGTGATCGCGCGCGGTACGCCGGGCTTCTCGGGCGCCGATCTTGCGAACCTCGTCAACGAGGCCGCGCTCTTCGCCGCCCGCCGCAACGGCCGCGTCGTGAAGATGTGCGACTTTGAAAACGCCAAGGACAAGATCATGATGGGCGCCGAACGCCGCGCCATGGTCATGAGCGAGGACGAGCGCCGCAACACGGCCTACCACGAGTCCGGCCATGCCGTCGTGGCACGCCTGATGCCCAAGTCCGATCCAGTCCACAAGGTCACGATCGTTCCGCGCGGTCGTGCGCTCGGTCTGACGATGCAGCTTCCGAAGGAAGACCGCTACGCCTACGATCGCCAGTACCTGCTCACGCGCATCGCGATTCTCTTCGGCGGCCGCATCGCCGAGGAGGTCTTCATGAACCAGATGACGACCGGCGCTTCGAACGACTTCGAGCGCGCCACGCAGATGGCCCGCGACATGGTGATGCGCTACGGCATGAGCGACAGGCTCGGGCCCATGGTCTACTCTGAAAACGAGGGCGAGGTGTTCCTCGGCCGCTCCGTGACGAAGACGACCAACATCTCCGAGAAGACGATGCAGGAAGTCGACGCCGAAGTCCGCCGCATCATCGACGAGCAGTACGCCATCGCGCGCAGGCTCATCGAGGAAAACCGCGACAAGATGGAAGTCATGGCCAAGGCGCTTCTCGACTGGGAGACGATCGACGCCGACCAGATCGACGACATCATGGAAGGCCGCGCGCCGCGTCCGCCCAAGACCTCCAAGGAGGCCGTGAAGCCTGAAGCGGCGCAGGCCGCCGCGCCCGAGGGCGAGGCAGGCGCCGCAGAAGAGCCCAAGGCCGAAGATGCCGAGGCTCCCGCGGCTCCCGAAGCCGCCGGCGCGAAGGAGGCTTCCTCCTCCGACAATGCCGGTGCCCCGAAGGGCGATGATGACCGCCGCTCCGAATAACCTCGGAACAGGCTAAGATAGGCTGCAGGGCTGAAGAGAGGCCCTGCAGCCTTTTTCAATTGATAAAAACAAAAGCGATAAAAGCAAGATGACAGAACTTCACGAGCGCGCCAGCGTCTGGCGCTGTGGCGCCAAGGTCTTCGAGATCGACCGCCTCCACCCGCTCATCATGGGCATTCTGAACGTGACGCCGGACTCCTTTTCCGACGGCGGCACCCACAACGGCCTTGAGGACGCCGTCGCCTGGGCGCACCGCATGCGCGACGAAGGCGCGCACATCATCGACGTGGGCGGCGAGTCCACGCGTCCGGGCTTCAACGAAACCGGCGTCACGCTTGAAGAGGAGCGCCGCCGCGTCATTCCCGTGGTCGAGCGACTCGTGAAGGAAGGATTCATCGTGAGCGTCGACACCTCCAAGCCGGAGATCATGACCGAGGTGGCTTCGCTCGGCGCGCACATCCTCAACGACATCCGCGGCTTCGAGATGCCCGGCGCGCTTGAAGCCGCCGCGGCGACGGACTGCGGCCTCGTCGTCATGCACCGCTCGGCCACCACGGACTACAAGGATGTCGTGGCGGAGGTCGAGGCCTACCTTCAGAAAAGGCAGCGCCTCCTCGAGGGGCTCGGCGTTTCGGCGGACCGCATCTGCTGGGATCCGGGCTTCGGCTTCGGCAAGACCGTCGAGCAGAACTTCGCGCTGCTCGGCTCCACGGAAAGATTCGTTGCATCCGGTCAGCCCTATCTGATGGGGCTCTCTCGCAAGTCGTCCATCGGGGCGGCCACGGGCCACAAGGCGCCCATGGACCGCATTGCGGGCAGCATCGCCGGCGCGCTTATCGCCGTCGAGCAGGGCGCCCAGGTCGTCCGCGTGCATGACTGCCGCCAGACCGTCGACGCCGTCGCCGTCTGGCGCGCGTCCGAGGAGGCCTGCGGACGCAGGTAAGAAACAACCTAAGGAGAACAATCATGACTCGTCGTTATTTTGGTACGGACGGTGTTCGAGGCCGTGTCGGCAAGGCGCCGATCACGCCCGACTTCGTGCTGCGCCTCGGTCAGGCCGCAGGCCGCGTTCTTCGCCGCCAGAGCCTGACGGGACACGCGACCGTGCTCATCGGCAAGGACACGCGCGTTTCGGGCTACATGCTCGAGGCTGCGCTTCAGGCAGGCTTCTCGAGCGCCGGCGTGGACATCGTGCTCTGCGGTCCGATTCCGACGCCCGCCGTCGCCTATCTCACCCGCGCCCTTCGCCTCGACGCGGGCGTGGTGATCTCCGCGAGCCACAATCCGTACGACGACAACGGCATTAAGTTCTTCTCAGGCGAAGGTACGAAGCTGCCCGACGCCGTCGAGCTCGGCATCGAGGACGAGCTCGACGCGGGCTGCACCTGCGTGCCTTCGGCCGAACTCGGCAAGGCCCGCCGCCTTGACGATGCGGCCGGCCGCTACATCGAGTTCTGCAAGTCGACGATCGATTTCAGCACGGACCTCAAGGGCCTGCGCATTCTCGTCGACTGCGCCAACGGCGCCGCCTATCACATTGCGCCCGACGTCTTCCACGAACTCGGCGCCGAAGTGGTCGCCGTGGGCAACACTCCAGACGGCCTCAACATCAACGACGGCGTGGGCGCGACCCACACCGAGAACCTCTCGCGCCTTGCCGCCGAGCACGGCTGCGACGTCGCGGTGAGCCTCGACGGCGACGCGGACCGCCTGATCATGGCGGACGCCGAGGGCCACGTCTACAACGGTGACGAACTCCTCTACGTGATCGTGCGCGACCGCATGTTGCAGGGCCCAGTCGCGGGCGTTGTCGGTACGCTGATGACCAACTACGCCCTCGAGCGCCGCTTCGGCGAACTCGGCGTCTCCTTCGTGCGCGCCAAGGTCGGCGACCGCTACGTGCTCGAGGAGCTCAAGCGCAACGGCTGGCTTTTCGGCGGCGAATCGTCGGGCCACATTCTTGCGCTCGACCGCCAGACGACGGGCGACGGCATCGTGAGCGCCCTTCAGGTGCTCTCCGCCATGCGCCGCAGCGGCAGGAGCCTTGCCGAACTGACGGCCGACCTGCAGCTTCTGCCTCAGGTACTCGTCAACAAGCGCATTCCTGCCGGCTACGACTGGCAGAACGACCGTGACTTCTCGCGCACGGTCGAGGCCTGCCGCACCGAGGTGGAGGGCCGCGGCCGCGTGCTCATCCGTCCGTCGGGCACGGAGCCCCTGCTGCGAATCATGGTCGAGGCCGACGATGCGTATCTTGCCGCCGAACTGACTTCCCGCATGGCCGAGAGCCTTTCCGTCGAGCATCAGGCTTGATCTACGACGAAACATTGGTAAATTCACGGTGACACGACAGAGTCAAACTTGCTAAACTGCAGGATACGATTCCATCCCGAGGATGGTGTTCAAGAGTTTTTAGATTGATAAGGAAGAGATAAATGGCCGAAGAAGTCAAGTCTGCCGATGCTCCCGTTCAGCAGCCCGCCAAGGGTCCGTTCGTGCATTCCCTGCGCGTCTACCTCGTTGGCGGCCAGCAGTTCACCCTCAATGAAGTGACGGATTCCCCCGAAGTTCCGAGGAACGTCGTCGCCTTTATCAACGCCTGGCGCGCCAAGAAGGACGTCTGGCACAGCCCCAACAACGACGTGCATTTCGGCGTCCGCGTGAAGGATGTGTCCATGTACGAATACCGCGTCGGCCAACCGGCTGCTCCGAAGGCTGAAGAGGAAAAGGTTGAAGCCGAGGTCGCTGCCGAGGCTCAGGCCAAGGCTGAAGCCTGATATCGGGTCATCCGCTGAAGAAAGCCGGACTGTTTTCGGGCAGTTCGGCTTTTTTGTCTTCAAAAAAACGGTTCGGGCGCTCGCAAGCGGGTCTGCATTTGATAGACTTCCGAGCATCTGTCTTTTTATTCCCGGCCCTTGTGCCGGTGCATGTGTCATGAAGTTGATTGTTGCCATCATCAAGCCGTTCAAGCTCGATGAAGTTCGTGAGGCACTCGCCGACGTCGGCGTGAACGGCCTTACCGTCACGGAAGTGAAGGGCTTTGGCCGCCAGAAGGGTCACACCGAGCTCTACCGCGGTGCCGAATACGTCGTGGACTTCCTGCCCAAGCTCAAGATCGAGGCCGTCGTCGCCGACGACATTCTCGAGCAGGCCATCGAGGCCATTCGCAAGGCCGCCTACACCGGCAAGATCGGCGACGGCAAGATCTTCGTCTACGAGGTCGAGCAGGCGATCCGCATCCGTACGGGCGAAATGGGCGAGGACGCCGTCTGACAGGCATCCCGCGTGCGCGCCTTCGAGGCCTGCAGGATGAAATTGAAAGGCAGAGGGGACAGGCATGAGCCTGTCCCCTCTGCTTTTATTGCCAGAAGATCCCGAGTCCTTCCTCAGTCGCGCTTCTGCTGCGTGACGAGCACCCGCACGGCGCCTTCGTCGCCGTCGTTGGGCGGACACTGGACGAAGGCCATCACCTCGGGACGCTGCTTGAGCCAGCGGCGGACCATGTCGCGCAGAACGCCCTGGCCCTTGCTGCCGTAGCCCACGCCGTGAACGATGCGCAGGCAGCGGCGCCCGCTCATGTGGTTCTCGAGGATGAAGCGGGCGACCGCTTCGCGAGCCTCGTCGACGCGCATGCCGTGGAGGTCGATCGCCGCCTCGACCGGCCATTCGCCGCGATAGAGCTTGCGGGGAATGTCGGGCGAGACGCCCTTGCGGTGCATCATGCGGCCGTCTTCGGTTTCAAGAAAGACGGAGGCGTCGAGAAGGTCCGACATCTGCGACTCGGGTTCCTTGTCCTCGCCCGTACCGAGATTGAGGGCGACGGGACGGGGCTTCGGAGCCTTGGTGTCGGCAAGCTTCTTCTGGGACATCTTGCGGACGCCGAACTCCGCCATGGCGGCGGCGAACTGGTTCGCTTCGGCATGCCTGCGGGCTTCCTCGGCACGACGCTTCTTTTCGGCCTCCTCGCGGGCCTTGGCCTCTTCCTTGAGGGCCTTGCTGACCTGCTTGAGGTCGGCGAAGTTGTTGATGACTGGCATTTGTGATGAATCCGAAGGGATTTACCTTGATTGAAGTTACTGTTGGTTTTCCAGGAAGCGTTGGGCGTCGAGCGCCGCCATGCAGCCCGTGGCGGCGGAGGTGACGGCCTGACGGTAGGTCTGGTCCTGCACGTCGCCTGCGGCGAAGACGCCGGGAACGCTGGTGGCGGTAGCGGCGGGGCTGCGCGTGCCGGCCGTGACGATGTAGCCGCGGTCGAGCTCGAGCTTGCCCTCGAAGAGGGACGTGTTCGGACGGTGGCCGATGGCGATGAAGACGCCTTCAACGTCGACTGTCTTGTCGGCTTCGCCCTTCGTGGAGGCGAGCTCAAGACCCGTGACGCCCTTGCCGTCGCCGAGCACTTCCTTGACCGTGCGGTCGAGCTCGAGCGTGATGCGGCCTTCCCTGACGGCCTCCATCAGGTGGTCGACCATGATGGGTTCGGCGCGGAAGGTGTCGCGGCGGTGCACGAGCGTGACGTGGCTGGCGATGTTGGAGAGGTAGAGGGCCTCCTCGACGGCTGCATTGCCGCCGCCCACAACCGCGACGGGCTTGCCGCGGTAGAAGAAGCCGTCGCACGTGGCGCAGCCCGAGACGCCCTTGCCCTTGTACTGCTCCTCGCTTTCTAGACCGAGGTACATGGCGGAGGCGCCCGTCGCGATGATGAGCGCGTCGCAGGTGTATTCGCCGCCCATGTCGCCCTTGAGCGTGAAGGGACGCTTGGAAAGATCGACGGAGGTGATCATGTCGAAGGCGACCTCGGTGCCGAAGCGCTCGGCCTGCTTCTGAAGGCGTTCCATGAGCTCGGGGCCCTGGATGCCGTCGACGGCGGAGGGCCAGTTGTCGACTTCGGAGGTCGTCATGAGCTGACCGCCGTGGTCCATGCCCGTGATGAGCATGGGCTTGAGGTTGGCGCGGGCGGCGTAGATGGCGGCGGTGAAGCCGGCGGGGCCGGACCCGAGGACGATGAGCTTGCTGTGTTTGGCTTCCATGGGAAAAATCTCCGGTGGACCTGCGCCTTTGGAGCGCAGGCGGCATGAGGGGCGCACTCTTCGGGGCGCCCTCATGCAAAATGATAGATGAATTTGATTTTAGACCTAAAATTAATAGTGATGTCTTAAGGCGTCCCGGCCTTCGCGGGCGGGGCAATACGCTGTAACGATTTCCATGCATGGCCGGCTGCCTGCCTCGGCGGCAAAGGGACCGACGACGGCGGCCGAACTTTTTAGAATTAGGTGGATCAGGAGGAGGCGCAGACAGGCCTCCC
>ENA-OPXI01001090-OPXI01001090.1-human-gut-metagenome-genome-assembly--contig:-NODE-1090-length-16182-cov-17.366838_pt1 | contig 16182 bp, 19 predicted proteins | sample MGYA00241520_ERZ502032 | MGnify/ENA primary metagenome ERZ502032 (study PRJEB25962, sample SAMEA2042106) | human gut metagenome | biome: human gut; feature: human-associated habitat; material: faeces...
ATAATACAGATACTGCACATTTGAATGAAAAAGGTCATGAACGTTTCTTGAAAGTGGCTGAGAGTTTTATATTGCAATACTGAATAATGTAAATGTAATGGATTATTTTTAAAATGTGATGACGCAGAAATAATCCATTTACAATTTTCTTACAGTTCGGAGAAAAAAGTAAGGTATTTTCTCTCCGCTAGGGAAAGTAATTCTCTTTTGATCTTTGTATTTTTCTTGAACCAGTTCATTTCTATATGTGTTGTTTGTTTTTGTATGACTTTATTCCAATTTCCAACTATTTGCCCGTTGTACAGAATAACCGGACGGAATATCCCGAAAGAATTGAATGCTTTGTGTTGGTATTCTTTGTTCAATACATCAGTACGGTCTTTGTAGCTGATTAGGTATTCATCGTATGAAGGAAGAATATGCAATATGTCGGTTGTTTTTTCTTCTTTATAAGACTGATGAACATATAATTTTTGTGCTAGGAAACGGTCAGTAAGCAATTCTTGTTCAATGGCGGCTATACCTTGTCTAGCTTCCGTTACCGAAAGTCCGGACCACCATACAAAGTCTTTCAGACTGGCAGGAGAGTGGCTTCTAAAATACTTGCGTGCCAAGATAGCTAGCGCCTCTTCTTTATGTAATTCTTGTATTGGAGGAACACGCTCATCCAAAAGTGCGAAGGTGATTTTATTATTTTTATCTGCTCCGCTGCAAATAAGTCCTTCAGCTTCAGCGTGAATCAGGAAACGGTTGGATAATCTTTCATTGGTTTCCAGCCCTCCTTCTTTAAATATGTTGTCAATTTCTTGCTTGGTCAGATGATTGTGTCCTGCTAGTGCCTTTTCCAATAATCGGTTTGCTTTGTTGTAAATGTCAACTGAAATGTCTTGTCCTCTGGACTTGGCAAAAGAGTCATTGGCAGTAATGATGCGTCGGGATGAAAGCTTCAGCATCCAGCGTATATCTTCTGCAGCTACATAATGCCAAGTAGGACGCATGACATGAATGCGCAATATATCTCCTTTTGCCAGTGCCTCATTGACTGTTTGCAGATTTCCTGCCTTTAGCCGGATACCAATAGCCCATTTGGACATGGTGTAATCTTGCGCTTGAATGCCTCCCATCCATGATACAAGATCTTTCGGATTATTGAAAACCGGATTTATTAACTGTTGGCTGTGCAGACGGATGGTAGGTATCATTTCAGATAATTTCCATCAAACGATAAAGGTAAAAGTCCGCTTACGTTTTCTAATATATAAATATCAGTCTTACTATAAAGCAGTATCCGCATAGGTTTTCCATATCGTTTTTCAGTTTCTAATAATACTTGCCGACAGGCTCCGCAAGGAGGAATAGGTGTGTCAAGAAAACCATTTTCTGTGCGGGCAGCAATGGCGAGTGTTTTTACTGCTTGATCCGGATATTGAGAATTGGCATAAAACAAAGTGGTACGTTCTGCACAAAGACCAGATGGGTAGGCTGCATTTTCTTGATTGGTTCCGGTAATGACGATATCATTTTCCAACAGTGCGGCGGCTCCAACAGCAAAATGTGAGTAAGGAGCATAGCTTCTTTTCGTTGCTTCACACGCGGCGTCTATCAGTTTGCGGTCCTTCTCTGTTAGTTCGTCATAATGGCAAGCCTCTATGTTTATTTCCAGTTTGATTTGTTTCATGATACGTTCCTCTTTGTTTTCTTGCAAATGTAATGTTTTGTTTTTAATCTCCCAATGTTTCTTTTCTAAAATCTGGTTTTAAATTTATTTGGGCATTAAGGAACAAATGGACACTTGATAAATAAGCTATAACAAAATGTTATAATTATATATTTTCTGCTTGTGTCAACTTAAATTTATAAATTTATATAACATAACATTATAGTCTATCTTTTCTTTGTATTTATTTGCATATTTAACTTTTTATCGTTATATTGCAAAAGAATCAAAGAAAAGGAGGCTGTATGAAAAAGTCAATGAATTTTCTAGAGTTTATACAGATTGTAAAGGATGAAAATGCTTGTTATGATCTGTACGAACAATGGAAATGGGGTGACAAAGTTGTTTCTCCATTTGATTCCACCTCCAAGGTTTATAAGTGTAAGAACCATAAGTATAAATGCAAGAATACAAACAGGTATTTCACGGTAAAAACAGGAACGTGTTTTGCAAACAGTAAGATTCCTTTTACTAAATGGTTCTATGTTATGTGGTTATTTGCTCAAGGGAAAAGAGGCATATCTTCCTATCAGGTATCTAGAGATATTGATGTTTCTCAAAAGACCGCATGGCGTATGTTACATAAGATACGTAAGGCTATGACAGGAGAAAACGACTACTATCTTGAAGGAGAAGTTGAGATTGATGAGTCATTTGCAGGTGGAAAAAATGCAAACCGACATAAGGATAAAAAAGTGGAGAGATGCCAGGGGAGAAGTTTTAAAGACAAAGTTCCTGTTTTTGGACTAATAGGCAGAAATGGGGATTTGGTTGCCAAAGTAGTAAGCGGAACAGGTTCATCCAAGCTGCTTCCAATTATAAGAAAGTATGTTGAAGAAGGAAGTACAATATATACTGATGGATGGGATTATGGCGAAGTATCCGAAATGTACAACCAAATATCTGTAGATCACGGGCATAAATATTATGGTATTACTTATTACAATGATAATAAAGAAACGGTGATGATTACTACCAATACGATAGAAAACGCTTGGTCTGTTTTCAAGAGGATATACGCCACATATTATCATATAAGCAAGAAATATATGCAACGCTATGTAGATGAATTTGTCTTTAGATTTAATACCAGAAAACTTAGCGATTCTGACAGATTTAGATTACTTTTGCAATACTTAGATATAGGAGATTACAGATATGCAGGATGATAAGAAAGAAAAGCCAAAGGACGAAAAGAAAAAGAAGAATAAATACATCGTAAAAGATGGAGATGGGAACATCATGGATGTGGAAGTTCCTGAATCATGGATAAAGATTCTGGAAGCAATGAATAAGGGGGAAAAGAAAAAATGAATACCTTTTCTAAAGGAATATTATAGTAATATAGAATATGCCCTAAAGTTTTTAGGTAAAATAAAAAAGGCACTGAGTTTTCAATGCCTTATCTATATTATAAACTATTTATTTCTTCTTTTTAATATTGATGGATATTTCTTTAACAACAATGAAAAACGAGTGAAGTAAAAATGAAGATAATAACACTGCAATAGATGAAGATATATAAATCCATCCATATCCATTAGAACTGTATGAATTTAATTCTACAATTCCTGTAATAAGAAGTGCGATAGATCCTAAGATATTAATGAATAATATAAACCCAGATATAATTGATAATCTGTTTTCGTATTTAAACTGTCCATCTTCTGATGGGATGTTGTTAGGTGATACGTTGTTTTCCATACTTACATGTTTTTTTCTAGTGTTAACTGCTATTACAAATGCAGTTACAAAAATTATTAATATTACAATTAATTCCATTGTTTAATTATTTTCCCCATTCATTTATTAATTTAATTTCTTCAACAGGATGATCTGGAACTTTCCTACCAATAAATGAAACTAAAGAATTAGCAGCTACTTTTATAGAAGATGTAAAATCCGCATTTTTATCTTTTTTTGAAGCTACATTAAAGGCTCTCGCTGCCAGCATTATTATTTTAGGGTTAACCTTCAAATCAACTAGAGCATCATGTATTCCATCTTCTTTTATCATATATATATACTCGTAGTCAGTAATAGAGTATCCACCAAACTCATTTTGCGCTCTCATTGTGAATTTGGCTACATACAAAGAATCAAATTCAAACTCTTTTTCAAATTTTGATATACTGACAGAACTAGGATTATTGGCAAGCTCTTTAATTGTTGCCATCATTTGTCGTTTAGCTTTTGATTCTAGATTTTCTACTATTGTTTTCTCTTCTTGTTTGTTTTCTATTTTATTGTTTGAAGGAGATGAACAACTACTTACTAGAATAGCAGGAATTAACAATAACCACTTCATAATTTAATAGATTTATAATTTTGCAACAAAAATATAAATAATAAATTCCAAGCATACTCAATCTAAGTTATATTTATGTAATATTAACTACTAATCATTGATATGTAAATTTATATTTTTATATTTGTGGTAACAAAATGGATAAACAATGTTAATGAATTTAATAATTGTCGAGGGGATTTTGTTATTTTGCAGTATAAGAAAAAAACAGAAGGAGATAATATGTATACATCACAACAAATAGCAGATTGGATTCTTTCCCAATTAAATAGTAATTCGGGAGATACTATTTCTCCATTAAAATTGCAGAAATTGTTATATTATTGTCAAGCGTGGCATTATACAATTTTTAATGAGGTTTTATTTGATGAAAGAATTGAAGCATGGACACATGGCCCTGTTGTACCATCCCAATATAGAAGATTTTCATATATAAGATTGTATGACAATATAAAAATTAATAATTTAAATGTAGATGTTCCAATTTTATGTCCTAAGACCGAAGAACTTTTAAATGAAGTTATGAATATTTATGGGGAACATAGTGCAGATTATTTGGAAAAGTTAACACATAGAGAAAATCCTTGGAAGGAAACTAGAGGGGATCTACCTGAGTACGCGCGTTCTGATAAAGAGATTACTTTAAATTTAATGAAAGAATATTATTCTTCTATTAATAAATAATATGGGTAAGATATCAAAAAATGTTGCCAATAATAAGCAAAAATCTAAATATATCAAACCTAATGTAGCTGATTATTCTTATGAATCTGGTAACGATAATTTTGTTTTATTGTCTATAAAAAATATACAAAGCAATTATCAATGTTTTTCCGATTGGTCAAAAACAGAAATGAGTAAGTTTTGGGCTTTTAATGATAAGCTACATAAAATGACATGGAATGAATTATATAAAAGTGCTAGTAAAGGTAAAGACAAAAGGGGAATGGCTTATACAATAATGGATAGAAATTTATATAAGAACATGCCATTTATAAAAGAAATATCTAAAGATGTAACTATGTTTGAACTTCGCGTAGACGGAGAGATTAGGGTACATGGTTTTAGAAGTAATTCTATATTCTATTTATGCTTATTAGATAGAGAGCATAAAATATCTCGTAAATAATAATTTTGCCTTTTATAATTAAAATTATAATAATTCTATTAATATACTATATGTATTAACATATTGCTTCAAGTTATATTTTTATTGAATCAATTTTCTGATTATTAGGAAAAAGACGCAGAATATCTAGTAGAAATAATACACACTTCATCAATAATTAAGCGAAAAATGGTTTTAAAAAAAAGGGAGCATAACCACACTCCCTTTTTAGCTATCTTAGCAACTTGAAATATGGAACAAGTATAACCATTTGTTATAACTATTTGTAATGGTGTCAATTTGTTCCTTAATACCTTTATTTGTTTTCTTATTGCTTGTCGGAGTTGAATGTGAGAAGAATAATATAGTTACCGATAAAAAAAGGAGAAAGTTGCAACTTTTTTTTTTATTTGTGCGTCTAATGAATATATAATTAAAAAAGAGAAAGATTATGTTAGCAACAACAACACCTACTATCGAAGGAAAACGTATAACTAAATATTATGGCATTGTAACAGGTGAAACTATTATCGGTGCTAATCTGTTTCGTGATTTTTTTGCTAGTATTCGTGACATTGTAGGCGGTCGTTCCGGTTCTTATGAAGAAGTACTTCGACAGGCTAAAGATACTGCGTTACGAGAAATGCAGGATCAGGCTGCTTTATTGGGAGCTAATGCTGTAGTTGGGGTGGATTTGGATTATGAAACTGTGGGGGACAGCGGTAGTATGCTGATGGTAACCGCAAGCGGCACAGCTGTCAGAATAGAAGATTGAGGTAAAGCAGATGTGCCTGTTGCAATATTTTTTAGGTTTATTGCAACAGGTACATCTGCTTTTACTGTATTAGGGTATTCCTAATATCTCTTTGGCCTTGTTTTTACTTGAAATGAAATCTAGTGAGTTGACAATATTATCGTAATTTGTTGTGTCAGCTATATGGTCTTTCAGTACTTGTAACATTTTTAACTTGTCATTATCAAAAGTATAAAGTGACATAAGTTTAAGGCATTGTGCGCAACTTAATTTTTTATTTATAATGGCTTTTTCCAGAGTTGAATCTTTGAATACGGAATTTTTTGTTTCATTGTATATCTTTTCAAATTCGTTATCGTCTATTGAACCAACGGTATCGAGGGATATTTTGCTGGAATATAGGTCTCCTACTGAAGTCTCTTTAGCTATTTCATTGTAGGAATCCATGCTTGTTACCTTTCCGTTTCGAAATTCGATAATTAGAAATTTGCAAGACGTTGCAATTCCTCCGCTCTGATATTCCCATTGTTCCAAAGAACCATCGAAACGTCGGAAATCGGGTTTTCCAAGAAGTTGGCCTATTTCTTCTGTTGTCATTCCCTGCTGTACTTTCCATGCTTTCTGTTTGATACTTCCTGTGGTATGACAGCTGACAAGTGTTATACTGATAACAAGCAATAATAGTTGTTTGAATTTTCTCATATATTTATGTTTTTGTGTGTTGTTTAGGTTGAATTACCATTGGTTAGTGATTCCCAATATTTTACGTGCATCATCTTGTGTAAATAAAGAATCCAGTGTCTTGATGATTTCTTTTCCATTTTCACGGTCTACAATGCGGTTGGAAACCATTCTTAATACTTTCATTTTTTCATCGTCCCATGTAAATATGGACATGAGTCGGGCAGTTTGTTTACAGGTGAAGTAGTTGTTTACAACTCCTACAGATAATAATTCCATTTGGTCGTCCTTAAATGCTTTGTTTTTTACTTTTTTATAGAGGTTTTCAAAATCATGTGGATTCATGGCTTTGTGTTTTGGTCTGTGCGGGCCAGAATGATCAGGGTGGCTGGGTGGAACTACCGTAATGATTTCATTTGGCGGACACACTGCAACTGGAGGCGGAGTAATGTTGGACTCAAAAGAATCCATGTTTGTTACCATTCCGTCTACAAAATCGATAATAATTACCGTGTTTGCAGCTGTGGACATATTGGTCTTGGTATATTCCCATTGTTCCGAGCCGTTGTCGAATCTACGGAAATCGGGTTTCCCAAGTAAATGGCTGACTTCTTCTTGGGACATCCCTCTCTGTACTTTCATAATAGTGCTACTAGTAGTCAAACTGCAACTGATGACTAAAGTACAAATGGTTAACGCTAATAATGTTTGTTTCAATCTTCTCATTTTTTTGTTTTTTTGTTTGTAACAAAGATAAGTTGGGAAAAGGTATATTCTTCTATCTTTTCCCCTATTTATTTTTAGGGATTTCCCTACTGTTTATATGGTAATTCTTCTAAGAACTGAAATTTATTGATAGGAAGATTGAGTTTGAATTCTTTAAATTCATATTCCGGAAGATTGGTTGTATTTTTCTCTTGTAGGAAATGTGATTGATTATTTTAACTTCATCTATAATTAATGTAAAAACTTCATTTTCACTTTTAACTTCTTGTTCTCGGGTGGTTCTAACCTATAAACTTTTGACGAATAGATGATAAACGAAGATAAAATTAGGGAAGTATGGGCTTCCAACCCGGAACGGGGATTTAAACTGTTGATAGATTTTTTTCAACAGCCCATATATTGGCATATCCGGAGATTGGTTGTATCACATGAGGATGCAGAGGATATTCTGCAGGAAGTCTTTATTCGCGTCTTTCGCCATCTTCCTCAGTTTAGGGAGGAAAGTTCATTGGGGACATGGATTTACCGGATAGCGACCAATGAGTGTCTCCGTTTTCTGAATATGCGTAAGGAACAAGCTGTTTCGGCGGAAGAAGTTCAGGAAGAGTTAATGAATAAGTTGATGGCGTCAGATTATGTGGATTATGAGAACGAAATGGCGGTGAAATTTCAGCAGGCTATTTTGATGCTTCCTGAAAAGCAGCGGGTAGTTTTCAATCTTCGTTATTATGATGAACTGGAATATGAGGAAATTAGCAGGATTACGGACACGAAAGTGGATACGTTGAAAGTGAATTATCATTATGCAAAAGAGAAGATAAAAGAGTACATGATAAATAATTAAAGACAGGATGGAAAAGGAGTTTGATTTTAAGAATATTGGGAAGCGGATGCCTTATCGTACCCCTGATGGCTTTTTCGGAAAAATGCAGAAGCAAGTATTGGAGCGTACACAGGCTGAGAGGTTTAATAGGCAGCATAGAATAAAATTGATTATTGGGGCTGCTTTAGCTATTGCGGCTGTCATGTTGGGAGTTCTTTTCTTTCCGATATCCCAACCTGTGGCAGAGGAGTTGCCTTCTCATTCACTTATTGTTTCTACGGATTTAGACTCTTCTTATTCAGATACTTTGGATCGTTATATAGAATCCATGTCTGATGAGGAATTAGCAGGATGGGTGGAATTGTCTGAAAATGATATATTTATAAATTGATTAATCACTAAAAACAAAAAAATGATGAGAACAAAATTTTTTTTAATGATGTTGGCAGCCATTGTTATGGGAAGTCAGGTAACACTTTTTGCACAAGAAAAGAAAGGAGCTAAATCTGAAAGAAGGCAGTTTAATAAAGAGCAGATGCTGGAAATACAGTGCAATCAAATTATAAAAGGATTGGCATTGGATGACGCAACGACTGCTAAATTTATTCCGGTGTATAAACAATACATGGAAGAAATGCGGGCTACTCGTCATATGGGAGCCTGTCGAAATATTGCAAATAGAACGGCTGCAGATAAACAGACCCCCAAACCGCTTCCTACAGATGCTGAAGTGGAGCAGGCTATCAAGGCACGTTTCGCGCAGAGTAGAAAGATACTGGATGTTCGTGAGAAGTATTATAATGAGTTCCGGAAATTTCTTTCTCCTAAACAAATTCAGAAAATGTATAATATGGAGAAACACAATGGCGATAAATTCCGTAAAGAGATGAGAAAAAGACAAGGAATGAAAAAACAGCATGATGGGAGAAGACATATGCCACAGGGCGATGTGAAGAAATAAATATGGATGAAAATGTAAAAATTGTGCTTTCATTGTCTTTATAGCTTTATTCTTTTAGTGGCTGCTGTTTATGGTAGCCACTATTTTGTTTTCTCAGTGGAAGTATATATTTTTGTGAAGCTAATAGTAGCTATTTAACTAATAAAAACAATACGATGAAAGTAAAGAAATTAAGTGGTAAAGTTCAAGATGCACAACAAATACCGACCTTGTTTGATAATGAGAACATTACGTATCATCCTATTGATATAGTGAACTGGAAAGAATATCCTTATCAACCTCAAGTCTCTTTTCGTATAGCCTATACAAATGATGCTATATTAGTCCATTATAAAGTAGTAGAAGACAGTGTTCGTGCCAAATACGGTGAAGATAACGGTAGTGTTTGGACAGATTCCTGTGTGGAATTTTTCTCTATTCCTGCGGGAGATGGCATTTATTATAATTTGGAATGTAACTGTATCGCTACGATTCTTTTAGCAGCAGGTTCGGAGCGTAATAATCGTGAAATGGCTCCTTCTGAAATAACGGATCAGGTGAAGCGTTGGGCTAGCTTGGGCAGAGAAACTTTTGAAGAAAAGATAGGAGAATGTACTTGGGAGGTGGCTTTGCTGATTCCGTATAAGGTATTTTTTAAGCATGCCATTACCGGACTGGATGGAATGAGCATACGGGCTAATTTTTATAAATGTGGAGATGAATTGCAAAAGCCTCATTTCTTATCATGGAATCCTATTAAAATAGAGAAGCCGGATTTTCATCGTCCGGATTTCTTTGGACTTTTGGAATTCGAATGAAATTCGTAATTAATTTAAAAAGATTGCATACAGCCGGATAAAAATGGTAAGTTTGCAACTATATATAGCGGAAAAAGTATAGTCGCGATTTTGAAACAGTTTTATATGATGAAACATACGTTGAAATTTATATTAATCGGGTTGTTTTGTTGTCTATGTAATTTTACAGTGCAAGCGCAAACCCGTAACCGGCAGTATGAGGAATATATTCATAAGTATAAAGATCTCGCTATCGATGAGATGAAACGGTATCGTATTCCTGCCAGCATCACTCTGGCTCAAGGATTATTGGAATCAGGAGCGGGAAAAAGTACACTGGCTCGTAAATCCAATAATCATTTCGGTATAAAATGTGGTGGTGACTGGACTGGTCGTACTGTACGGCATGATGATGATGCCCGTAATGAATGTTTTCGTGCCTATAAGCACCCTCGTGATTCATATGAAGATCATTCTAAATTTTTAAAAGGACGTTCACGTTATGCATCTCTTTTTAAATTAAAAATCACCGATTATAAAGGATGGGCGCATGGGCTGAAGAAAGCGGGATATGCTACTGACCCTCGCTATGCATATCGTTTAATTGATATCATTGAATTATATGAATTACATAAGTATGATACCAAGGATGGTATAAAGTGGATGAAGGAATTCCCAAACCCGCATCAGCCTTATTTGGCTAATGATTTACTCTATATTGTGGTACGTCCGGGGGATACATTTAAAAAACTTTCTAAAGAATTTGATATCAGTCAACGCAAGTTGAGGAAATACAATGATCTTTATAAGGGATATGTATTGAAGCCAGGCGATATTATTTATTTGGATAAAAAGCATCGTCGTGCGGATAAGGAACACATAGTTCATGTTGTCCGTGGGGGAGAATCTATGTATTCCATTTCCCAAAAATATGGTATTCGTCTGAAAAATTTATATAAAATGAATAAGATGAAACCGGAAGACCCTTCTCCTAAAGTAGGTGATATATTGCGCTTGCGTTAATCATTATTGTACGGTAACTGATGTTTAAAAGCGTACAGGGTGTCCGATATCGGACACCCTGTACGCTTTATTTGTTGTTGATTATCAATAAGTTGTTTCCTTGGCACGGATGTTGTTTATTCTTTAGCACAAAAATGATAATAATAAAATTACAATAAGTTATGGACAGAGAAATTCCTAAAGAAGTGCGTGATAAGGAGCGCAAAAAGAAGTTCATTAAATATGGTGCAATAGGTGTGGCGGCAGTGGTATGTATAGCTGTATTGATTTCGTTTATGCGAAGCAGCGTCAATAGGAAAGATTTGGTGTTTTCAGAAGTGGACAATGGAACTATTGAAGTAAGTGTCAGTGCTTCCGGTAAGGTTGTTCCGGCTTTTGAAGAGATTATCAATTCACCTATTAATACTCGTATCGTGGAAGTTTACCGTAAGGGAGGAGACAGTGTGGATGTAGGTACGCCGATTTTGAAACTTGATTTGCAGAGTACGGAAACCGAATACAAGAAATTACTGGATGAAGAACAGATGAAACGTTATCAGTTAGAGCAGTTGAAAGTGAATAATAATACGTATCTGAGTGATTTATCGATGCAAGTGAAAATTTCCGCCATGAAATTGAACCGTATGGAGGTGGAACTTCGTAACGAACGTTATTTGGATAGTTTGGGCTCTGGAACAACGGACAAGGTTCGTCAGGCTGAACTGAACTTTAATACCGGAAAATTGGAATTGGAACAGCTCCGTCAGCAATACGCGAATGAATCGAAAGTAAAAGAGGCTGATTTGAAAGTGAAGGAATTGGAATTCAATATTTTCTCAAAGAGTCTTGCTGAAATGAAACGTACATTGGATGACGCTCAAATTCGTTCACCGCGTAAAGCGATTCTTACCTATATAAATAATCAGGTAGGTGCGCAGGTAGCGGAAGGCAGCCAGGTAGCTATCATTTCTGATTTGAGCCATTTTAAAGTGGAAGGTGAAATAGCTGATACATACGGTGACCGTGTGGCAGCAGGTGGACGTGCCATAGTCAAGATTGGCAATGAGAAACTGGAAGGAACGGTAAGTAGTGTGACACCGTTGAGTAAGAATGGGGTGATTTCGTTTATTGTACAACTGAATGAAGATAATAACAAGCGATTGCGTTCCGGCTTGAAGACAGATGTGTATGTAATGAATGCCGTGAAAGAAGGGGTTTTAAGATTGGCGAATGCTTCTTACTATGTCGGTCGCGGTGAGTATGAATTATTTGTTCAGGATAGTAAGGATGAAATAGTAAAGCGTAAGGTTCAATTGGGTGATAGTAATTTTGAATATGTGGAAGTCATATCGGGGTTGAAACCGGGTGACAAGGTGGTTGTCAGCGATATGAGCAGTTACAAAAACAAGAATAAGCTGAAGTTGAAATAAGAAGCAGCTATGACATAAACAACAAGATAAAACTCTCTCTTAATTAATACATTGATTGTTACGGGAAATGAAGTGTTTTTTCATCCTTTTCACTCATTTCCCGAACATAATTTAATTTGTTCTTAGGCTATGTCGTTTTTTTGATCGTTTACCTTTTTATATTATTCATAGTGCTTGTTGACATTTTTTTCCGGCATACAGCATCAGTCGTATTAGTCCGGTAAAAACGGTCACACCGTCTGTTATCGGACAGTATGTAGAATTAAAATTCGTTGAATATTAAATGATTATAGCTTTGGAATGTCTTTTGATTCATGAAAATAGAAAGTGTATAAGATTAACAATTTAAATAAGAAAAAAATATGGCAATGATTAAATTAACCGGTATCAATAAAATCTACCGTACGAATGAGATTGAAACATTAGCGCTGGAAAATGTAAATTTGGATGTGGCTAAAGGGGAGTTTGTCAGCATTATGGGTCCTTCCGGTTGCGGCAAGTCTACCTTGCTGAATATTATGGGGCTGCTGGACGCTCCCAGCAGTGGAAAGATTGAAATAAACGGCACGTCTGTAGAAAGCATGAAGGACAAGGAACTGGCTGCTTTCCGTAACAAGACCTTGGGCTTTGTATTCCAGTCGTTCCACCTGATTAATTCGCTGAATGTGATTGACAATGTGGAGTTGCCTTTGCTCTATAGAAAGATGGCTGCCAAGGAGCGTACCCGTCTGGCAAAAGAAGTGTTGGATCGTGTCGGTTTAAGTCATCGTATGCGGCACATGCCCACACAGCTTTCCGGAGGACAGTGCCAGCGTGTAGCGATAGCCCGTGCTATTGTGGGTAATCCTGAAATTATTCTTGCGGATGAGCCTACCGGTAATCTGGACTCAAAGATGGGTGCAGAGGTCATGGAATTGTTGCATAAATTAAATAAAGAGGATGGACGGACCATTGTGATGGTAACCCATAATGAAGAACAAGCCAAACAGACTTCCAGAACCATTCGTTTCTTTGATGGGCGTCAGGTGCAATAACTACTGATTACTATGAAAAGGAATTTATTAAGAAATAACAGAGATGATTAAACAGTATTTTAAGCAAGCTTTGGTGCAACTTCGCCAGCATCCGCTTATCAGTGTCATCAGCATTGCAGGAACTGCTCTTAGCATTTTCCTTATTATGTTGGTAGTGATGCTACAACAAGTGAAGGTCGCTCCTTTTTCTCCCGAGTCAAACCGGAATCGTTTTCTGCATGTGCATTATATGAGCATAAGTCATAAGGATTGGGGGGACGGAACAAGTAACGGACCGATGAGCGTGCGGACGGCGCGTGAGGTATATAAATCATTGAAAACCCCTGAAGCTGTCACTATTTATTGCAGTATGCCGGTATCGACTCCTGTTTCATTACCCGCTATGCCGGCTATTGGAGCGGATGTGCGGGAAACGGATGATACTTTTTTTAAAGTGTTCGATTTTCGTTTTGTGAATGGAAAACCATACGATGAAGCTACTTTCAATGCGGGCACTCCTGTGGCTGTGATTACTGAGAGCATATCGCGGGCTTTGTTTGGTTCCACAGAATCTGCGGGCAAAGAGTTTTTGTTGAATCATGCTCCCTATCGTGTGGTAGGGGTAGTGAAAGATGTATCTACTCTTGCCGATGCTTCTTATGGCCAAGTATGGATTCCCTTTACTTCGACGGATTTGCCTAGTGATACGTGGAGTGACCAGCACATGGGGATGATGAGTGTCACTATTTTGGCTCGAAGCCATGATGATTTTGGAGAAATCCGTGCTGAAGCCAAGCGGCGTATGAGTGAGTATAATTCTATTCTTGCCGATCAGGGGTATACGTTGATAGACCGTAACCGGCCATACGATCAGGAAACTCAGTCTATTTCATTTGCAGCTAACTTGGAGCCGGATTTGAAGTCGGCTCGTCGTGAACGTGCTATCATTTTTATCATTCTGTTGTTAGTACCTGCTATAAATCTGAGCAGTATGACGCAAAGCCGGTTGCGCCAACGTGTGGCGGAAATAGGAGTACGCCGTGCTTTTGGGAGCACCCGCATGGAAATGGTTGGACAAATAATCATGGAAAACCTGGTCGTGACTTTGTTGGCTGGTGCCGTAGGTTTGTTTATCAGTATTGTTATGGCTTATTTAGGTACCGATATCCTGTTTGCACAGCCTTATAGTGCGACATTGAATGCCCCTACAGTTGATTCCAGTATTTTATTGCACCCTTCCACTTTCCTTTATGCGTTGTTGTTTTGCTTTGTTTTGAATTTGCTGAGTAGCGGCATTCCTGCTTGGAGGGCTTCAAGGACTAGCATTGTCAATGCACTGGGAGGAAGGATTCACTAAGGTGATAACGAATTAAAAGTAAAGAATCAAGATGAATAAGAAACTATTTACTCAGATAAAAAATGAATGGCGGTCTAATCTTTGGCTTGTCACCGAATTATTGTTGGTAAGTGTCGTTTTATGGTATATTGTGGACTATATGTATGTGCAGACCTCAATTTATAATGAACCACGGGGATTTGATATTTCTCATTGCTATTTGGTGCAAATGGGACGTCTTACGGACAAAAGTCCAGACTTTATTCCCAATCAGACAGACGAGGAAAAGCGGCAGGATATCAAGGAACTTCTAAGTCGTCTTCAGCATAGACCGGATATAGAGGCAGCCGGATTAGGACAAAATTCTTACCCGTATAATGGCAGTAACAGCAGTGCGTCAGTGGTGTATGATACATTACGTTCGCCGGGATGGACTATACGCAGATTGGTGTCTCCCGATTTTGTCCGTGTGTTCCGTTATCGTGGCACCCGTGGGGAGACCCCTGAACAACTGGCTGAGATGCTGAAACATCCGAAGAATTTCTTAGCTTCAGATAATCTTTATAAACGGCGCTATGGATGTGATTTGACTTCATTGGTAGACAAACAATTTTATTTGTTCGGGGATACAACGAATACATATAATTTAGCAGCTTCTTTGCAGGTTGTGCGTTATGGGGATTATTTTGAGGCATGGAACAGTTACTGCATGGTGGCTCCTATGCCGGAAGAATGGTATGATTTGGGCACGGAGCTTTGTGTACGCGTAAAAGAGGATCAAGATCGCGATTTTATAGCCCGTTTGAAAGCGGATAGTGAGAAACTGTATCGCGTGGGCAATGTGTTTATCGCGGATGTGCGTTCTTTTACCGATATCCGTCGTAACTTTCAGCAGTCACATACGAATGCCTGGAACAGTTACCTTTTCGGAATGGGTTTCTTGTTGTTGAATATATTCTTGGGATTGCTAGGTACTTTCTGGTTCCGTACTCAGCAACGACGTGGTGAGATTGCATTGATGAAATCATTGGGTGGAACAGATCATAGTATCTTTGTCCGTCAGTTGGCAGAGGGATTGATATTATTGGCGGTGGCCACAATTCCTGCGATTTTTATTGATTGGAATCTGGCAAATAGTGAATTGAATGCTTGGATGAATGGCACTACTATTGAAGGTGGACGTTTCATAATAACAGTTCTTATTTCCTTTATTTTGATTGCATTGATGATTGTAGTAGGCATTTGGATTCCCGCACGTAAGGCTATGAAAGTTCAGCCGGCGGAAGCATTGCATAATGAGTAATCTCTTTTTTGTTAAAAGGTTTTAGAGCATAGCACAAACATGATAAAACTATATATTAAACAGGCTTTTTACCAACTTCGTGAGAATAGGCTCATCAGCTTGGTTTCTATCATAGGAACGGCATTGGCTATTTGTATGATCATGGTCATTGTCCTGGTGTTGGAAGTACGCATTACGGATTGTGTGCCCGAGGTGAACCGTTCACGTTCTCTTTATATGAAAGCGATGTCTATTCATCAGAAAG
>ENA-OPXI01001107-OPXI01001107.1-human-gut-metagenome-genome-assembly--contig:-NODE-1107-length-16001-cov-2.989214_pt1 | contig 16001 bp, 16 predicted proteins | sample MGYA00241520_ERZ502032 | MGnify/ENA primary metagenome ERZ502032 (study PRJEB25962, sample SAMEA2042106) | human gut metagenome | biome: human gut; feature: human-associated habitat; material: faeces...
ATTATTTAAAAATATTATATCATAAAAATAAAAGTATACATATCTTTATATTTATTAATATTGTGATGAAAATATAATTTGTAACAATAAAAAACAGACGTCTTAAAAGACGTCTGTTTAAATTATATTTAGACGGTAGTTTTTTTTGCCTGTTTTAAGCTCAGGCCGATACGGTTACGTTGTTCGTCGATGCTGATGATGACCGGCTCGATCACATCGCCGACGCTGATAACGTCCAGAGGGTGGTGAAACCGACTGTTGGATAATTCGCTGCGGTGAATCAGACCGCTGGTTTTTAGGCCGATATCTACGAAAACTCCGAAATCAACAACATTTTGGACTGTTCCTTTGACAACGCTGCCGATCTCCAAATCGCTCAGTTTTGCTACCTTTTTGCGTGTCAGCGGTGCCGGAGCATCTTCGCGCGGATCGCGCCCCGGCCGGGCCAGGGCTTCCAGGATATCAGTTACAGTCGGCAGGCCGGCGTTCAGTTTGACGGCAATGGCAGAGGCGTCGGCTTTAGCTGCCGCTTCCTGAACAGCGATGTCATTACAGTGTTTCAGGTCAAAGCCAAGCTCTGCCAGGATCTGCTCTGCTAAGGTATAGCTTTCAGGGTGGACGGAGGTATTGTCTAAAGGATTTTTTGCCTGGGCGATACGCAGAAAGCCTGCGCATTGAGTAAAGGCTGCCGGACCCAGACGGGCAACTTTTAAAAGTTCCTTACGGCTGGTAAAGGCACCGTTATCGTCACGGTAGGCAATAATATTTTTGGCGACGGTGCCGGAAATGCCTGCTACGTATGAAAGCAGAGCGGGAGAAGCTGTATTCAGCTCGACGCCGACGTGGTTGACGCAGGACTCGACAACAGTACCTAAGGTCGCAGTGAGTTCCTTTTGATTGACATCATGCTGATATTGACCAACACCAATAGCCTTGGGCTCTATTTTGACAAGTTCTGCCAGAGGGTCCTGTACACGGCGGGCAATGGATACCGCTCCGCGCAGGGAAACGTCCAGATCGGGCAGCTCTTCGCGGGCCAGCTTGGAGGCAGAATAAACAGAAGCGCCTGCTTCGCTGACGATCAGGTAAGCAATATCAAGATGGTATTTTTCGATCATCTGGGCCGTAAACTCCTCTGTTTCAAAAGAAGCAGTTCCGTTGCCGATAGCTACCAGGGTAACTTTATGCCTGGTCACCAGATCCATAAAGCCGGCTTCCGCCTGTTCACGCTGATGCTGGCTGCCGGTGATATACAGCGTATTGATAGCCAGTGTACGTCCGTTGGGATCAATAACGGCTGCTTTACAGCCGGTGCGGTAACCGGGATCGAGACCTAAAACAGTATGCCCGGCAATAGGCTGCTGCAGCAGCAGCTGCCGCAGGTTGGCGGCAAAGACAGAAATAGCCTGTTTTTCTGCTTTTTCCGTCAGTTCATTACGCAGTTCCCGCTCCAGCGAGGGAAACAGCAGTCTTTTGTAGCTGTCGGCAACAGCATTTGTATAAAGCTCGTTCCAAACTGTGTGCGGCTGGATTTTCAGTTTTTGAGCCAGTTTAGTCAGCATGGAATCCGCAGGATAATTTAGGGTGAGCTTCAGACAATTTTTGCTTTCACCGCGGTTCAAGGCTAAAATGCGGTGCGGCGGCAGCTGACGTATCGGTTCGGAATATTCTTTATACATCAGGTAATCCTGCCCTTCGGTTTCGTCAACTGTCAGCGTTGAAGCAAGTTCGGCACCTTTCCATAGTTCTTTGCGGATCAGTTCGCGGATATCGGCGCGGTCGGAAATATTTTCGGCAACTATGTCGGAGGCCCCGGCCCAGGCTTCGGAAACAGAGTTGACACCTTTTTCAGGATCTACATGCAGGCTGGCCAGCTTGTCTAAGGTCATTAGCGGCTGGGATTGAGCCATGATCAGTTCTGCCAGCGGCTCCAGTCCGCGTTCACGGGCTATCTGTGCCCGGGTACGTTTTTTAGGACGGTAAGGCAGATAAAGATCTTCCAGCTCCTGCATTTTGACAGCAGCTTTGATCTGGCTTTCAAGTTCAGGGGTCAGTTTTTCCTGTGAAGTTATTGATTCCAGTATTTCCTGACGGCGTTCTTCCAGATTACGCAGATATTGAGCACGTTCGCTGATTATACGGATTTGTTCTTCGTCCAGCGATCCGGTCACTTCCTTGCGGTAGCGGGCGATAAAAGGGATAGTATTACCGCTGTCCAGCAGTTCTAGAGTTGCGGCTGCCTGCTGCGGTCTGACCGACAGTTCGCCGGCAATTATTTGTTCAATGGTCATGGGTCTACCTCTTTCTTGTGTATAATAATTATAAAATTCGCTTTTAATTGCCAAAATCCTTGTGGAAGGTTTGTGAAATATGTTTAAACAGCTGCAATTAAAGGATATTAAATATTGACAGGAAAGTTTTTCTTTATTATAATTTAGTAAATAATAGATAAAGATTATCTAAAACTAAACAGGCAATAATGCCGGACAAAAAACATTTCAACCAAGGAGGTAAATCATGTTAAACAACCAAGAACTGACCGCCCTGCTGCGTCAAAACGGTTATAAAGTCACTCCGCAAAGATTGGCAGTTTATGAAGCGCTGGCTAATACCAAGCAGCATCCCAGTGCTGAAATGCTGTTCGGTACCCTGCAGCCTAAATATCCTTCCATGAGTTTTGCTACGGTTTATAAGACCGTCGAGATTCTCAATAAACTGGGCCTGATCCAGATCATCAATACCGGCGAGGACAGTTTCCGCTATGATGCTGATATCAGCGAGCACAGCCATGTGCAGTGTACTGTCTGCGGCCGTGTCGATGATGTACCGGCTCTCAATGACCGGTCTCTGGTCGTAAAGGTGGAAGAAGCAAGCGGTTACAGTATCGACAAACACCAATTTTATTTCTTTGGCGTTTGTGAGAAGTGCCGTAAAAAACACTGAAATTAGAGAAATGTTTATGTTGCCCCGACTGTACAGTCGGGGCTTTTTTATTAAGAACACAGAGTTTTTATTGTATGATAATATAGAATATTGTTAGTGTATAATTACAATGAACAGCTATAATTAAAATTATGGCTCTGTTTTTATAAAAATTTACTTTTTTGTCAAAGCAGAAAGTATAAAGTTTTGATATAATATATAGAAGCAAAAATCATTATAGAAGATGAGGAGGAGTCGGGGATGACGATTGCGAAGCATCTTGAACATACTTTATTAAAACCTGAGGCAACTGTCGAGGATATTATGCAGCTTTGCAGCGAAGCCCGGAAATACGGGCTCTTTGGCGTTTGTGTGAATCCGTGTTATGTGGGGCTGGCCAGACATCTGCTGAGCGATACGAACGTCAAGGTTGTGACAGTAGTAGGGTTCCCGCTGGGAGCTACATTTTCTGAGGTCAAGGCTCTGGAGACAAAAATGGCGGTCGAAGCGCACGCTGATGAAATAGATATGGTCATGAACGTATCGGCATTTAAGACCGGTGATTATGCTGCTGTAGTCAGTGATATCCGCAGCGTAGTCGAGGCGGCCAGTCCGTTTCCGGTCAAGGTGATCATTGAAGCCTGCCTGCTGACAGACGCTGAAAAGTGTACGGCCTGTCGTTTAGTAGCCGAAGGCGGTGCGGCGTTTGTCAAGACCAGTACGGGTTTTAACAAGGGCGGCGCTACTGTCGATGACGTAAAGCTGCTGGCAGCCGAAGCAGAAAAGTATGGTCTCAAAGTCAAAGCCGCCGGAGGTATCCGTGACGCGGAAGCTGCGCAGGCTATGCTGGCTGCAGGAGCTGAACGTATTGGAACCAGTGCCGGGCACAAAATCGCGGCAGGCGAAGCATGAGCAGTGAGTTTGAAATCACGATCCTGGCCAGCGGCAGTAAAGGCAATGCCGCGGTGATACGTGCCGGAGAGCAGGCTTTTCTGGTAGATGTCGGCATCAGCTGCCGCCAGCTGACGGAACGTCTGCATCAGGCAGGCATGAAGCCTGAAGATTTGACGGGCGTACTGTTGACACATGAGCATAACGACCATGTAAAGGGACTGCCTGTTTTTTGCCGTAAATACCGTCTGCCGGTGTTTGCCAATGAAAGGACCTGGCAGTATATGCCGAAAAAAAGTGAAATGGAACGCAGCTGCTGCCGTTTACTGCCCAAAAAACTGAGCAGCGGCAGTTTGGAAATAATCCCTTTTGCCGTCCCGCATGACGCAGCCTCTACAGTAGGCTATGTTTTTAAAAGCGGCGGCAGTAAATGTACATATCTCACCGACGTAGGCTTTGTGACAGACGAGGTGCGTCAGAATATAGCTGATGCTGACGTAGTGGTGCTGGAAGCCAACCACGATGAAGATATGCTGAAAAATGGCAGTTATCCGCAGATACTCAAGCAGAGGATTCTGGGAACACGCGGGCATTTATCCAATGTTTCGGCAGCCTGGCTGCTGGCGCATATGGAGCGCCTGCCGGAAGAGGTTTTTCTGGCGCATCTGAGCCAGGAAAACAATTTGCCTTCCCTGGCCCTGCAAACGGTGCGGGGTATCCTGGACGCTAACGAAGTTGGCGCGGATACAAAAATTTATATCACATCGCAGGAAAACATAGTAAAAAATTATGATTGAGGAGTGTTGAGATGGAGAGAAGCTTTATGAAAAAAACCATGAATATCTTTTTCTGTGCTCTGCTGGGAGCTGCTGTACTTATAGGCGGCTGCAGTGATAACAATAAGGCTGAGGCAGTAAAGGAACAGAAAACTGCTGCTGCGGCACAGAAAGATGCCAGCCTTTCCGGTGCCCGTAACACGCCGATCGTAGCGGCGGCTAAAAAAGTAGGTCCGGCAGTAGTGGGCATCACTAATAAAGCCTATGTGCGCGATATTTTTAATCGAGTGCAGCTGACTGAACGCGGCACAGGTTCCGGCGTTATTTATGACAAGTCCGGTCTGATCGCGACTAATAACCATGTTGTAGAAGGCGCTTCAGAAATCATCGTCAGCCTGACGGACGGGCGCAGTGTCAAAGGCAAGGTATTGGGGGCCGATGCGGCAACTGATCTTGCCGTAGTAAAGATCGACGAAAACAATCTTCCTGTTGCCGATTTCGGTGATTCCTCAACTTTACAGGTCGGCGAACCCGCTATTGCTATTGGTAATCCGCTGGGGCTGGAGTTCCGCGGCAGTGTCACAGCCGGTGTAATCAGCGCTTTGAACCGTTCCATCCAGTTAGGGGAACGTAAATTTGACCTGATCCAGACTGATGCGGCGATCAATCCCGGCAATTCCGGCGGTGCGCTGGTCAATGCGGAAGGGGAGGTCGTAGGTATCAATTCTGCGAAGATCGCTGTTTCCGGTGTCGAAGGCATCGGGTTTGCTATCCCCATCAATTCGGCCAAACCGATTTTGGATGAACTGGCTAAAAAAGGTCGTGTAGTGCGTCCGTATATTGGCGCCAGCCTGGTCGATAAGGATATTGCCAACCGATACGGTTTTGATATCGACCTGCATGACGGTATTTTTGTTATGAAGGTTTGGGAAGGCAGTCCTTCGGCTAAAGCCGGCCTGCGTCCCGGCGATATCATTCTCAAGTTCAACGGTGAGAAGATCGATAAAGTAGTAGAGCTGCGCGGCAAGCTGGCTGAGCTGAAAGTCGGCGACAGTGTGGATGTTGTTGTTCTGCGCGGCGGCGCTGAAGAAACGATCCACATGACCCTGGAAGAGATTCCTGAGGAAAACCGTTAAATGAAGATCACCATTGCCTGTGTGGGTAAGATCAAGGAAAAGTATCTGACGGCGGGGATCGAAGAATTTACAAAACGGCTGCAGCCGTTTTGTAAATTGGAAACGATCGCTATTGGAGAAGAGAGAATGCCGGAAGATCCATCGCCGGCCTTAAAAGAACAGGTGCTGGGCAGAGAAACAGAACGTTTGCTGGCAGTGCTCCCGGAAAATTCGTATGTGATTTTACTGGATGTTAGTGGCAAGGCCGTAAGTTCACCGGAGCTGGCCGCCAAAATAGAGAAGCTGGCCTTAGCGGGCAGCAGTCATATCACCTTTGTGATCGGCGGTGCTTTTGGTTATACGGATGCATTGCGGCATCGGGCTGATGAGCGTATTTCTTTTTCAAAAATGACTTTTACCCATCAAATGATCCGTCTGCTGCTGGTAGAGCAGATTTACCGTGCGTTTAAAATCAGCCGCGGCGAAAAATATCACTGGTAAGTAAACAGCCCTGATAATTTATCAGGGCTGTTTTTTGATAAAAAATAAAAAGTTTTATTTGACATAGAGTAAACTCTAAGGTTTATGATACAATTAAGAAAGAATGATTTGATGCTTGGAGGGATACTATGCGAAGCTGCAAAAAATATCTGCTGCTGCTAGGTCTGCTGTTGATGGCTGCGGTCGGAGGCTGTGGCGGGATCGGGTATGAAGAAACGGATGAAAATAAGCCGGTTACGATTAAAGGACCGGAAGGCTTGCCTACTAATCCTAAAATACTGATTGCTTATTTTTCACATACTGGGAATACAGAACTGGCCGCCTGGCAGATACAGGCTGCGGTCGGGGGACAGCTGTTTGCAATTCAGACTGAGGTGCCTTATCCGCAGGATAAAAGTGAATGCGGTAAAATAGCTAAACAGGAACTTGCAGGTAATGAACGGCCTCCTCTGGCGGCGGATTTAGCCGATATTTCCCAGTATGATACGATTTTCATCGGTTATCCTGTCTGGTATGGAACAACGCCTATGGCCGTGCGTACTTTTTTAGAAGCGCATGATTTTTCAGGTAAAGTGCTCGTACCGTTTTGTACCAGTAAAAAAAGCGGTATCGAAAAGAGCCTGGATGCTATAGCCACAAGCTGCCCGCAGGCGGATATAACAAAAGGACTGGCTCTGCAGGATATCGGGACCGGGAAGATGCAGCGACTGATCAGCAGCTGGCTGGAAGGTGTACGCGGCGAAATAGATACGTTTGGTAAAAAGCGGACGGCACAATGATTTGCAGATAAATAAAATACCTGTGCTGACTTTTAAAGTCAGCACAGGTATTCTTTTACATATAATGCTTATCAGGCATTGGCGGGGATGATCTGATTGATGCAGGCGATGGCGTTCAGCGTACGTGGAAAACCAATATAGGGCAGGCACTGGGTAACTGCGTCCAGCATCAGTTCTTTATCGTTGCCGACATTGAGATTGGCCTGTACATGGGCTTTGACCTGAGGTTCCGCACCGCCGATAGTGCTGATAGCGCATAAGGTGATCAATTCCCGCATTTGCAGATCAAGGCCGTTTCTGGTGTAGGTATCGCCAAAGCAGAACTCTGAAAGATAATTGGCTATATGTTTTTGATTAGCCGGCGAGTTTTTGTGCATGGCGGCAATGTGTTCTATTCCGAAAATCTCACCCTGTACTTTAAAGCCGTCGTCAAAACGGGTGGCTTCGGTAACAGTACTCTGGTTTGCCAGCGGCATTTTAATGCCCTGTTTTTTAAAAACTTTATTGGTGATTTCCAAAGCGCCGACCGTTTTGGGAAAGCCCACATAGGGAGCGCACTGATAAAGTGTTTCTTTTATTTCTACCGGGGTAGCGCCGGCTTTCAGTGCGGCCTGCACTTGTGCAGGCAGGCTGTCTAAAGTCTGGCTGGCGGTAAGTGCGGTGATCGTCAGCAGTTCACGTTGTTTGTCGGTCAGCTTACCAAGGGAATAAACGTCGCCGTAAATGAAATTGTCCATGGTCTGAGCAAAATCCGGGTCGGTGGCGGCAAGTTTGTTTTTGGCGCTGCCGAAAAGATGCGCCTGTTTTTGCTGTGCTATTTCAATCCTGTTTTTTGAAGCGGCACACACGCTCATTTTGCCAATTGTAAAGGTCATGCCCCCCAGCAGCAGGGATGTCATCAGGAACATGGAAATAAAGTTTTTCATAGGTCTGCCTCCTCTTGTTTTTGATTTTGTAACGGATGGTTTTTCTGATAAATGTCAGTACGGTAGTTTTCTATTTTGATATCTATTCTGGCTAAGGTTTGCTGAATAAATTCCAATTTTTCCTGCAGCACTTCCCGCTGCAGTTCTAAAATATCCTTACGGGCTTCCAGCGAGGTGTCGCCGAGCTGTGACAAGGCGACATATTCTATCAAAGTTTCCGGGGAGAGACCGGCTGACCGCATGGTTTTTATAAATTCTATCCAGCAGAGGTCTTTGGAAGTGTATTCCCGGGTCCCGCCTTTATTGCGGGCGACAGGTGGGATAAGCCCGATCCGTTCGTAATAACGCAGAGTATTGGGTGTCAGCGAAGTCTGTTTGCCTGCTTCGGTAATATTCATAAAAATCACCTCCTGTAACTTTTAAATTCATTCTAGCGTTTGGAGTTAACTTCAAGTCAAGCGTTTTCTGAAAAAAATTAGCCGGCCTGTTCGATATAGATCAGTGTATAATAGAAACAAGTGAAGCTCTAAGCAGTTTATCAAAAAGAGGAGGGATGACGAATGATTATCAGTGCCAGCCGGCGAACTGATATTCCTGCTTTGTATTGGGAATGGTTCCAAAAGCGGCTGCAGGAACAGTATGTACTGGTACGCAATCCTCTGAACCTTCATCAGGTAAGCAGGATTAGCCTGCGGCCGGAGGTCGTGGATGGGTTGGTTTTCTGGACAAAAAATCCAGAACCGATGCTTAAGCAGCTGTCAGTTCTGGATGCGTATGCTTATTATTTTCAATTTACGCTCAATGCGTATGCTGCTGACGTAGAAGCAGCTTTACCGCCATTGGCGGTGAGGATAGAGATATTTCGGCAGCTGGCGCAGAAGATAGGTGCGGAAAGAATGATCTGGCGCTATGACCCGATCCTGTTAAGTGCACGCTATGACCTGCAGTATCACGCAGCGGTTTTTGAGGAACTGGCAGCGCAGCTGGCCGGCAGCACGAAAAAATGTATTATCAGTTTCCTTGATTATTATCCTAAGATCAAGGCAGGTCTGCATCAGGCAGGGCTGAGAGGCCTGAGTGAGGACGAGCAGCGGCGGCTTGCGGCCGTAATGTCCCAAACAGCCCGGCAATATGGTCTGCAGCTGGAAACCTGTGCGGAAGCTATAGAATTAGCTGATCTGGGGATTGGGCATGCCAGTTGCATCGACGCAGAGCTGCTTGGCCGTGTGAGCAGGTGCCGCCTTGATACAGTCAAAGATAAAAATCAGCGCGGTGAATGCGGCTGTGCCGCCAGTATCGATATCGGCGCCTATAACACCTGTCTGCATGGCTGCATTTATTGTTATGCCAATGACAGCCGCAGACAGCTGCAGCAGATTACGGCTGGAAATAGCAGTTCGCCGCTGCTGTGCAGTGAGCTGGAGCCTGCGGATAAGGTTACGGAAAGAAACTTGCGGGCGCTGCGGTCACTGCAGGCAGAGCTTTTTTAAATAACGGTTTTGTTGTCAGACAGCCGGTATTAATTTTTTGAAAAAGCCGCTTGACTTGGAGTTAACTCCATTGGATATGATACAGATAAGGAACGGAAGTTCCGGCATTTTAGTTATGAGTGGGCGCAATAAAAAGCAGGTGATTTGGCGGTTCTGCAGCAGTGCGGACTGCGTTTTCAGCTACAACAGATTTGAGCGCAGAACGATGTGAGAATGTGATAGAAAAGGAGTGTGTTGAGAATGTCGGAAGAAAAATTAAGCGTGTTTCCCATGGGTGAAAAAAATGATGCCTATGCCCGGTATTTTGTGGGGCAGAGCTATTTGAAGATGCTGACAACAGAAGGAGTGGTTATTGGCAATGTTACTTTTGAGCCCGGCTGTCGCAATAATTGGCATATCCATCATCAAGGCGGGCAGATACTGCTTGTCACAGGCGGAAGAGGTTATTATCAGGAGTGGGGGAAACCGGCCCGGGAGCTGAACGCTGGTGATGTGGTTAATATCCCGCCTGAAGTGAAACACTGGCATGGAGCGGCTCCTGACAGCTGGTTTGCACACCTTGCAGTCGAAGTGCCCGCCGCGGGGGCGTCCAATGAATGGCTGGAACCGGTAACAGATGCAGAATATGGAAATTTGAAATAAAGGAGCAAAAATAATGCTGGGTAAATTTGTTTATTCCAATCCTACCAAATTGTATTTTGGCGAAAATTCATTAGAAAATCTGCCGCAGGAATTGGCATGCTATGGTAAAAATGTCATGCTGGTATATGGCGGCGGTTCGATTAAGAAAAACGGTATTTATGAAAACGTGGTCAAGCTTTTGAGGGACGGGGGCAAAACAGTTTTTGAGGATGCAGGTGTAATGCCTAATCCCACACTGGAAAAATTATATGAAGGCTGCAGGATAGCCAAAGAAAACAAGGTCGATTTGATCCTGGCAGTCGGCGGCGGTTCTGTCTGTGATTATGCCAAGGCTGTTTCAGTTTCAGCTTACTGCGAAACTGATCCATGGGAAAAATATTATCTGCGGATGGAAGCGGTGGATAATAAGATTATCCCGGTTGGCTGTGTTCTGACTATGGTTGGCACAGGTTCGGAGATGAACGGCGGTTCAGTTATTACCAATCATGCGGCTAAAGCTAAAATCGGGCGGGTGTTTGGTGATAATGTGTTCCCCAGATTTTCGATACTTGATCCGACGTATACTTTTACGCTGCCGCGTTATCAAATGGTTGCCGGATTTTTTGATATCATGTCGCATATTTTGGAACAGTATTTTTCCGGAACTGACGACAATACTTCCGACTATCTTATGGAAGGCTTGCTGCGTTCGCTGATCCACAGTTCCAGGATCGCTGTGCAAAGCCCTGAAGATTATGAAGCGAGAAGCAATATTATGTGGATCGCTACATGGGCCTTGAATACCCTGGTAGCTAAAGGAAAGTCGACAGACTGGATGGTGCATATGATCGGTCAGTCGATCGGCGCTTACACTGACGCTACGCACGGAATGACTCTGGCCGCTGTGTCGCTGCCATATTACAGGCACATCATGCCGTACGGACTGGCGAAATTCAAACGCTTTGCCATCAATGTATGGGATGTGCGTCCTGAGGGGAAAACTGATGAACAGATAGCTCAGGCAGGCCTTGCGGCGATGGAAAGCTATATGAGGGAGCTGGGACTTGTACTTAACGGCAGGGAACTTGGCGTCGATGAAACGATGCTTGACGGGATCGCTCAGGGTTCGTTTATTCTTGATGGCGGTTATAAAGTGCTGACTAAAGAAGAGATCGTTGAGATATTGAAGGAAACGCTGAAAGCCTAAAAAAACAGAGCTTGCATTTATGCAAGCTCTGTTTTTTTAGGGCAGGCGTTCCAGTTTGATAGTGAAATCATTATCGAAAGCGGCCAGTTTTTCAATACCGCTTTCAACAGTACCAAGTTCAATGAGGCTGTTGGCATAACCGTAATCACGGTAAAAAAATGCCAGATTACCCCAAGGTGCATAATAAGCAAAACTGCCTGTTTGAGGATCAAAACCGGCAGGAGCGCCCTGTGTGTCCAGGCGCCGCGGCAGATAAGCTACCTTTTCGGTATTATTAAAATCTTTGCAGGTCAGTTCCAGTGGCAGCAGGCTCAAAAAATCCTCTGCAGCTCTGGTGCCATTGAGTTTGACGATAAGCTCGTCTTGGTTGGCGAGTGTCAGCCTGATGCGTTGGACTGCGTCTGTTGGAGCGGTCTGAGCTGCGTTAGCTGTTGTCTGGTCGATTTTGGCATTGGTACCGGACGTGCTGCTGCAGGCAGCCACAGTAAAGCTCAGTAATAAAGTAAGCGTCAGGGCCAGAGTTTTCAGCATGGTATTTCCTCCGTTTCTCTGTTTGTAAGTTGCAAATAGATAGGGTCTGCCGTTGCTTATACGGCTTCTATATGTGAGTTTATATGCTGGAGTCTGCTCCAGGTCAAGCGTTGTTTGTAGATTTTTTGCAAACTGCTTGACTGTGAGTCAACTCCAGCCCTTACAATGAAAGCAATACAGGAAAGGAGCGGTAAAAATGGTTAAGGATTTTAAACGCTGGACGACGCAGCTTACGGCGACGGTTTTGTATAATGGGCGTGGTGCCGCCAATCTGCTGGGGGCCGATATGACCTGGAAAAATGTTTGTCTGCCCGGAGTTAATTGCGGCTATTGCCGCTATGCAGAAGCCGGATGTCCCTGGGGGCTGACGCAGCATACCCTGACCGGTTTTACTTTACCTTTGGGCTGGCGGGTTTGGGGGCTGCTCATCTTGTGCGCTCTGTTTTTGGGCCGGATGATCTGTGGCTGGCTGTGTCCGTTTGGCTGGGCGCAGGAGCTTTTAGATAAGCTGCCGATGTTGAAGCTGTCTAAAAATAAAATTACGTACTATTTAAGTTATTTTAAATATGTGGTTCTGCTGCTGTTTGCCTGCAATCTTTATTTCTTTGATCTGCATGGTCTGGACTGGCGTTGGATCATTGGACTTTTGGCTGCTGCGGCGCTGTTTATCTATCGGCCTTTTTGTCGTTTTTTCTGTCCGTTGGGAGCTTTTTACAGCCTGTTTAACAGGATCGCCGTTTTTGGCATGCAGGTAGATTCGCGTAAATGTACCGCCTGCCAGCGCTGCGTACGCAGTTGCTTGATGGATTGTAAACGGGTAGGCGACAGGGAATGTATTGTCTGCGGTAAATGCAGACAGTCCTGCCCGACCGAAGCCATTTCTCTGGGCTGCAAATATTAAAGAAGAAATAAAATAACCCCTCCGCAGCTGTAGCGAAGGGGTTATGGTCAAATCAGAAATGTTTCTTTTCGATCAGCACGCCTACTGAAGTACGCCATTTCAAAATAGCGGCGATGATGAGGCTGACAACAAAGCAGGCGGAGAAGAAATACAGGGTAATTGAATAGCTGTTGGTCGTTTCACGGATCCAGGACAGCAGCAGAGGCCCGGCAATACCAGCCATGCCCCAGGCAGTCAGGATCTTGCCGTGGATGGCGCTGAGTTCTTTCGTGCCGAACAGATCGCTGAGGAAGGCGGGCATACAGGAGAAGCCGCCGCCGTAGCAGGAAATGATGACAAAGACAATCAGCTGGAAGATGAAGGCACTGCTTGTTTCTGCAAGTGCGTAGAAGGCAAAGATCTGGATCAGGAAGAAGACTACATAAACTGTACTGCGCCCGAGATAGTCGGAAATAGTAGACCAGAAAATGCGTCCCAGACCGTTGATCAGACCGATGATACCGACCATGGAGGCGGCTGCCATCGGTGTCATTTTTACTACTTCCTGTGCCATCGGTGAAGCTACTGCTAAAAGTCCGATACCGCAGGTAATATTGGTGAAAAAAATCCACCACAGTGCGTAAAATTGCCAGGTTTTGCGTGCTTCTTTGGCTGTGAACTGAGTATCCGGGAGGATACTTTTGACGTTAATGCCGGACGGCCCGCCATTGCTTGCTTTAGGTGGTTCAAGATATAAGGCGGAGGCGGCCATGATAACCATGTACACGCAGCCGAGAATGATAAAGTTCTGTACCAGTCCGTATTTGGCAACCAGGATCCGCTTGCGGCAGCCATGTTGCTTTCCGACTGGTTCTTGTTCCACGAAGTGATTAAAGAACCTCCTACCGTATGCGCTTTGGCAAGGGTCGTGCTGTATGCCAGAATGTTTTCCCACGTGTAATTCCATGCGTTGTCATTGGTGATGGAGGCGTGAGGCGAACCCGCATAACTCGGACGGTTGGCGTTGCATTGGTTTCCCCAGTATTGTCCTCGTCGGGAATGGTTCAATGTCCCGTTGATCCGGCTGGTGAATGTGAAATCTTTGAGAGGAGTCAGCTCGACATACCCGCTCATATTCAGGTAAGTGGAACGGGTGTTGTTCGCATATTGATTCTCTATAAAATCTCCCATCGGCGAATACTGCCCTGTGATATATTCGTGATTGATCTTGCCTTCCTCATCGTAGGCATCCCCCAACGGGAAAGCGGAGAGGGAGCGGGTAAACGTGTTTTTCACGCCGGAATTCAAATCACGGTACACCAGATTGGAGGTGAAACCGACTTTCGCCCACGAAAAGAGTTGCTGGTCGATGTTGAGCCGCAAAGAGTACCGGTTCAGATTTTCATTGCTGAGCAGGCCTTCTTCCCGGTTGTAGGAGGTCGAAGCGAATATCCTTGTCTTTTCCGTTCCGCTGCTTACCGAAAGGCTGTACTTTTGTGTGGTAGCTGTATTGCCGGAAACTTCGTCTACCCAGTCAATCCATTTTCCGGCATTATACGCATCTGTAAAAGCCTGCTTGCCCAGTAGGGCAGACATATCGGAAGGGAAATCACCGTTCTTATATCGGTATGCCTCTTTCTGGTAAGTCACCCATTCATCCTGGGTCATTCCGTGTTTGTAGTTGGGCGATCCGCTGAAGCCGTAATACGCGTCAAAGTTGATTGTGGCTTTGCCTTCTTTTCCTCTTTTTGTGGTGATAATCACAACACCGTTTGCTCCTGCCGAACCGTAAATGGCGGTGGATGAAGCATCCTTCAGAACATCGACACTTTCAATATCGGAAGGGTTGACCTGACTATAGCTTCCGGGGATTCCGTCGATAATAAACAGTGGCTCGTTATTGCCATATATGGAACGCGAACCACGCAGCAAGATGCTGACTTCACCGCCTACCTGTCCCGATGTTTTGGTGATGTCCATGCCGGGTATCTTTCCTTGAAGAGCTTCCATCACATTACTGGTAGGAGCAGCCAGTACCTCGGCACTTTTGACAGAGGTTACCGCTCCTGTCAGATCCCGCTTTTTGACGGAACCGTATCCTACTACTACCACTTCGTCAATCAGTCGGGCATCTTCCACCATTGTGATTTCCAGTTTGCTTTTATTACGTGTGCTGACTTCCTGTTCTATGTATCCCATATAAGATACTTTGAGTACTGCGTTGGGCGAAACACGCAGTGTGAAGAGTCCGTCTACATTTGTAATAGTCCCGTTGTTTGTGCCTTTTTCTACAATATTAGCTCCGATTATCGTCTCTCCCTGAGAGTTTTTCACTACGCTGGAGATGGTTCTGCTCTGTTGGGCGTAGACTTGTGTGGCTCCGATTACCAATATTCCCCCTGTTAAAAGGAGTAGCAGGTAGAACCTTATCATATAAACTGTCTTTAGGGTAACGTATGTCCCTATGTTTGTTTTATCAGAAAATGATTTCATGTTTTTTGTTTAATTGTATGTTCACTAATTGGTTTTTGAATAGTTAAATCTCTGAATGATTTAAATCTATGTTCCGATTATACCGATTTGATTTACTCCATAGGCTATTAGATTTTATTGGTTAAAACTGCGATTGTACCGTGAATTGACGGTCAATCTCTGAGTGTATGTATTTGATGTGGCGCCACTATCAATATCAGTTTATTTAGACTGATTGGACAAAAGTAGGCATAGAGCGTTGTGGATTGAAAAAAATAAAGTTGACTTTAAGTCAGAATGGGTTGATTTTTACTATCTTTGTCTCAATGTAATCACATAAAGAACAATAATATGGATGTCGAAGTAAAAAATAAAGCAAACAGGAGGCACGTCGGACATAACCTGCAAAAGATCCGTGTTTATTTTGGTATGAAGCAGGAGGCTTTAGCGGCTGATCTTGGTGTAAATCAACAGGTCATTTCAAAGATTGAAAAACAGGAGGAAATCGAAGAAGGGCTTCTAAATCAAATAGCTTCTGTATTGGGGATATCTGCTGAGGTGATTAAGGATTTTGATGTTGAGAAGGCAATATATAATATCAATAACATTAGAGATAACACCTTTGAACAAGGAGCTACATCAATAGCCCAGCAGTTCAATCCATTGGATAAAATCGTGGAATTGTATGAACGTCTGCTGCAAAGTGAGAGAGAGAAAATTGAATTATTAAAGAAGCGCAAGCTTGAAATCGGATTATCTTTATTTATAGGGATGTCTGTATTTTGGGGGTGTAACAATGATTTGACCCCAATAAATCAAAGTAAAACTTTTCCTCCTGATTTGAATGCACCATCAGTGTTTGAAAGTTTCTCTCCTGACAGTGGTGGTAT
>ENA-OPXI01001125-OPXI01001125.1-human-gut-metagenome-genome-assembly--contig:-NODE-1125-length-15763-cov-3.569901_pt1 | contig 15763 bp, 10 predicted proteins | sample MGYA00241520_ERZ502032 | MGnify/ENA primary metagenome ERZ502032 (study PRJEB25962, sample SAMEA2042106) | human gut metagenome | biome: human gut; feature: human-associated habitat; material: faeces...
GTCCCGGCGGTGCATACATCTGGCTCTCTACATCGGAAATATTGTCTTCATAGTCTCTGTTTTGAAATACTCCTTCATAATGAACGAGACGCCCCGGGTCTCTCTTTTTATAATACGCATTCATTTCTTTGAGTACCTCTCCTGCATAGGATTCATTTCCAAGAGACCAGAATAACACAGATGTATGATTTTTAAACATTTCAAAATTCGATTTTACCCGATCCAAAACAACATCCTGCCAAAGCTCCACACTTCCCGGTACATTCCAGGACGGCTCAACCGATCCCATCTTCTGCCAGGATCCGTGACTTTCCAGATTTACCTCTGCCATCACATAAATTCCAGCTTCATCGCAGCGATAATACCAGGTTGTACGATCCGGATAATGACAGGTACGAACCGCATTGATATTGTTGCGTTTCATACATTCAATATCATAAATCTCATCATTCTCTGAAATACATCTTCCACTTTTTGCATTCCACTCATGTCGGTTCACACCGTTTATGATCAGCCGTCTTCCATTTAGTTTTATTTTTCCATCCTCAATGCAAATCATTCGAAATCCCACCTGATAAGGAATTATCTCTATGAGATCTCCCTGTCCGTCAAAGATTCGGATTTCCACCTGATACAGCTTCGGATCATCACAATTCCAGAGTTGTACAGGTTCGTTGATCGTAAGATCCGCTCTGAAACTTTCTGATACGGAAACTTCTTCTTTTGCAATCATCTGATGACCATCCAACAGACATATCTCTGCTCTGGCATCCGCATAGGATGCGGTCTTTCCCTTTGTTGTTTTCAGTTCTATTTCCATCGACGCCTGTCTGCCGTCCAGTGCACACTTTGGACGAATCCACAGATCAGACACATGTATATCCGGCAGTCCATATAAATTTACATCTCTGAACAATCCAAAGAATCGGAAAAAGTCCTGGTCTTCCAGAAAAGCCGCCGTACTTCGTTTATGTACCTCCACACACAGACGATTTCCGGTTTCTTTTACATACGGTGTAATGTCAAATTCAGACACGGTAAAACTGTCCTCCGCATATCCCACAAACTCACCGTTTATCCATACGTAAATTGCCTGCTCTGCCCCTTCAAAACTTAAGATCACCCTTTTTCCGATCAAGGCTTCCTCCAGATCAAAAAACGGACATAAGAACCTGTGGGATTATAAGAAGCTTCGCTGAACATCCCCTCTCCGATATGATTGCACGTCCCCGCAGGTCGGCGATATTCATGTCCTTCCCAGGGATACATGGTGTTGATATAATGAATTTTGTCATATCCCGCCAGCTCTATATGCTGCGGAACCTGAATTTCATCAAATTCAGAAATATCATAGTCATTTTCATAAAAGGAAACCGGACGTTTTTTTGCATTCACTGAATATTGGAATTTCCAGATTCCATTCAATGACTGTTTTAATGTTTCCTGTTTGTCCTGATACGATTTTTCACTTTCAAAAAATCTGTGGTCACTGTTTTCATCATAATCTCAATGGTCTGATTAGTCAATAACCTCTCCTCCTGTCCCTTCATCCAAAAAAAGAACCCCGTCTCCGGGATTCTTCTTCCACTCTTATTCTAAATATAGCCGCCGTATCCTCCGCCGCTGTAACCTCCACAGCACAAGCCGCTTCCGCCGCAGCACAGATTGCACATCATATTTGCAATACACAGCTTCATACACCAGTCTCCGCCTACAGAACTTGGATATCCATACATACTCTGTCTCTGCTGATACCAGCCTCCGCCGCCCTGCAGCCGCTGCAGAAGCATCTGATACTGCATGTTCTGCGGCTCCAGCCGGACTGCTTCTTTTGCATGTTCCAGCGCCGTCACGTTATTGCCCACACCGGAGTTCGCCGATGCACTGTAGAAATACCACAGCGCTCCACGCTCTTTGATACTGTTTAATACATTGAGCGCCTCCGTATAATGTCCGCTCTGAATATAGTTTGCAGCCGCTCTTAAGTACTGGCTGTTCTCATCCCCGGCATCTGTTCTCTGCTGATTCTGATACCAGCCGCCATATCCCGCACTGCTTCCCGCTCCGGAGGAATATCCACGGGAACGCTCATCCATGATCTGCTGATATGCCTGCTGTACTTCTTTAAACTTCACTTCCGCTTCTTCTTTCAGCGGATTATTAATATTGGCATCCGGATGATACTTTCTGCTCAGTGCCCGGTACGCCTTTTTGATTTCTTCGTCAGAAGCATCTTGTGATACTCCCAACACATGATATGGATCTGTCATTGTCCTTTGTCTGCTCCCCTTTATGTTCTATCCCTTTATGTAATCTCAGCTCTTCTTGATAAATGTTGTCCCGCACTTCGGACAGCGGATCTCTATCTTTCCTTTGCCTCTCGGAATCCGGATTTTCTGCTTGCATCCCGGACAGGTATAGATATGATAATCCTTTCTCTGCGCCATCAGATTTTTCTGACTTTTGAAAAATCCGCGTATCTTCGCTGTCTTGTTCAGGAATCTTACGTTCTCATCATAACGCTTTCTCACATTTCTGGAAAACATCCGGAAATATGCATAAATGAGACATCCCCAGCCAAGCAGGTAAAATACCATTCCTATCACATGGTCTCCTGAAAAGACAGGTGCAAAAAATGCCAGAACCAATCCCAACACCAGCAAAACCTTGCCGAGCGTATCCAGCACTCCGTATCGTCCCTGCATAAATCTCATAAATTTTTCTTTCATTGTATCGATTACCGCCTTTTCTTAAATATAGAAAACATTGTCTCTCGTTTTTATCCGGCTGTCAATAAAGCAATCCTTAAATTACTATAAACTTTATGGCAGCCGGTTGTTTCTTAAGATTCTGTATCCTGATTCAGCATATTCTTACACTTCTCATTTTCCACAAGATACACGATCTTTGAATCGGAAAGCATCACATACCGGTTTCCGTTTCCGTCCTCTTTTCCAAAATACAATGTCACGGTCTTTTCTTTCTTATTATTTGTATATGTCACGGTTTCCGTTGTCCGGCTCTGCTCATCCAGTCCGTACTTACTCAAGTCGTTCTCTTCCACGGAATAGTCAGCTGCATCCTTCAATGTAAGGACTCCAAGCCCTCCCGCGATTGTTGCCATACTCTTGGCATCATCGTCATTCTCTGAACTGTACTCTGTTTTCTCTGTGCCCTGACTGATGACAACCTTTTTCAGATTACCGCTTCCAATCGTAGGGAATGTATCAAGCTGTGCCATGTCTTCCATACTGTACTGAAGATCTTCAATAACACCGGTGCTCACCGTATAGATTTCTTTTTTCTCATTCAATGTCAGATAATAAGAGTCTCCTGTTACATTTCCGAAATATAATGTTGTCTCATTGCCGTCCTGATCGGTGAGTACCACCGTATACTCTGGTTCTTTCAATCCATATGCTTCCAGAGAATCCCCATTTTCCAGTTTTCTTTCTGCCTCAAGCTTTCCTAATGTTTTCTCCATCTGTTCAGGATAACTCTGAGCCAACGGAAAATCTTTGTCATCCTTGTCGTACCATGTACCGTCTTCTTTTACAAGCTGGATTTCTCCATTTCCCACGTCAAACTGAATCTCAGAAAGCTTTCCTAAATCTGTGACATAGATTTTTTTTGCCTCTTCTTCCTTCTGCTTGCTTTTTTCCTGATTCTTTCCGATCACAACCACGCCTGCATAGACCACGAGCAGTACTGCAAGCACAAGCAGCAGGATCAGTAAAGGATTTCTTTTTTTCTTCATTGTCCGCCTCTCTCCTTTTGGTTTTCTATGCTTTTCTACGCTTCATCCAAACTGCAAATCCTGACAGAAGAATTCCAAGCGGAAGGATAAAGATCACAAGAAGACTAAGAAGTCCTGCATGCTGCATCGTATTGTAGACCGGTGTCAGACTTTTCGCTTCGATCGACAGATCCTTCGCCCCGTCAAAATTCGCAGCCACTGCATTCATAAACAGTTTTGTATTTTCAAGCTGCGGGAATGTATCTGTAATCTCCGAAGCAATCAGACTTCCTGCGCTGATCACGGTAAACCGGGAGGAATCTTCCACTGCCACGGCGCCAAGCACATAGCTTCCTGCCTGACTCTGACTGTCTTCTGTGACTGCATACGCATTATCTGATGTAGTCATAAAGGATGTCGTAGAAATACTGTCACGCTCCGGATCTGTCAAGGTCATTCCGTGTGTATTCAGAAGCAGAACCATCTGCGATTCCATTCCATCTGTCAGATCGCCTGATGCAGTCAGCTGCGGGAAGAAGCAATAGTAATTATTCTGATAGCTTCTCTGTGTATCTGCAATATAACCGTCTGCAGCTTCCATTCCGTATGTTTTCATGATCGATGCAAGATTCGGAAGCTCTGTGCTGTTCGTATCTCCCAAAAGAAGCATCATCTTACCGCCGTCTTTTAAATATGACTCCACGGAATTTTTCTCATCTGCAGTAAGATCCGAGGTCGGAGCATACATCAGAAGCAATTCGCAGTCATCCGGAATTTCCGGATTCATGACCGTGTTTAATCCTTCCAGCGTATAATTATTTTTATCCATCAGATCCTGAATTGTAGAAGACAATGTCGTCTCGCCATGTCCGGATGTCTGATAAATTTTGCGTACCACATCACTCGTTACGTAATTCACCGCACTGCTTAACTGTCCTTCTCCGTCAAATTTCGTCTCCGATGCACTTCCTGTGTAATAGTAGGAAGACATATCCGTAACAATGATATCACTGAAAGAAACTACTTTTTTCTTTCCGGTATCCTGGCATGAGACTACAATACTGTTTTCGGACGCATCATTTTCTGTCAATGCCGAAGGATGCAGCACCGGATCGATCCATTCCACAGAAATTTTAGAAGACAATGCCGAATACTTACTTAAAAATGTAACGATTCTTTCATCGGCCTCTTCTTTGTTTGCCAACACTGTAAATTTCACTTTGTGATCCATGTTCTTGAGCAGCTTTTTGCTGGTCTTGGAAATCTCATAAATTTTTGTACTGCTGACATCCAGATTTTTATATTTTTCCGGAATCTGTCCTGCGATCAGATTGACGATCACGATGATCGCAATGACCAAAGCCGTGATTCCCACACTGTATGAACCATTTCTGGACTCTGACGATCTGAATAAATTCTTAATTTTCTGCATATCTCGCTCCTCCTAACTCCAACGCCTTTTCTGAATTGTCTGTATCGTCAGAAATACAAATATGATCAGTATCGATACATACAGAAGCAATCCGCTGACATCCACAATATTGCTGGACGAAATATTCATAAAGACATCCGCAAGAGCAAGCCGTCCCAGGAGTTTCGTCAAAAGATTCTCATACAGACTGGATTTCACAAAATATACGATCAGTGCCGCCGCAATTCCCACTGCTTCAATTCCGGCCGCAAGCATCCAGTTTTTCGTCATATGATAAATATAAACAACGATCAGTGTCAGGATCAAAAGGATTCCGATCATTCCGCTGAACGCCGAGCCTGGCAGAAAAGACAAGATTCCGTCCCACAAATACAACAAAAGCAAAATTCCAAACGTACTGATAAATGCAATGATCTGGCTCTCTGTCAGAGACGACATAAACATCCCGATTGCCAGATACACACATCCCAACAGGAAGAATACCGCAATGGAGCTGTAATCTACCAGAAGATATGCCGTTCCCTGCAGTTTGATCAAAAGCGGGAACAGGCAGAAGATCACATTCGGAACTGCCAGTACTGTCACCATGGCGAAATATTTGCCAAGCACTACTTTTGTCAGACTTACCGGCGCTGTCAAAAGCAGCTGATCTGTTTTTGTTTTCCGCTCTTCAGAAAAACTCCGCATCGTCAGAAGCGGGATCCCGACCAGAAATACGATCAGGGAGCCTGAGAGTGTGTAGGAGAAGTAAGGATACCCCGCATTCAGATTGTATGCCATAAAATAAATTCCCGTAAACATCACCAGAAACGCAATAAATACGCACCCTGTCATAGAATGAAAATAGGACTTCAGTTCTCGTTCATAAATTGCCAGCATTTGTCCGTTCCTCCTCTCCGACTGCATCGTTTTGTGTCAGTTCCAAAAATACTTCTTCCAGGCTTATCCTTGAAGTCTGCAGCTCCAACAGAGGACATTCATTTTTTGCAAACGCAAAGAAAAGCGCTTCCCGGATATCACATCCGCCTTCCGTCTGTATTCTGGCACTGCATGTTTTGTCCGCCCGTTCCTGGGTATGGATATTACTGATATGCTCTACATTTAACAATATCGCCCGAACCTCGGCTGCACTGGCTTTTGCCAGAATCTCCACAGTTTCGGTTCCGCTCATCTTTTCCTCCAGTCTGTCCGGTGTATCACTTGCCACCAGTTTTCCCTTGGATATGATCAGAATGAAATCGCACACTTCCCGGATCTCAGCCAGAATATGCGAGCTTAAAATAACGGTATGTTTTTTTGCAAGTTCCCGGATCAGCTCACGGATCTCAATGATCTGCTTCGGATCCAGACCGACTGTCGGCTCATCCAGAATGATGATCTCCGGAAATCCAAGGATTGCCTGTGCAAGCCCCACTCTCTGCCGGTATCCTTTGGACAGATTGCGGATCAGACGCAGCTTTACATCCTCAAGTTTTGCCATTTGAATCACCTCATCGATGGCAGACTCTCTCTGCTGTTTCGGAATCCCTTTTAATTCTGCAGCAAATTCCAGATATTCCATCACCTGCATATCCACATAAAGCGGCGGTATTTCCGGCAGATATCCGATGTGCTTTTTTGCCTCCTTTGGCTCCTTTAAAATATCATGTCCGTCGATCAGTACTTCTCCCTCTGTGGCTCCAAGATACCCCGTCATAATATTCATCGTGGTAGACTTTCCTGCCCCGTTTGGACCTAAAAAACCATAGACCTGCCCTTTTTCAATCTTGAAATTCAGGTGGTCTATGGCCATATGATTTCCGTATTTTTTCACAAGGTTCTTTACTTCTATCAAAATCTCGTCCTCCTACTCCCTGCTTTTTACAGGATTTCCCTGTTTTATAAGATAAGACGATACCAGAACTTTGTGAAGTTTTTGTGTTATAACTGTGATATAGTTTTGTACTTTATTTATGCCCGTCTTCTTTCCTCTTTTTCTGCAAAAATCCGACACCGCCCAGCATGCCTGCTGCCAGAATCAGACAAATGCCCCATTTCTCAGGTCTGATCTGTGACTGTTTCTCCTCCGGGATTTCTTCCACTTTCACGGCCGTTCCGTCTACCTGACTTTTGGGCATATTTCTTTCATACCCTGTAATCTGCGCCCGCACAATTTCGGCGATCAGGTCCTGTCCTGCCTGATCCGGATGCAGTCCGTCCTTCTGGACATGCTCTGTCACCAGTGAATTCGCCAGATCTGCAATCTGATATCCGTACTCGCTGCTTCGCTTTTCCAGAATCCGGTTCATATTCCCGATGATATCCTCCACGACCTGATTCATCGTTCCCGGAAGCTCCATCTGTTTCACCGGATTGTAAATGTTGGTCACTACGATCTGTGCCTCTTCTTTTTTACAGGAAGAAATGGTATCCATAGCCTCTATCCACTGTGTCTCAAATTCCTGATAATCCCAGTTTCCCAGAGCATCAATGATGCGAAAGACTAAAAGCGGATTACTTTTCACATGCTCTGTCACTTCTTTGAGCGCCTCATCCGTACTTTTAAATTTTGTATCCGTATTCAAAATTTCCTGTGCGGTCTTCTTAAATTCATTCAGAAGATCATTGGATCCCATTGTGATCAAAATCACATCTGCCCCGGAAAGACTATCCTGAACTTCCTGCCCTTTCAACACCTTTTCGTTGAATTCTCGAGTGGCAAGTCCGTTTTTCGCATAATTCTGATACAAATATGATTTTCCTGCTCCCTGTGCGATTTCTTCTGCCACAGTCTGTCCATAACAGTAAAGCTCGGGTTTGTTTGCTCCGCAATATCCTTTTGCGATACTGTCACCCAACACTACAATCTGGATCGGCTCCGATGTGGCCTCTTTTGCATAGCTGCATGTCCCAAACACACTCAGAAAACAGACCGCTGCCAGAGCCACTGCCCTGACTGCTGTTTTTCTCATGTCGATCACTTCCTGTCTTTTATTCCATGAAATTCCACTTTACATGACTTCCATGCTCTGTTTTTTTTACTTCCAGCTGCCATTCGATCTGCTCTTTTAATTCATTGACATGTGAAATAATTCCCACAAGTCCTTTTTCTCCCGCCAGTTCTTTCAAAATCTGGATCGCCCGTTCTCTTGCCATGTCATCCAGAGATCCAAATCCCTCATCTACAAACATCGTCTCCAGACTCACTGCGCCCGCTGTATTTTGTACAATGTCCGCCAGCCCCAGTGCCATGGAAAGAGATGCCATAAACGATTCTCCCCCGGAAAGAGTTTTTACATCCCGCACCGAGTCATTGACCAGGTCATAAACATCCAGATCAAGTCCTGCCTGCGCCTGACTGCTCAAGCTTCCGATATCCCGGCACTGCAGGATAAATTCCTGTCCGGTCATTCTTGCCAGGCGCACATTCGCCGCATGAATGATCTGCCGGAAATACTGGCGCTGCACATAAGTCTCGAAGTCCAGCTTCACGCTTCCGCTTAGATTTCCATTGGCCGTACGGCTTAGATTCCCCATCATTTCGTATTGGCTGCGCAGCTTTTCGGCATCTGAAAAATCACAAATCAACGCTTTCCTTGCTCTCCGGTTGATCTCATTTCTTGTATGCAGCGTCATACTTTCCTCTCTGCCAAGGCGCAGTTTTTCACGAATGATCGTCAGTTCTTGTTCCAGCTTCTCGATCGGTGCGATCTGTTTCCCCTCTGTCTGCTGTTTTAATGTCTCATACCGGGACGATACTTCTAAAAGAGCGGTTTCATACTTCTTTAAATTGGCTTCTCTCGCCTCCCGGCTTTTGATCCACTGCTTTGCCTGCTCGTACTCCTCTTGACTTTGAAAGCTCTGTTTTTGAAACTCTTTCCGAAAATATTCTTCCTCGTCTTTGACTTTCTTATTCCAGAGGATCAGCTGGGATTTTTTGCTTTCTGCCTGTCCCAGAATCCGGCTTTTCTCCTGCGTCAGCTTCTGATAATGATCCTGTGCATTTTTGAACGAAGACTGGAGTTTTTTTAAATCTTCTGTAAGCTTACGAAGAGCATTTTCTGCTTCTTTTTCATCAAAATCCGTTTCTGTTTTTCCTTCTTTTTCCAGAAATCCGACAATCATGGACTGTTCTGACTCCAGTCTTCCCTTCACTGCCTGAAACCGTTCCAAAACTTCTGTACGCTCTTTTTCTGCCTGATCCCGCATTGCTTTTGCACGTTCCACCTGCTCTTTTTTTGGTGCATCTCCGGATAATACCGCTTTTTTCGGATGACTGCAGGAACCGCACACCGGACAGGGTTCTCCCTCCTGCAGCTCTCTCGCAAGAATGCCCGCCTGTTCTTCAAAGTATTTCTGATATAACCGCTCATATCTCTGTGAGGTTTCCTGACATTTTTTCATACAGTCCTGCATATCCTGTTCTGACTTTTGATACCGTTCCTTCAGACTGTGAACCTGTTTCAATTTCGGAAGTATTTCCTGGATCCTGAGGATCTGTTCCTGGATCTTCGGCTCTTCTTTTTTGGAAAGTGCCTCTCTTTCCTGATACAATGCACCTGCGCTTTCCAAATCTTTTGCCTGCTGTTTCAGCTTTTCTTCAAGCTCTTGGGACTCTTTCTTCAGATTGGCGCATTCTGCCTTTGTTTTCTGCAATTGTTCTTCTGCTGCAGCCGCCTTCTCTGCGCGGATTGCTGCATGGATCTGTTTTCGCATTTCTTCCGCTTTGCTCTCCTGCCCCTTCAAGATCTCCAACTGTTCCCCGGTCTTTTTCAGCAGTTCAAACAGATGATTGGTATCCTGTCTGTTTTTCAATTCCATCTGTATCGCATCCGCACGTTTTTCTTCCTGTGCATTTTTCTTCTCCTGACTCTTCTCCTTTGCTTCCCCGGACTGACAGATTATTTCCACACAGTCCAGCACTTCTTTTTGAGGCGGCAGTTGAAGGCTCAGCAGCTGTTCCCAGACATCTCTTCTTTCATCATTCTGTGCAATCTGCACCCGTTCCATTTCCCGCCTGCAGTCCATGCTGTTTTTTTCCAACTGAATGTACAGCTCTTTTGCCTGCTCTTTCAGTGTGTCCTGAATCTTCCAGAAAATCCGTGTATGAAAAATTTTTGAAAAAATCTGCTTTCGTTCTTTTGATTCCGCATGCAAAAGCTTCAAAAAATCGCCCTGTGCGATCATAGCGATCTGGGTAAACTGATTGACATCCAGCCCGATGATCTCCTCTATCTTCAGATCGATCTCCTTTTTCTTTCCCTGAAATTCACTTCCATCCGGAAGAATCAGGCTGATCTTTGCAGTCTCTTTGACAAACTTTATTGTCCCGTCCGCATTCTTTCGTTTGGAAGGACGCAAATATTCCGGATTTCTTCGGACGGTATATTCCTGATCCCGGTACAGAAACTGAAACTCCACATATGTGTCTGTCTCGGAATCTGCATACTGGCTGCGCATCATGTTTCCGTCCCGCTTTCCTCCGCTGGTTCTTCCATAAAGTGCATAGGTTACGGCATCAAAGATGGTTGTCTTTCCGGCGCCGGTATCGCCCGTGATCAGAAAACATCCGTTTTGTATTCCTGTAAAATCGATTCTCTCCACTCCCCTGTAGGACCCAAAGGCAGACATTGTCAATTTGATCGGCTTCATCTATTCTTCCTCCATCTCTTCTGCGATCTTGTTCATCACCTGCTGCTCTTCTGCATTCAGCGCTCTTCCCTGCATCTCCTGAAAAAAGTCCCCGAAAATTTCAAGCGGAGATGCCATGCGCACAACTTCCGCATCTTTCATCAGCTTTTGCCTGGTGCGGGAATTATCCATACGTACCTCCAGAATGTGGGAAAATACCTTCTCCAGCTGTTCCTTCGGTCGATATGGATCTGTCTCATCCGTCAGTGTGATACTGACATAGTCCTCTTTCGCTTCCTCAGGAACAGTTTTCAACAATTCCTTTAGTGTTCCCCTGAACTTTTTCACATTCCTAAGCGGATGCAGTGGATAAGTCTCCACTTCCACAGGTGTGCCCTTCTCTTTCAGCGTCACCAGATGCAGAGATTTTGTCTGATTGCACTCACTGACAGAATATTTCAGCAGTGTCCCCGGATAACGCACAGACTCTCTTCCTACCTTCTGAGCGCTGTGCAGATGTCCCAGCGCCGCATAGTCAAATCGAAGAAGCGGCGTAACATCCACATTATCAATCCCTCCCACGGAGAAAATCTCTGAATCACAAGTCTCTGTCTTTTGACCTGCCCCGGTATAAAACTGATGCGTCACAATGACGTTTCTTTTGGTGGTATCAACCAGTTCTCTCTCCAGCAGCATCTGTACTGCCTTACTGTAGCTCTCCGGCATTTCTCCGTCAAACACGGTTCTTACATATCCCGGTTTCAGAAACGGGAGAAGATAAAAATCCACCTCTCCGTATTCATCCTGAAGTGTCACTTTTTTGAGAAATTCTTCCTGATTCTGCGGCAGTTTTCCTGCAATGTAAATCCCCTTTTGCCCAAGAATTCCACTGGCATAGTCAATCCTTTGCGCGGAATCATGGTTTCCGCTGATGATCAGGATCGGAATTTCCGGTTTCAGTGCAGAAAGTGCAGTCAAAAACCAGTCAAAAATCCCCACCGCCTCAGCAGATGGTACAGACTTATCATACACATCCCCTGCGATCACGATTGCATCCGGTCTCAGCATTCTGGCATACTCCACCACTTCCCCCAGAATATGCTCCTGATCTTCTTTTAAATTGTACTGATGAAGCTGTCTGCCGATGTGCAGATCTGACAAATGGATAAACCTCATCTTCTATTCCCCCTGTATCTATAATTTTAATCCCCGATACCGGTCAAAACATGCGAAGATCTCCTGCGTTCTCGGACGGGCCAGGCTGGCAACAGAAGAGGTGCTTTCACAAAGTGCGGCAAGCGACTCCTTCTCAATCTTCTCTTCCAGCATTGCCACGACTTCCTGCAAGGTACGTGTTCCATCCAGTAAATGGCGCTGCGCATATTTTACACAATATCCGAGAGCAGTTACCTGTTCGCTGTCTGTGATCTGCTCCACATAACGCAGATCGATCGTCTCCCGATTGATGGAAATCGCTTCTTTCCCCAAGGTCTTCATTTTGATGCGGTCATTTCCTTTCCACTCCCGTCCCTGCTGTGGTTTTCTTGCAAAAGCAGGCTTTTTCGCTTTCTCTTTCGGTCCGCTCAACTGAGGAAACTGTTCTGCTTCTTTTTTCGCCGTCTGCGTGATATCCTTCGGCATGTACCGATCCATCTGCACGATGCAGTCCGCGATATGAAAATAAGCTCCGGAGCTTCCCGCCACGATCACAGTGGAAATCCCCTCTTCTTCATATAACTCCCGGATGCGTTCGATAAACGGCGTGATCGGCTCCATATCCCGGTGGATTACCCTCTGCATCAGTTCATCCCGGATCATGAAGTTTGTCGCGCTGGTATCCTCATCGATCAGCATGACACCTGCTTTCGCTTCCATTGCTTCCACAACGTTTGCAGCCTGAGACGTACTTCCGCTGGCATCCTCTGTATAAAAATGAGTGGTATCTTTTCCATTTGGCAGATCATTGATAAACATGGAAATGTCCGTTTTTTTGATACTTCTTCCGTCTTCTGCGCGAAGCTTGACTGCTGTGGAATCAGTGATCACATATTCTCTTCCATCACCTGCAATATGATTGTACACGCCAAACTCCAACGCCTTCAAAAGAGTGGACTTCCCATGGTATCCGCCTCCCACGATCAGCGTGATCCCTTTTCGGATTCCCATTCCTCTTATCACACCTCTGTGCGGCAGCGTAATTTCCACTTCCATCTCCTCTGGAGACCGGAAACAAACTGCGCTTTTCATCGGACGGGCGGAAACGCCTGACTCTCGCGGCAGAATAGATCCGTTTGCAACAAAAGCACACAATCCCAGCTTTGGCAGTATGTCTCGAAGTGCCTGCTGGTCCTCTGCCAGATCACTGATCTTCTGCAGTCTCTTCGCATCACAGTTTTTATAGTAGAGTGCCTTTTCGACACACTCCGGAAGAAACTCAAAAAAGATCCGGATCCATTCTCTTGCATTGATCGTCCTTCCGTTTGCCGGAAATCCCACTTCCAGACGAATGTGGATATCTCCTGTTTTTTCATCGATCTGCGCCGCACTTCTCTCCAGCACTTCCTGACCGCACCGGCTGATAGAGATCATCCCGCTCTTCCCGGATCCCTTTGCCTTGAATCCAAATTTCTCACAACACTGTCCGAACTGCCGGATCAGCGCATCCTCCAATGCTGTTTTCTGCCATTTTGTCTGATATAACTGCTCCGGAAATCCTGCAATCTTTCCTTTCACCTGAATACTGACCCTGGATGGAGATGCAAACGGATCTCCCTGTACATGGTCAATGGATAGCAGATAGCCCGGAAACTGATACATTCCCTTTGTGTCTTTATAGGCAGGATAACTCCTGTGATCGATCCTTGTCACAAGCTGTCTCAATTCTGCTGCTGTCTTCATACTTTTTATTCCCTCCCATTACAAAAATCCGGACACGATTCTCGTTCAAATCGCATCCGGTTTTTTCTTCATTTCTTTGATTGATTAAACTTCGAAGATCAGATCTCCGTAAGAAGGCATCGGCCATGCCTCTTTGTCCACGATCATTTCCAGTTTGTCGATCGGTCTTCTCAGATTCTCCATTGCCGGGCACACTTCATCGTGGTAGAAATTTGCCTGTACCGGTCCTTCTTCTTTGGCAGCTGCCTGTGCTGTCACCTCTTCCAGACGTGCCAGAGCTGCTCTTGCCTCTTTCAAGAGTACTGTGATCTCCTCAAGTGTCTCTGCCTGTACACTTGCATCCACACCTGCTTCCTTTACCGCAAGTACTGTATCTGCGAGCGTTTTTGTATATTTGATCACTGCAGGGATAAACTGTTTTCTTGCCATATCGATCATCGTACGGGCTTCGATGTTAATCGCTTTTGCATAACTCTCGTACTGGATTTCTGCACGGGATTCCAGCTCTGCTTTTGTAAATACTCCAAATCTCTCAAACAATGTCACTGCTTTCTCTGTCACCATTGCCGGAATTGCTTCCACCATAGATTTGATGTTCGGAAGTCCGCGTCTTTCTGCTTCCTTCACCCAGGCTTCAGAGTAACCGTCTCCATTGAAAATGATTCTCTGATTCTCCATTGCATATTCTTTGATCAGATCATGAACTGCAAGCTGGAAATCATCTGCTTTCTCCAGAACTTCGCAAGCCTCTGCAAATGCCTCTGCCACGATCGTATTCAGAACAATGTTGGCAGATGCGATGGAATCTCTGGAACCTACCATACGGAATTCAAATTTATTTCCTGTAAACGCAAACGGTGATGTTCTGTTTCTGTCTGTCGCATCCTTTGTCAGTTCTGGAAGTGTTCTTACACCGGTCTCCAGCTTTCCGCCTTCCAGACTGTGTGTTGCTTCCCCTGTACTGATCAGCTGATCGATCACATCTTCCAACTGTTCTCCAAGGAATACGGAAATAATTGCAGGAGGTGCTTCGTTTGCTCCCAGTCTGTGATCATTTCCAGGATCTGCTGCCGATTCTCTCAGAAGATCCGCATGCTTGTTAACCGCCTTCAGAATGCAAGTCAAAACAAGCAAGAACTGAATATTCTCATGTGGTGTTGTTCCCGGATCCAGCATATTGATTCCATCATCTGTAATGATCGACCAGTTGTCGTGCTTTCCGGAACCGTTGACGCCTGCAAATGGTTTTTCATGAAGGAGACATTTCATTCCGTGCTCGCATGCGATCCGCTTTAATGTCTGCATTACAATCTGGTTGTGATCTACCGCAATATTCGCTTCTGCATAAATCGGTGCCAGTTCATGCTGAGCCGGTGCCACCTCATTGTGCTGTGTCTTGGAAGAAACCCCTACTTTCCAGAGTTCAATGTTCACATCACGCATAAAAGCAGCGATTCTCTGGCGGATTGTTCCGAAATAGTGGTCGTCCAGCTCCTGTCCTTTCGGAGGCATCGCACCAAACAACGTACGTCCTGTATATATTAAGTCTTTTCTCTGAAGGAATTTTTCTGCATCTACAAGGAAATACTCCTGCTCTGCCCCAACGGATGGAGTCACTTTCTTTGAAGTTGTATTTCCAAACAAACGCAGAAGTCTGAGCGCCTGTACATTCAATGCCTGCATGGAACGAAGCAGCGGAGTCTTCTGATCCAGTGCTTCTCCTGTATAAGAACAGAAAGCGGTCGGAATACAAAGTGTAGCTCCTGCTGCGTCCTGTCTTACAAACGCCGGAGAAGTACAATCCCATGCTGTATATCCTCTCGCCTCAAAGGTAGCCCGAAGTCCGCCTGACGGGAAAGAAGATGCATCTGGTTCTCCTTTGATCAGCTCTTTTCCTGAGAAACTCATCAGCACTTTTCCGCTTGGAAGTGGAGCTGAAATAAAAGAGTCATGCTTTTCCGCTGTCACACCTGTCAACGGCAAAAACCAGTGTGTATAATGTGTCGCCCCTTTTTCGATTGCCCATTCTTTCATCTCATGTGCAATGACGTCTGCTGTCTCTATATCCAGTTCTGTTCCTTCTTCGA
>ENA-OPXI01001144-OPXI01001144.1-human-gut-metagenome-genome-assembly--contig:-NODE-1144-length-15490-cov-2.738646_pt1 | contig 15490 bp, 10 predicted proteins | sample MGYA00241520_ERZ502032 | MGnify/ENA primary metagenome ERZ502032 (study PRJEB25962, sample SAMEA2042106) | human gut metagenome | biome: human gut; feature: human-associated habitat; material: faeces...
TCTGCTTCAGAGCCCACCATTCTGACTCAATAAAGTCATTGTGGTAGGTAACGTATGGGTGATCCATATCAGCCCAGAAACCGACAGTGGCAGAGAAATCCTCCCACATGCCCTTGTATTTCCACACGCTCTCCTTGCAGTGGCCGATAAAAGGATCCAGGCCGTACTGCTCGATCTGCTCTTTGCCGTCCAGACCCAGCATTTTCTCTACTTCCAGCTCTACTGGAAGTCCGTGGGTATCCCAGCCGGCCTTTCTCGGAACCATATATCCCTTCATTGTGCGGTATCTTGGAATCATATCCTTGATAACGCGTGTTAAAACGTGGCCGATATGTGGCTTTCCGTTAGCGGTAGGCGGACCGTCGTAAAAAGTATAGGTCGGGCCCTGTTTCCGGCTTTCAATACTCTTCTCAAAAATCTGATTGTCAGCCCAGAATTTCTCTGTCTTTTTTTCTCTCTCCACAAAATTCATGTCAGTAGAGACCTTGTCGTACATGTTTTTTTCCTCCTGTCTGGTGAATTTTTGTGTATGCAGAAAGCGTAAAAAGCCTCCGTCCCGTAAAAGGACGAAGGCTGTCAGTCACTTCGTTTTACCACCTGTTACTGCATACTTCATATGCGCTCCCTCTAACGGCGGACACCGGCTCAGCTTAATAAGGAAGCCCATGACGAAAAGGCATCCCGTTCAGCCTGCAACTCAGGAGTGATATTCAGTGCTTCCCTACTCGCAGCAGGCTCTCACCCTCCCTGCCTCGCTTTGCCTTTCCGTAAAGCCTTACTGTCTCCGTCACAGTTTTTCTGGTTTAAACATATAAAATTACTTGTACAGTATACTATTTTAAACAGTTTAACTGCAAAAGTCAACTGATATTCCTGTATCTTTCATTCCCGTTATTCCCACACAGCAGTCAGCACGTGCTCCCCGTTCGTTGTCACAATCGTACTGCTTTCTATCATCTGTCCGCTATAGCTCCAGCCGGCAAACTGGTATCCCTCCTTTTCAGGGACAGGGAGTTCTCCATAAGCATCTTCAAAAGTAACCTGCACTGGTGCAGCTTCTTCCTCTCCTCCTATGTTGCCTCCATCCAGTTCAAATTTTACTGTAATTTTGGCTGGAATCCAGTGAGCATACAGGGTGATATCACCTTCCACTGAGGCTTCTGGAAAATACCACTCAAGCGCTCCGCTCTCTGTGTACCAGCCGGCAAATTCATACCCCTGTCTGACTGGATCTTCCGGCTCTGCCACTGTATCACCATACTTCAGCTTCTGGGATTTTACCTCTGTTCCTCCCTGTGAATCGAACGTAACGGTATAGCCGCCATGAAAGGCAAAATAGGCAATCATTCCCACAATTGCAATCATCAAAAAAGCAATCAGCCCGTCCAGCAGGCGTATGGGAACATCCTTGCTTCCATAAATTCCCCGCCCGAACAGTCTTTTTCGGATCATGGGATTTTCCTGCTCCTTATCTTCTTCTCTTTCTGTTTCCAGCTGTTTTTTATCCTGTTCTTCCATCTCTTTTTCCTCCATACTGCCCTATAAAAAAGAATTCATCAAATGCAGTTTCCTATAAAATAAAGAAAGGGGATTCCCCTAAGCATCTCTGCTTCCTGTGAATCCCCTTCTGCCGGAAGCCTATACTCCCCGCAGATTCATTACTTTCTTACCAGATACTTTCTCATATCGATAGCGCAGGCAACCAGGATAATAAGACCCTTAATCACATACTGCATGTTCATATTGATAGAGAGGAAGTTCAGGGCAACGAAGATGATTCTGAGTAAGAATACACCCATAACAACGCCGCTGATCTTACCAGTACCACCTACGAAGGATACGCCGCCGATAACGCAGGCTGCGATAGCGTCACACTCGTAGTTCAGACCTGTATTAGCCTGATTGGAACCGATACGTGCAGACTCAATAAAGCCTGTCACACCGTACATCATACCTGCCAGTGTGTGTACCAGAATTGTGGTTCTCATTACGTTTACACCAGATACGTTAGCTGCCTCCGGGTTGGAACCAACTGCAAACATGTTTTTACCAAATGTAGTCTTATTCCAGATGAACCACATGATGGCCACTACAATCATGCCGTACCATACGTAGTTCGGAATCGCAACGCCGCCAATCTTTAAGATGCTGCCTGTAACGAAGGTCTTGAAGGAATCATCAAGACCAGACAGAGGCTGTCCGTTATTGCCGTTGATCATGATGTACATTAACAGCAGACCATAAACAATCAGCTGAGTTGCCAGGGTTACGATGAATGGGTGGAGCTGGAATTTAGCAACGAAGAAACCATTTACATATCCAACAACGCCGCCCACTGCAAGCACTACCAGAATAACAACCGGAATCGGAAGCGGCGGCATGCCTGGGAACATCTTAGTGGCATAATCTAAAGACTGAAGCAGAGATGCAGAAATACATGCTGTCAAACCTACTACTCGTCCGGCAGAAAGGTCTGTACCTGTCAGTACAATACATCCTGCAATACCGCAGGCGATAGGAAGGTTCGCCGCGGAAAGGCTGATAATATTTACGATAGATGCAGGAGCCAGGAACCTGGAGTTCTGCATAAATGTATAAATAATTGCGATAAGTAACAGTACATAAAGCGCATTATTAATTGCGGCTTCTTTCCAGAATAACTTTTTATCCTTTGCGTCAAGAGACTTATAGTTATCTACTTTTGCTTTATAATTTTCAATCATTCTCATCTGACCAAAACCTCCTCTACACGTATTTTGCAGCAAGTGTCATAATCTCTTCCTGTGTGGTATTCTTTGCGTCAACCTCGCCTGCCAGACGTCCGCCGGACATAACAAGAATTCTGTCGCACACACCGAGAAGTTCAGGCATCTCTGAGGATACCATCATAACAATCTTGCCCTTGTTTGCAAGGTCGATGATTAACTGGTAGATTTCATACTTTGCACCTACATCGATGCCCCGTGTCGGCTCGTCCAAAAGCAGAACTTCAGGCTCTGTTAAAAGCCATCTTCCCAGAATAACCTTCTGCTGGTTACCGCCGGAAAGGCTTCTGATTTTCGTCTCCTGTGTAGGCGTTTTGGTCCGCATTGCCTTAATGGACCAGCCTGTGTCAGCCCGCATGGACTTCTCACTTAAGGCAATACCCTTTCTATGCTTTTTAAGGCTTGATATAACGGTATTTTCCCTGATGTTCAGAATTCCGAAGATACCGGTTGCGCGGCGCTCTTCTGTCAGCATGGCAAAGCCATTCTTAATGGATTCTCTGGCATTTCGGTTCAATACCTGCTTTCCGTCTAATTTAATGGTTCCTGACTTTCTCGTTGCAATACCGAAAATATTTTCCAGCGTTTCTGTACGGCCGCTGCCATCCAGACCTGCCAGACCTACGATTTCGCCTCTCCTCACCTTAAAGGATACATCCTTTAAAAGGGAGTACTGGGCTGTCAGTCCCTCTACCTCCAGGGCAACCTCTCCTGGCTTATTTGTCTTTGGCGGGAACTGATTGCTCAGTTCACGTCCAACCATCAGCTTAATAATCTCTTCTGTCGTCAGATCTTTCGCCGGTTTTGTGGCAATCCATGTGCCGTCACGCATAACCGTAACTTCATCGGCAATCCGCAGAATCTCTGCCATCTTATGGGAGATATAGATGATTCCGCAGCCCTTGTCACGGAGCATGTTAATAATCTTGAATAAGTGCTCTACTTCCTGCTCATTAAGAGAAGACGTAGGCTCGTCAAATACAATGATCTTAGAATTAAAGGAAACTGCCTTGGCAATCTCCGCCATCTGTCTCTGTGAAACAGGCATGGTACTCATAATACGTCTCGGATCTACATCAATGCCAAGCTCCTGGAAGACTTCCTTTGTGTCTTCGTACATCTTCTTTTCATCGATCATGACTCCGCCGACTTTTGGATAACGTCCCAGCCAGATATTATCCATAACATTTCTCTTTAACGCCTGGTTTAACTCCTGGTGTACCATGGCAACACCGTTTTCCAGGGCCTCCTTGGAATTTTTGAAATTTACTTCTTTTCCTTCCAGGAAAATCTGACCGCCGTCTTTGCTGTACATACCGAAGAGGCATTTCATCAGTGTAGATTTACCTGCTCCGTTTTCACCCATCAGAGCGTGTACTGTTCCTTTTTTGACAGTCAGAGAAACTTGATTGAGAGCTTTAACGCCAGGAAACTCTTTAGTGATGTTTTTCATCTCGAGTAAAACTTCCTGTCCCATAACTCATTTCCTCCTTTCATTTCCTGGAATGTGCCCGGTCAAATTCCGTACCAATCCAGGTGAAACACCGCAGCATATTATCATCTGCAGATTCTCTTCCCCTTTTTCCGATCACTTCGTTTTTTGCAGACCTTGCAGCCTGCCGGAGCAGCCTTCACTGCCCTATGCTTCCCCTGCTTACATTTTAAGCACAAGGAAAGCGGCTGCCGCCAGCCGACAGCCGCTTTCACTTTATTCAAATTTACAAATTACTCAGCCTCTGTCTCAGCTGCTGTTGTCTCCTCAGCTGCCTCTGTGGACTCTTCTGCTGCTTCCTCAGCTGCTTCTGTCTCCTCAGCTGCTGCACCTTCCTCGCCTGTGTATGTAGCGTATGGAATGTAAATCTTGTTAGTTACTGTCTCAGACTTGTTGAAGTCGTCTGTATCAGCCATAACTTCCTTACCCTCTGCTACGTTGTTTACCAGGTAAGCGATACCGTCTGCCATACCCTCTGCATCCTGCTTGATAGTACCTGTCATCTTGCCGTCTGCAATGTACTGCTTAGCAGCATCTGTAGCGTCAACGCCGAATACCGGAATTGTCTTGCTGTCTGCTGTTCCAAGGTTGTATCCCTTATCGTTCAGAGCGGAGATAGCACCCTCTGCCATACCGTCGTTATTGCAGATAACCAGCTCGATCATGTTGCCGTTAGCCTCATTGTACTGAGCCAGGTTTGTTACCATGTAGTTGTTAGCTGCTGTAGCACTCCAGTTTCCATCCTGGTCTACCTGGTAGCAGTCAGTATTGGACGGGTCGAAGTACTCCAGAGCCGGCTTTCCAGCCTCCTCAAGAACCTTGTTTGCATCCTCTACGCCGAACTGTGTACGGTAGATAGCCTCTACGTTTCCAAGCTGTCCCATGAACATAGCGTAGCTGATCTTTCCGTCGCCGTTTAAGTCAACTGTGTCGTAGTTCTCAACCAGGTATTCACCGATTAACTGTCCCTGCATATGTCCAGCCTCAGGAGCATCTGTTCCTACGAATGCACACTTCTCATAGCTTCCAAGTACCTTGCCCTCATCCTCGTCAGTCTCAACTGCACGGTTGAAGAAGATAACCGGGATATCAGCTGCCTTAGCCTTATCTACGATAGCCTGGGAAGCGTCTACAGAACCGGATGTAACAATGTTTACAACTAAGAGATTAACACCCTGAGCGATAGCTGTATCGATCTGCTCATTCTGTGTTGTCTGGTTGCTGTTTCCATCAAAGTCCTGGAACTTAACACCAGCCTCTGTAAGAGCTGCGTCAAGAGCTGTACGAACGCTTGTGATATATGTATCGCTGTATGTGTAGTAGAATACACCTACATTTAAATCAGACTTTTTAGCTGTCTCTTCACCAGCTGCCTGTGTCTCGCCGTTTGCTGCAGTTGTGTCAGCAGCCTCTTTGTTGCCGCCGGAGCATCCTACCATGCTGAATGCCATTAAAGACGCCATAGTGAGTGCAAGAAATCTTTTCTTCATAATTACATCATCCTCCCATTTTTTAATTAAACTTTATTTGTATGTGTATTCCACATATCTTTCATAAGTGATTATAGAGTTTTTTTCAACAAAAGTACATAGAATAATCAACAAAACTTGTACAAATTTCAATTCTCCTGTTGATTTTCCCACCTTTTCTTGTATACTTCGCCAAACACTTTGCAGCCTGTCAGTCGAACAGGAATAAAATTTTCTGATATTCTTCCAGAAACATATTTTCCCTTGTTACAGTTGTCGTATCTGTATCAATCTGTTTTTCCTTTCCCTTGCGGCCTGTCAGAATTTCCCAGGCCTTCTCCACTCCCAAATAGCCCATGGCATAGGGGTTCTGGACAATCAGGGCATCTACCTCACCTGTCTCCAGCATTCCAACTGATACAGCGTTGCTGTCAAAGGCAGCGACAAATATCTCATCCTTTTTTTCCAGATCCCTGATAGCCCAGCCTACCCCCAGACTGGTCCACTCATTAAACGTAGCAATCACATTGATCTCCGGATGAGTCAGAATCAGCTCCCTGGCCGCTGCTCTGGCCTCCTCTGTAGTAGAAGCCACGTTAATCGTCACAATCTCCTTAACCCGGCTGTCTTTTTCTGCCTCTTCCCTAAATCCACGTTCTCTCTCCTGTCCATTGGCCGTATGCTTGTCAAAATTCACAATGCCGATGCACAGCTCTCCTTTCATCTCATCCAGAACCGCCCTGGCTGCCATCCGCCCCGCTTCCTTGTTGTCCGTGCCAATCCGAATTTTCACCGTGCTGCTGTTCACATCACTGTCAATAATTACAGAAGGAATCCCCCTCTGTGCAGCCCAGTCTACTGCCTCTGCATTCTTTTCATAGTCTACAGCTGAAATAACCAGGGCATCTGCCCCTTTCTCCACAGCATTCCGTATTATCTCATTCTGGCCTTCATAATCCTCCTCTGACTGGGCGCCTGCTATTGTCAGGGCAATATTATATTCTGTCGCAGCAGCACCGGCTCCAGAAAAAACAGATTTAAAAAAGGCTGATTCTGTCGATTTTACAATCATTGCAACCTGGTATCTCTCCTGTCCGCAGCGCTGCATGGCGGCGGCTCCGCCCAAAAGAGCCGCGGTCACAGCAAGCAGGAGAAGAAAGACGGTTTTCCTTTTCCTAGCGTGCTTCATATGAGTCCTCCTCCAGCTTTGGCATGCGGATAGAAACCTTCGTTCCCTCATCCAGCTCACTTTCTATCTTCATTCCGTACTGTTCTCCAAAGTAAATTTTCACCCTGTCATTTACATTTTTAATACCGATTCCGCCAGTCTGTCCCTTTACTTCTTTGTGGAGAATGCTCTCGCACTGCTCCTTGGTCATACCGACTCCATTGTCCTCCACAGTAAATACTACATCGCCGCCGTCCTCGAAAATTTTAATCTCAATAAACCCTTCGTCAATCATCCTGTTCAGGCCATGATAAATCGCATTTTCAATAATAGGCTGAAGTGTAATCTTGTTGCAGTAATAGTGAAGGCAGCTCTCCTGCACATCAAAGCTGTACTGAAACTGGTTCTTGTAGCGGAATTTCTGAATCTGGAGGTAGCTCTTGGCGTGCTCCACCTCCTTCTCCACCGGAATCAGCTCGTGTCCCTTGCTGATGCTGATCCGAAACAGTCTGGCCAGGGCGTTTACCATCTCCACCGCGTCCTTGGTCCTTCCCTCCTCGCACATCCATGCGATAGAATCCAGCGTATTATACAGGAAATGGGGGTTAATCTGAGCCTGCAGAGCCCGAAGCTCTGTCTTTCTCAGCACAATCTCCTCATTTCTCACCTGGTTCATCAGCTCCTGGATTCTGATAACCAGATGCCCGAACGCGTTGGAGAGGGACGTGACCTCCAGGCTTCCATATACCGGCTCATAGGAAAAGCCCTCCGCATTCGCCTCAAACTCTCCCATTGCCTTGTTCAGGCTGTGAATCGGTCTGGAAATATACCTGGACAGCACGACGCTGCTGACAATCGTCGCAGCCAGCACAATCAGCAGCAGCCCTGCCAGAAGAATCAGACAGTCCTTCAGCCTGCCCTCAATCAGTTCGTCCACAAAGCTGACCGCCACAATCCGCCAGCTGCTTCCTTTCCTGGTGCGGATTGTATAAATCAGACTATTCTCTTCATAGCTTCCGTCTGAGTGGGCTGTCATGTTCTGTGTATTCTCCTCCTTCAGACCGGCGAAGATCAGCTGCTGCTGGGGATGGTAGATGATCGTGCCGTCCTGATCCATGATGAAACAGTAACCGTGGCTTCCGACGCCAACCGTATCGACGTAGCTGGCAATCTGAGAAAATCTGGAATCCAGTACCACGATCTGTTCCGTTCCGTCTGCCTGCCTGATTCTGGTGGAAATTGACACCACCCAGGGATACTCGTTTAACAGAAGGCTCTCCACATGAGGTCTTGATATGACAATCTCCCCCAGCTCTGGCATCTCTTCTTTATTAAAAGAGAGATTGGCAAGGGCGTCTTTCTTAAATACCTTGTGTCCCGTCCAGGCCCCTGTCAACTCCCCTGTCTCCGGATCATAGCTGGTGATAGCCGTCACATCAGAGCGAATATCCGCCATATGGTTCAAATTCACATCGCGGACAGGATCCTCCTCCAGAAAGAAGCCTTCAATCAGCTTCAGCGAGCTGCTGATATCGTCCATATAATTGTCTACGATTCTCTCTACCTGAACCGCCGCCTGATCGCTGGAAGTTTTTACATTCTGGATCATGGACGCCCGGTAGGTGGTGACAAACACGACGATTCCCGCCAAAAGAGAAAAAAACACCATAGATACTACCAGGATTGTCATGATCCCGGAGCTGGTAAGTCCTATCTTCCGGTCTTTCCCTTTCATCCGTCTATACTCCTCTCCCCGTTTTCTGCTCATGCCTGTGTTTCCTCTTGGCTGAGCCGCCGGCGCAGCATATTCGGCGATACTCCTTCATACTTTTTAAAGCAGTAGCTGAAATAGTGCTGATCATTGTAGCCGCAGGTTTCAGAAACCTCCTTAATTTTCATGGCTGTGTTGAGAAGCAGGGTTTTTGCCGCCTCCATTCTCTTCTGTGTCAGATAATCCACAAAACTCTTTCCTGTTCTCTTTTTAATCAGAGAACTGAGGTAATTGGGGCTTACGCCAATCTCCGTGCTGGCTGACATCAGGGAAAGATCTGCTTTAAAATAGTTATCTTCAATATGCCTGATCGCCTTGTCGCAGATGTCCATGCTGCTCTTTGTCTTCTGCTCTGAAATCCGATCCCTGGCCGTCATGCAGAAATTGACGAAATGATCCGCCGCGTCCTTTAAGGAGCTGTCCAAAAATACCATCTGCTGCATGAACGGATCCGACTTTAAAGCCGCCGCGTCTGACTCTGCAGATACGGAATACATAATCCGGCAGACGCAGGAGAGAATCTCCACCAGCATGAAATTGACCTTTTCCCTGGAATTGTTCTCATCCCGCAGGTGGCCGAATACCTCCCACAGATATTCCTCCAGCTCCTCCCTGGAACCGCCCCGGATCTTTTCCTCGATGCTGGCCACTACCTTCATGACATAATCCATGTCCACACCGGAAAACGGCTCCTCATCCGTAATGTAGCGGACGCCGCCTGTTTTGCTTCTGCTGGCGTAGCGCATGGCGTTCACCGCGTCTCTGTAACCCTCGGAAAGCTCTGTAAAGCCGTTCAGAACCCGGCTGGCTCCCACGCTGCACTTCAGATTCAGAATACGGTCGGTACTCTGGACAATATCGTCCGCCAAAATGTGCAGATATTTGTCAAAGGACGCCGGCGTTGCCCACAGCACAGATACAATCCTGTCTTCCAGAAAAAAGCTTTCATATTTAATATACTTTTTCAGAATACTGTCCACCGAATGGACATGGCTGTGATCGGTGCAGTTGGCCCCCTTCTCATCCCAGAAGGTAACGGATATCACCAGGTAACGGATATTTTCACTCTCCGGCCGTATCATGCCGCAGGCCCTGGCCTGGCTGCAGAGCCTCTCCTCCCTCTCCGGGCTGAAATTCGTCTGAAAGCTGTCTAACAGAAGAGGAAGCAGAAACTCAGAAATACCCAGCTCATTTTTTCTTCTCTGGGCAAACTCTGAGAATAAATGATCGATCTTCTGCTTAATCTGAATCAGATTCTCCGTCAAATCAGCCATGGAAATGGGTTTCAGCATATAGCTGATAATATTGTACTGGATCGCCTGCTGGGCGTAGGAAAAATCGTCGAAACCGCTCAAAAACGCAATCTGCGTGGCCGGGCGGATTTCCCTCACCTGTCTGGCCAGCTCCACGCCGGAAATAAACGGCATCCTGATATCGGTAAGCAGCAGATCCGGCTCCTTCTCGCTGACCATCTCAAGGGCCTCCACCCCGTTCTCCGCCTCGCCCACTACCTGAAATCCTATCTCCTCCCAGTTAATCCTGCGGATAATCGCTCTTCTTAACTCCTCTTCATCATCTGCAACTACTATTGTATACATAAATCCTCCGTTTTCTCACTCCATCTTCTGCTATTCTACCATAGGAAGTTACGAAATTCTATAGAAGGATGAAAAAGCCCTGCGGACAGGAATGTTATTTTTTTATCAATCCATTTCCTCTTTTACAGCTTTTATGATATACTTTTACCCAATTAACACAAACATACTACTATACTTACAAGGAGAAGGATATGGAGCCACGAAATCTTACTTTACTGACAGACCTGTATGAGCTCACTATGATGCAGGGCTATTTTCACGAGAAGGACGCCAATGAGACTGTCATTTTCGATGCCTTCTACCGAAGCAATCCGGATGGAAACGGCTTCGCAGTCTGCGCAGGACTGGAGCAGGTCATCGAATATATTAAGAATCTCCATTTTTCAGAAGCAGATATTGAATATCTCAGAGGCGTAGGGCTGTTTACAGAGGATTTCCTCGACTATCTGCGCAATTTTAAATTTACCGGCGACATCTATGCAATTCCGGAAGGAACGGTCATGTTTCCCAGAGAACCGATTGTAAAGGTAATCGCTCCGATTATGCAGGCCCAGCTGGTGGAGACGGCAATTTTAAATATCATCAACCATCAGAGTCTGATTGCAACGAAAACCTCCCGCGTGGTTCAAGCCGCTCAGGGTGACGGCATCATGGAATTCGGCCTGCGCAGAGCGCAGGGACCTGACGCAGGTATTTACGGAGCCAGAGCCGCGATGATCGGCGGCTGCGTGGGCACCTCCAATGTGCTGGCAGGACAGATGTTTGACGTTCCGGTAAAAGGAACCCATGCCCACAGCTGGATTATGAGCTTCCCGGGTGAGCTCACCGCTTTCAGAACCTACGCAAAGCTCTACCCTACCGCCTGCATTCTCCTGGTCGATACCTACGACACCTTAAACTCCGGTATTCCAAACGCTATCCGGGTGTTCACAGAGATGCGGGAGGCAGGCATTCCGCTGAAGGGCTACGGCATCCGCTTAGACAGCGGCGATCTGGCTTATCTGTCTAAAAAGGCCAAGGCCATGCTGGATGCGGCCGGATTTACAGATGCCATCATTTCCGCGTCCAACGATCTGGACGAGTATCTGATCGACAGCTTGAAAATTCAAGGAGCTGCCATCAACTCCTGGGGCGTGGGAACCAACCTGATCACCTCCAAGGACTGCCCGTCCTTCGGCGGAGTGTACAAGCTGGCCGCTATCCTGGATCGGGAAACAGGCAAATTCATTCCTAAGATTAAGCTGTCCGAGAATACGGAAAAAGTGACAAATCCGGGAAATAAGACGATTTACAGAATTTACGATAGAGCAAATCACAAGATTATCGCTGATCTCATCTGTCTGGCAGACGAGGTTTATGACGAGAACAAATCCCTTCTCCTCTTCGATCCCATCGAAACCTGGAAGAAGACACACCTCTCCCCAGGCTCCTACGAGATGAGAGAGCTGTTAGTTCCCGTTTTTAAGGACGGCGTCTGCGTCTACCAGTCTCCGAAGGTCATGGAAATCCGCGATTACTGCCGCCAGGAACTGGACACGCTGTGGGATGAATCAAGACGTCTCATCAACCCCCATGAGGTTCATGTGGATCTGTCCAATGAACTCTGGCACATGAAAAACCAGCTGCTGGACAGCTATCACTATAACAGGTAGCAGCCAAACATACGGATGAAAAAACGCTCTGACGGGAAAATTCCCGCCAGAGCGTTTTCTATGACACAATTAAAAACTCCTTCCAAGACATCAATTACAATGTTCAGGAAGGAGTTTACATCTAAAAACCTTTGTTTTACGCTATATTCTCTTATCTCTCGTCTGTATCCCTGCGCAAGACCTTACAGGTCTTGCTTGGGTTCCTCTAAAAATGCTGCTGCAAGCAGCGATCGGGAATCCCGGACTCCTCTTTGCTGCGTCCAGGCAGCGCTCGGTTTCACTCGCTTTATTCGTCCCAGTTGTGGTAGGTCGCCTGCACGTCGTCATCGTCCTCTAAGAGATCCAGCAGACGGTTCATCTTCTTAATGGACTCGTCGTCTGTCAGCTCTACCCAGGTCTGAGGGATCATAGTCACCTCTGCCTCCATCATGGGGATATTCTTGGCTTCCAGAGCCTCGCGCACTGCGGAGAAATCCTCCGGGGAAGTGAGGATCTCATAGCTGTCCTCCTCCTCTGCAAAGTCCTCTGCGCCTGCGTCCAAAGCTTCCATCATCAGAGTGTCTGCATCCAGCTCGCACTCTTCCTTATCGATAATAATCTGGCCCTTCTTGTCAAACATAAAGGAAACACTTCCCTGTGTTCCAATATTGCCGCCGCCCTTTGTGAAAGCGCTTCTCACATTAGCTGCCGTACGGTTCTTATTATCTGTCAGAGCAGTGACGATAACAGCCACTCCGTTAGGGCCATATCCCTCGTAGGTCAGCTCCTCGTAATTTACGGAGTTTGCGTCTCCTGCCGCCTTCTTGATTCCTCTGTCAATGGTATCGTTAGGCATATTGTTGGCCTTTGCCTTGGCGATTACATCGCGCAGACGGCTGTTGTTAGCCGGATCCGCTCCGCCTTCCTTTACAGCAACTGCAATCTCACGTCCGATGACAGTGAAAATCTTTCCCTTCGCTGCGTCGTTCTTCTCTTTTTTGTGCTTGATATTAGCGAATTTTGAATGTCCTGACATAATAACGCTCCTCTTTTTGAATCATGTATTTTTTACAGAATGTCTGGAAAGACGTTCTTTTTGCTCAAAATCTTTTTTATTCTATCACTAAACCCTGAGCTTGGCAAGTATTAAACAGGAGAATCGGCCAGTCTACAGCTCTGCGGCCAGATTGCGCAGCCACTTCTTCTGCCTGTATCTCCAGTAGCCGAAAACAGCCTTATAGACCTCCTCCAGCATGACCATAGCGTAGACGATGTGAATGGGGAACCCAAAGAACAGGCCTCCTAAAAACGCCATGGGAACTCCTATCATCCATACGCCGGAACAGTCTAATAAAAGGCACATTTTAGTGTCGCCGCCGCTTCGCAGGATACCCACCACCATAACGTAGTTGAACATCTTAAAAGGCATAAACAGAGCGAACACAATAATACAGCGGCTGACGCTCTCGGCAATCTCCGGCGTGATATTGTAGACGCCGATAATCTGCCACCGGATGGCCACGCAGAAAAGAGCTCCCAGGATGGTGACGATAAACTGGAGAATCAGGAAATTCTTCGCATACCGCTCCGCCCGCTTCAGTTTTCCGGCTCCCATCTCATTTCCCATGATTACCGCCGTAGCCGCGCTCAGTCCCTGGAACAGGACCGTGACAATATCCTGGATCGTGGTGGCGATGGTGATCGCTGCCACCGCATCGTTTCCCATACGGCCGTAGGCCAGAGAGTACAGAGTGGTTCCCAGACCCCAGATAAACTCGTTGGCAATAACCGGGGACGTGGTGCTGAAAAACTGAACCAGGAACTCTCTGGAATAGCCGAACATTTCCTTAAACCGGGCAGCCACCGGAGCTTTCCCAAGGTAAACCACCAGAATAATGGACAGGGCCTCCGCCAGTCTGGCCATCAGGGTAGCCAGGGCCGCTCCCGCCGCTCCCATGGCCGGAGCTCCAAAGTTTCCATAAATAAAGGTGTAGTTAAAGAAAATATTGATAAAAATCGTGCAGCTGCTGATTACAACCGGCGCCTTTACCCGTCCTGTGGCTCTCAGCATGGCCACAAAGGTGTTGCTGACAGCTGTGGCAGGATAGGAAAGGGCCACAATAGTCAGATACCCGGCTCCCACCTGAATCGCGTCCTCGCTGGCTGTAAAAATCCGCATCACTGCTTCCGGACAGACAACTGCCGGTACGAGAAATGCGAGGGAGGCGGCTACTGCCAGCGTCAGAGCCAGGCCTACTACTTTTTTAATATTTTTAATGTCTCCGTTTCCCCAGTACTGAGCCGCCAGTACGCCGGAGCCGCTGACGATTCCAAATACCAGAAGGGTGAATACAAAGAATACCTTGTTGGCCAGTCCCACCGCAGCTATGGCAGTGGCTCCCAGTGCGCCGATCATCATAGTATCCACCAGATTGACAATGGTATTCAGCATACCCTGCATGGCCACAGGAAGCGCAATCCGTACTGCCTTTTTCAGGAAAATCCCGTCTCTGGCCATCATCTTTACATCATAAAAAATTCCTTTTTCCATAAATTTCTGCTGCTCTCTCCCCTAGCTGTCTTCGCCCGGTTTTTCTATTTCTCCCCGGCTGCGGACAGCTCTCACTGTATGAATCACTTTATTTTCTACAGAAATGACCTGGAACAGATAGCTTTTGTAGGTCACCTCCGGCGTCTCTCCCTCCCTGGGAACACGGTTTAATCTGGAAATCAGGAATCCGTTCAGGGTGTCGAAGTTTTCATAGTCTTCCTCCTCGAACTCGATTTCCAGCTCTTTTCCCACGTCCTCTAACGGAGTCAGGCCATCGAAAATCAGGCTTCCGTCTGCTTTTCTGGAGATCAGCTCCTCGTCCTCGTCGTACTCGTCCAGGATATTTCCCACTATCTCCTCCAGGATGTCCTCCATCGTAACGATTCCAGCCGTCTGGCCGTACTCGTCTACCACGATTTCCATGTGGATCTTCTGGGACTGCATTTCCTTAAACAGCAGATTAATGTTGCGGGTCTCCGGAATGAAATGAGGCGTTCTCAAAAGCCCCTCCACCTCATCCAGGCGCTTGTCCAGATTTTCTTCCTTCTGAGCGCAGGACAGCGTATCGCGAAGGTGCAGAATACCCTTAATATCGTCGATGTCCTCATCGTACACCGGAAATCTGGAATTGCTTCCCTCTGTCAGGATGTAGGCGACCGCCTCTTTAAGCGTCATGGAAACGTCAAGCGCCACAATCTGCTTTCTTCTGGTCATAATATCGCCGGCATTCTTATCTCCCAGCTCTACAATGTTTGTGATCATCTCGGCCTCGCCGGCCTCCAGAACTCCCTGCTCATGGCCCTCGTTGACCATCAGCATGATATCCTCCTCTGTCACGCTGTCGTTCTTGTCGTGCAGCCCGATTCCCAGCGGCTTTAAAATCAGCCAGGACAATCCCGACACAAGCCAGGCAAACGGCTTAAACAGAGCGACTATCACAGAAGAAACACCTACATAGCGGTAAGCCCACTGCTCCGGATGTTTGGAAGCGCACCGCTTCGGAACTACAATTCCAAGGCTGATCAGAGCCGCCAGCAGCATAACA
>ENA-OPXI01001146-OPXI01001146.1-human-gut-metagenome-genome-assembly--contig:-NODE-1146-length-15426-cov-3.369072_pt1 | contig 15426 bp, 10 predicted proteins | sample MGYA00241520_ERZ502032 | MGnify/ENA primary metagenome ERZ502032 (study PRJEB25962, sample SAMEA2042106) | human gut metagenome | biome: human gut; feature: human-associated habitat; material: faeces...
AACCCACCTGCGATACTTGAACACAAGGGCAAGATGATAGTATAGTAAGTATACTAAATGTGCATTATTATCTCAAATTATTTATTCATCTGCTCTAAAATCTCTTTGACATTTTTCTCAATGTTCCCTTCAAATACAGCAGAACCACATACAAATATATTAGCCCCACATTCTGCAATCTCTTCTATATTCGAAGCCTTCACTCCACCGTCAACCTGAATATCCACATCAAGATTCTTCTCTGTGATCATCTTACGAAGCTCCCGAACCTTCTCGCCACAGTAAGGAATGTACTTCTGTCCTCCAAAACCTGGATTTACAGTCATAACTAATACCATATCCAGTTCTGGTAAAACATACTCAATCGCAGAAAGTGGTGTCGCAGGATTAATCGCAACGGCTGCCTTCTTACCGCAATCCTTAATCTGATGTACTACTCGGTCAAGATGTGTGCAGGCTTCTGCATGTACTGTAATAATATCTGCTCCTGCCTTTGCAAAATCTTCGATATATCTACCTGGGTCTTCTATCATTAAATGTGCATCAAAAATCACATCTGTGAGTGGACGAAGTGCCTTAATTACAGGATTTCCAAAAGAAATCTGTGGAACGAACATTCCATCCATGACATCAATATGCACATACTCTGCTCCGGCATCAATCGCAGTCAAAACATCTCTGCCCAGATTTGCAAAATCAGCAGACAAAATAGACGGTGCTAGTATCTTCTTCATCGGTACCTCCTTAATTTCTAAAAATATCATCTGTATATTTCTAACTCCAATATTACTATACTCCGATATTTTGTTTTTTATATGATGAGATAAAGTCTCACAGTATATCTTAACATAAACGTGGGATACTGCAAGCCGAAAATCAGAAAACCCTTGAAAAAAGCGAAAAAAAGCTTTGCAATTTGCAATTTTTCTTTCTGCTATGCTACACTATAGCAGAAAATAACCAGTGTACTGTTTTATTGATTTCCAGCCAAATGACAATGATGCAGTATACTATTTCACCGTTAAAATCGCATTTGCGATTAGTCTAACCATGAAAGGAGTTTATCATGCGTTTTTTTGACCCTACAAATACTTATGCAGAAAAAAACTGTGTAAAGAATCACAAAAAAGAACTTCTTGCTTTAGGATCACGAGCATTCGTTATCACTGGACATAGTTCTTCCAAAAAAAATGGTTCGCTTGACGATGTTATCGCTGTTTTAGAGGAAGCTTCCGTTCCTTATCAGATTTTCAATGAAATCGAAGAAAATCCATCTGTTGAGACAGTCGTAAGAGCCGCTGAAATCGGTAAGGAATTCAAAGCGGACTTCGTTATCGGCATCGGCGGAGGTTCTCCATTAGATGCATCGAAAGCAATCGCTTTATTAATTGCCAACCCAGAAGAAACCGGAGACTGCTTCTATGTAGCAAAAGACTTAAAAACACTTCCAATCGCTGCCGTTCCAACAACCTGCGGTACTGGTTCAGAAGTTACTCCTGTCTCCGTTCTGACCCGTCACGACACACAGACAAAGAAAAGTATTTCCTACAAGATTTTCCCAGACATCGCCCTCATTGACGGTAAATATTTACTGTCCGCAAGTAAAAATCTTTTAATCAACACTTGCGTTGATGCCCTTGCACACGCAGCCGAAAGCCGCGTAAGCATCCAGACAAACATCTATAACCAGATGTTCGCAAACTACGCATTGAAACTGTGGGGAGACATCGTTCCATTCCTTCGTTCCGATGAAGAATTAAGCGAAGAACTCGCAGAAAAACTCATGCTGACTTCTACAATCGCAGGAATGGCAATCGCCCAGACCGGAACTTCCATTCCACATGCATTAAGCTATGATGTAACTTACCATAATGGAGTAGCACACGGAAAAGCCTGCGGAATCTTCCTTGCTGCTTACCTCCGCGTTTACGCAGAACAGAAACCAGAAGATGTCGAAGAAATCCTTACCCTCTTAGGTTTCAAAACCCTCGATGACTTCGCCTCTTACTTAACTGAAATCCTTGGCACAGTCAGCTTAACACAAAAAGAAGTCACATTCTACATCGACAGGATGATGGAGAATACTTCGAAATTGGCTACATGTCCTTTTGAATTAACAAGGGAGGATATCGAGAAGATTTATCGAGAATCTATCGTGGTTGAATAAACAGAAGCCATAAGACTGAATCCCCCCTTCGCCTCCACAAATCGCTCAATTTTTTTACCCGACGGCCCACATAAAGCCAGTTTAAAGCTTGCCAACAAGCAGAAGAACCCCGTATATCCAAGATTTAACGCAACAGAATAAAATTCCTTCTTGGATATACGGGGTTCTTCGTCTGTCTACCAAGTTCTACTCGGCTTTATATTATCGTCCCAAAATCTGAGCGATTTCAAACTCATACTGGTCTACGTCTTTAGCCATTCCGAGTGCGTCTTCGATATCGTAGTCAATATACTGACCATTACGGTATCCTACTACTCTGTTTGTAGCGCCGCTGCAAAGCAGGTCTACTGCTAAAGCTCCCATGTAAGAAGCATATACTCTGTCTTTTGCTGTTGGGTTTCCACCTCTCTGCATATGACCTAAGATACTTGCTCTTGTTTCTACACCAGTTGCCTGTTCGATTCTCTTAGCCATTCCATAAGAATGTCCAACACCTTCTGCGTTGATGATAAGGTGATGTTTCTTACCAAGTGCTTTTTTCTCAAGAATGCTTTCAATTAATTCATTTTCAAGTTTTGGTCTGTTACCATCGAAACGCTCTGGAATTAAGATATCCTCAGCTCCTGAAGCAATACCACACCATAATGCGATATAACCAGCATTTCTTCCCATTACCTCGATGATAGAACATCTTTCATGAGATGTGGATGAGTCACGAATCTTATCAATTGCCTGCATAGCTGTATTTACTGCAGTATCAAAACCGATTGTATATTCTGTACATGCAATATCTAAGTCAATTGTTCCAGGAAGAGCTACTGTGTTAATTCCCTGTGCAGATAACTTCTGTGCTCCACGAAAAGATCCGTCACCACCGATAACAACAAGTCCGTCGATGTTATGACTTCTTAAAATCTCTGCTGCCTTTTCCTGATACTCTAACTGTTTAAATTCTTCACATCTTGCGGTAAATAAAGCTGTACCACCACGAGAAATGATGTCACATGTGAATTCCTTCTCCATATCAAAGATCTCATCGTTTAACAGTCCGCTGTAACCACGATAAATTCCTTTTACATCAATACCTCTTGCCCATGCTGTTCTTGCTACTGCTCTTAATGCAGCATTCATGCCTGGAGCATCTCCACCACTTGTTAAAATTCCAATTGTCTGAACTGCGCTAGTCTTATTCATCTAACGTTACCTCCATTTCATAATTCCCTAAGTATACTCCCTAACGATTACATATATTATCTCTTTTTTTGGGATTTTTCAATACTCTTCTCGCGAACCTTTACATTTTTTTCACCAAAAAGTGATTTTAACTCGCTAAATACGTCATTTTTCGCGAAAATATTTTCGTATGTTGGAAGTCTTTTTATTGCTTTTTCTTTTTTGGAAAAAATAACAATTTCATCTTTGCCGGGATATTTTCTGATAATTTTATACAAATCCTGTTGTTTGTCTGTAAATTCTCCAATGTTCTCTGTCTGAATCCATACTTCCTTTGGAATCTGGTCAATCGGCACAATATATTCTGCAATCAGTTTACCACTTTCTTCAGAAACGGATGCCCGGCCTTTCACATAAAGTCCATTATCTTCGATGAGATACGACTTTACATTTTGATATATCGTCGGGAATACAATGATTTCTACAGTACCATACAAGTCTTCTAACGTAACAAATGCCATATTCTGATTATTTTTTGTAAGTTTGGCTGTGATATTACTAATAAGACCACCGACAACATAATGCTGCCCGTCTCTTACGATTGCACGTCCGCTTTCCTCATCCGGTTCGAAATCTGTCGATCTGGCAGTTGTCTGCTTCTCAATGGAATTCATATATTTTTCCAGTGGATGACCGCTGACATAAATACCAAGCACATCTTTTTCAAGTGCAAGTTTCTGCGCATCGTCATACTCTCCAACATCAGGATACTGCATCTCATATTCTTTTTTCTCTTCTTCGGAAAAGAAATCAAACAATGACATCTGACCACTCATAGACTCTTTTTTCTCCCGGTTTACTTGTTCAAGTACAACCGGATAGACAAGCATCTGCTGTTTTCTCGTCTTACCAAAACTGTCCAATGCTCCGGATTTGATAAGGTTTTCTATCGTTCTCTTATTGATTTCTTTCGATGTGAGACGCCCCATGAAATCTTTTAAATCTTTGTACTTTCCGTTTGCTTCTCTTTCCTGTGTCATTACATCAATCACACTTTTTCCGAGACTCTTAATCGCTGCAAGTCCATATCGAATAGAATCACCTGCAACAGAGAATCCGGCTTCCCCCTCATTGATGTCCGGCGGCAGGATGGAAATTCCCATCACACGGCAAGTATTGATATACTCTGTAATCTTTTTCGGGTTAGTAATTACTGAAGTAAGAAGCGCAGCCATAAATTCTACCGGATAATAGCAGCGCAGCCATGCTGTCTGATACGAAACAACCGCATAGGCAGCCGCATGAGATTTATTAAATGCATACTTGGCAAAGTCAATCATTTCATCGAAAATCTTATTGGCGGTTTCTTCTGGAATTCCCCGTTTGATACAGCCTTCTACGCCTTCTTCTTCATTACCATAAACAAAGTTCTGACGTTCCCTCGCCATGACATCTCCCTTTTTCTTGGACATCGCACGACGCACTAAGTCACTTCGGCCAAGTGTGTAACCGGCAAGACGCATTACAATCTGCATAACCTGTTCCTGATAAACGATACATCCGTAAGTCGGTGCCAGTATTTCTTCCAGTTCCGGACAGGTATACTGAATTGAATCCTGATTTTGCTTTCCCTTGATATACTTTGGAATAAAATCCATTGGTCCCGGACGGTACAGAGAAATTCCGGCAATAACATCCTCAAGATTCGTTGGCTTTAATTCCTTCATGAAAGACTTCATTCCAGCACTTTCTAACTGGAACACACCCTCCGTCTTTCCCTGCCCGATCATCTCATATACTTTGGCATCATCATAATCAATTGTATCAATACTAAAATCATAGCCAAGTTTCTTTCCAATCATTCGTGCGGCATCCTGAATTACGGTCAGTGTACGAAGACCTAAAAAGTCCATTTTCAGAAGTCCCAATTCTTCGATGGTTGTCATCGTAAACTGTGTTGTGATGACATTATCTGCACCTCTTGAAAGTGGGACAAATTCATCCAGCGGTTTTGAACCAATTACGACACCAGCGGCATGAATTGATGTATGTCTCGGTAATCCCTCCAGACGCATCGACATATCAATAAGATTCTTTACAACATCATCACTCTCATATGCCTGCTTTAATTCCGGATTTGATTTTAATGCCTTTTCAATCGTGATACCAAGCTCCATCGGAATCATTTTTGCTACATTATCAACCTGTACATAAGGGATATCAAGGACACGTCCAACATCACGAACTGCCATACGCGCCGCCATCGTACCGAAAGTTACAATCTGCACTACCTTATCTTTGCCGTATTTTTCATAAACATAATCAATAACTTCCTGCCGTCTCTCATAACAGAAGTCAATATCAATATCTGGCATGGATACACGCTCTGGATTTAAGAAACGCTCAAAAATAAGCTGATATCTGATTGGGTCGATATTCGTAATCTCAAGACAATAGGAAACAATACTTCCTGCCGCACTTCCTCGTCCCGGGCCAACAGCGATTCCCTGACTCTTTGCAAAACGGATAAAATCCCACACAATGAGAAAATAATCAACATAGCCCATATTTTTAATAGTGCTAAGCTCATAAGAAAGTCTTTCCTGCAATTCCTGTGGCGGCGGGTCCCCGTATCTTTTCACAAGACCAGTCTCACAAAGCTCTTTTAAGTAAGAAAATGCATCGTAACCTTCTGGCACATCAAATTTTGGCACTTTCTGCTCACCAAAAACAATCTCCACATTACATCGCTCGGCAATTTTATGGGTATTATCCATCGCCTCTCTCGCATAGGGAAATACCTTCTGCATCTCTTCTTCCGACTTCAGATAATACTGCCCGCCTTCATAGCGCATTCTGTCCTGGTCTGAAACCTTTTTTCCAGTCTGTATACAAAGAAGCAGGTCATGTGGAACCGCATCTTCCTCTCTGATATAATGCACATCATTTGTGACAACCATCGGAATCCCAAGTTCCCTGGAAAGACGAATCAGGCTGGTATTTACCTGGGTCTGCTGACGAATTCCATGATCTTGCAACTCTAAGAAAAAGTTATTCTCTCCAAAAATATCACGCATTTTGTTTGCGGCAGCTCTTGCTCCATCAAAATCCTCTTTTAAAATCTTATTCGGAATCTCTCCGGCAAGACAGGCACTAAGTGCGATAATTCCCTCATGATATTTTTCAAGCACTTCATAGTCTACCCTTGGTTTGTAATAATATCCTTCTGTAAACCCTCTTGTCACAATCTTCATCAGGTTTTTATAGCCCTGATTATTTTCCGCAAGCAGTACAAGATGATAATATCTATCCTCTCCTCGTCCCTGCTCCCTGTCAAACCTTGATCCTGGTGCAACATAAATCTCACAGCCAAGAATTGGTTTAATTCCTACTTCTTTTGCCTTTTTATAAAAGTCAATCACGCCATACATAACCCCGTGGTCTGTGATGGCCAGACTATCCATTCCAAGCTCTTTTGCCCTCGGCAGAAGTTCTTTAATCTTACTAGAACCATCCAGCAGACTGTACTCCGTATGCACATGTAAATGTGTAAATGCCATAGGTGTCTTTTCCTCCTCTTACAACATCTCGACGAATGCTGTCATTCTCGTGTTAAGCTGTCCGATATCCTCCTGTGAATAGTCAGTCTCCACATGAATATACGGAACACCTTTTCCTTTTACAAACTTTTCAATACTCCTTGCCTCCACATTGTAAGTATGGCAGGCCTGCAGTGTCATTTCCACAACACCATCTACTTTATATTCCTCTATTAATCTTCCAAGAAGTTCATAACGATTCTTATTTGGTGTCATAACAGAACAGCCAATCTGAAGATATCTTTCCGCGATTGCCTCATAAATATCCTCTGCAGATTCATCTATTAAACGGTCAGCCGACTTTGTACCGCCACAGTTTTCATAGGCAACAACAACCGCTCCATTTTCTTCCAATGCTTTCACAACTTTCATTGGCGCACCGCTGCTTGGACATCCTGTTAAAAGAATTCTCTTCTTTTTCGGCTGTTTCTCCCCCTCCCCATACTCCTTCATAATCTTTTCACGAAGCGCATGAATTTCTTCCGGAACCTTTTCTTTGTCAAAACGGAACTGGCTTCCATATAATACATTAAACAATTCCTGTCCATTCATCGGTGCCGGATCATTTTTCATAACTTCATAAAGATTTTTAAGCGCAATTCTATTTTCATTCATCATATGAACTGCCTTACGAACGTTCTCCTCTGTAATCTCCACTTTGAAAGCCTGCTCCAGATAAGATTTGAACTTAAGAATCTCTTCTTTCCAAAGCTTTAATGCAGTTTCACTCTGACTGTTTGGAAGCTCCATAACATAAACATTTTTAAACTCTCCCATCAGTTCATACATCTTTTTCTTCCCATCACAGGTTGTCTCTCCAACTACTACGTCGGAAAAATAAAAGAACGGACATTTATCCGATACTGCAAAACCATAACTTGCCTTTACCATAGGGCACAGATTTCTTGGCAAATCCTTCTCTGCCACTGGTATTGTCTCGTCTGAAGTAGAACAAAGACCTACTGTAACTGCTCCCATCGCCATTGCGATTTCCTGTGGAAAATATGTACAGTAAGCTCCAACAACCGGAACATCCCTATCCTTCAATTCCTTCATCGTCAGAAAGGACTTCTTTCTCTGCTCCGCAAAATCTTCAAAAATCTCTGGTAACGCTTTGATCAACTCCATAATTAATACCTCTTTCATAACGTATTTGTAATTAGTTTTTACCTTATTAAAATGTCTTATAAAAAATGATACTATCTGGAGTTGTTTGCTGTCAAATTATAAATAAAAAGTATTTCCAAACGATATTTTACCACAGTAGCGGATCACAATCCAGATTGAAGTTAAATAGGAATTTGCCGCAGGCAGAGAGACGGCCCGGCAAATTCCCATTTAAGAACGATATTTTTATAACAATTTCTCTATAATTTATTTCTTTTTTTCCTATTCCTTCCTTGATATTTTGCCAAACAATATGTTATACTTTTTTTAGAAAGAAAGAGGTGTTTCAAATGACAGAACGTCAGTCCAAACTCATTAAATTGGTAAATCTTTATCAAAAAATCGAAGTGAGTCGTTTAGCTGAACTTTTAGATGTGTCTCAGGTAACCATCCGTAAAGACCTTGACCATCTTGAAGAAGAGGGACTTTTATCAAGAGAGCATGGCTACGCTTTAATTAAGAATGCCAATGATATTAACACACGTTTAACAATAAATTATGATAAGAAGCTTGAAATCGCCACAAAGGCTGCTGAGATGGTTTCTAATGGCGAAACAGTTATGCTTGAATCTGGCTCTACTTGTGCTTTACTTGCAGAACAGCTTGCAAAGTTAAAAAAAGATGTCACCATCATAACAAACTCTGCTTACATAGCGATTCGTATACGCGAGCTTCCGATTCGTAAAGTTATCCTTCTTGGTGGCGAATATCAAAAGGAATATCAGGGTATGGTGGGACCATTAGTTCGCAAATGTGCGAAGGAATTCTATGTAGATAAGTTCTTTGTAGGCACAGATGGATTTATTCCAGATGCAGGTTTTACTTGTGATGACCTGATGCGTGTGGAAACTATGAAGTATATGGAAGACTCCGCAAATCGTATGATCATTCTTGCTGACTCCAGTAAGTTCAGCCAGAAGGGGGTTGTAATTCAGACTACTTTTTCTGAGATTGATACGGTATGTACCGATGCGGAGATTCCAGAAGATGCATTAGAGAACTTAAAGAGACATAATATTAACGTAGAGATTGTGGAATAACTACTAATTTGTAGATTTCGTATAGACGAAAAAAGAAATAGTGTCCTAAATCTACAATTTTATTAAAGAAAATTTAAAAACCCCGAAAGACACATCCGCTATACCTGTGACTTTCGGGGTTCTATTTTTGTCTATCTTATTTTGAATTAATAACAAAAATTAATAACAATTAGTATGCAATTGTTTTCTTTTCATTATATACATCTCTGTCTAATTCACCCAGTTTATTTGCTGCTAACATACCAACCATAACATCTACATCTACATTTTAAGAAGGTTTCCAATGTTAAAATCATATGATAAGGTATTAGACAATGCCGCCTGGATAAAACAGGCAACAATATACAAAGAAACTACCGTTACAACAAAAGCAAAAATATTTTATTTCCATGGCGGAGGTCTTCTTTACGGTTTCAGAAAAGACTTACCAGAAAAACATATTTCCGTTATTACTCAGGCAGGTTATGAAATTATTTCCTTTGATTATCCCCTTGCTCCAGCAGCAGATCTTGAACAAATTGTTCCAGATATATGTGATTCAGCATGGCGGTCTGTTCCCTCAGTAACCTGCCTGATTCCAAAAAGATTCTCACTGACTTTTCCTCTATTGGTCATTCTTCTGGAACGGATACTTTATGCGGTATCGCATATATTTTTCAAAATCTTCATTATCTGATTTAAATATAAATAATAATAATAAAACGGATACAGAAATAATATAACTTTCTGTATCCGTCTTTTTATTGTGCATACTTTGTCAACGTAAGCGGTAGCTGAATTTGAAAACAATTAGAAATATCTGAAAGATTCATTTATAAATATCTACTGTTTCTCTTGATTGTCACAGTATAACACCATCATATATAATATGTATCGTTCATAACTGCCAAAAATTATTCTTTTATTTATTCATAAAGGACAAATATAGGGGAAAGGCTCTCTTTGCAGGCGTACGTTTCGCTCTGCAAAGTACAATTTTTTCTACTCTTTCAGGTAAAAGAATTCTTTCTGCTGATTGTCTTTTCCAAAAAGATTATTGTATTCGAGCAAATTATACTCATGTATCAAATCATAATACGGAGATTTTTTATCATCAATCTCGTAGAATTTACCATTTTTATCCCAATATCCAATCGCATTGATTGCAGGAATTTCTTCTCTGAGTTTTGTTAAATATTCAAGATAACCTGTCTTTTTAATTCCTGCAACTTCTGCAAGATAGGTAGACAGATAATTGTTACTGGTTTTTTCTACATTTTCCTCTTTTATATCATAGTTTGCCCAGATTAAAAATGGTACTTTGTAGAGCTGCTCTAAGTCCTCTCCCTCTAATTTCTGAATATCTGTATGAAGCAGACGGTTGTAAAATGTCTCTTCTAAATCTGGCTGATGATCTCCGAAAAATACAATGACGGTCGGTTCATCTACTTTTTCAAAATAGTGAACCAGTTCCTTTAATGCTTTATCGGACATTTTTATCATGTTCAGATACTGCTCTGCTTTCGAGTAAGACTGTAAATCCCCCTCTATCTGCACTTCATCTCCCGTTTCCAATGTACTTCCATCGTAACTTCCATGATTCTGCATTGTTACATTGAATAAATAAAATGGTTTATCTTTGTCGGTACGATTCTCATAAAGGCTGATAAGCTTTTTATAATCTTCTGAGTCTGTGATATGATAATTCACCGTATCTGTAAATACGGAAAAATTATCCGATGTATAAAATTTATCAAATCCCATCAGCGGGTATACTTTATATCTACCATAACCTGTCTTATAAAATGGATGCAATGCATAACACGGACTATATCCCTGGTCTTTTAAAGTATAAGTCAGACCCGCTGTTTTACTTCGCAGGAAAAGCTGATATGGAACAGAATTATCCGGCAAGAATGCAAGTGTATTTCCCGTCATAAATTCAAATTCTGAGTTTGCCGTATTTCCACCAAATACGGAAGAATATGTGTAGCCCTTAATCGCATTTTCTTTTAATTTACGGAAAAATGGCATATAGTCTTTGGATGTCTGCAAATCTCCTACTGCTTTTAAATCTGCAAAAGATTCATTCATAATTGCAATGACATTTGGCTTCTTTGTTGTTTTATTCTGCGTAGACGTATTTTTTTCCTGCGTTTCTGTAGATTCATTCTCTGTATACTGCTTTGTAATTTTTTTGACTGCATTAACAGAATACTCTTCTGGCTGTGTTACATGAAGATAGCCAAAAGTCCTCATCGTCGTAAGCAATGTTCCATAATATCTGTACTTATACTGCGGTCGATACACACGGAAATCAACACCGATATCTTCCAGATAATCGCTATATACATACACCTGTGTAAATCCGGCAAATATCATGCATGATACGATCGCGTACACAATTCTTCCCTTCCATTTAAACAGCTTCACCTTATCAAGCTTTAAAAGAAGCGCAACAAGCACAAGTGCCATCATAAAAAATTCAGCCGTATCCACATCAATCTGCACCTGGTAGGTATTTGCCACCGAAACGGCCGTCACAAAGGAATAAATATCTGATGCAATAAATGACATACTTCTAAATAATGTCAATTCATAGTTGAAAATTCCAAATACAGCTGTCACAACAACCATACAGATTGATGCTGCGCGTATGCTATTAAAAATCAGCAAAAACAGCACATAAATAACATAATAAACAATAATATCCAGCACCAGATATAAAAATGGAATGCTGAAAATCGGAACCCAAAACTGTGCATCATTATAAAATTCTAACCACAAAAAAGCGATAAATGGAGTAGCAATTCCTGCGATATACGTCAGTATTCTGTTTACCTCTGCCGAAAAATGAATTTTTTTCACTGTGAGGAAAACAAGTACCGCCCACAACCCGCCACAGATTATTAGGGAATCTGCATAAAAGCGATCAAAAAAATCTGGAGCTTGTGGATTATAATACAAATCTGGCTGTGCAAAAAAGGCAATTGCTAACAGGACATCTAATGCCAGCAAAAAATTTCTTCCGTGTTTCCCCTTAAAGAAATCCTTGATTCCTGCCTTTTTCTTTTTTAATTTATTCATCTCAATTCAATCCAACCTTTCATTTTTTCTTCCCCTCATTTTGAAGAAAAAATCTTTTTCACCTGCCCTTTTAACGACAATCCAAATAATAACACAAAATAGTTGAAAACGAAATAGGAATTTGCCGCAGGCAAAATAGATGCCACCGAAGAGAGCCTATCCCCTATATTTGTGACTTTAGTCGCAGCGGTTTGAATGCTCGCTTTATGCGCTCGCATCCAAACCTTGCTCCGAAGCCACAAATATAAGGGATAGGCTCTCTTCGGTGGCTATGCTTTGGCTGGGCCGGGAAATGGAATTCTATTTCTCAATCTTCTCTGGTTCTGGATATTCCTCTCCCTGTGTATCTACAGTTACAGACGCCATTACCTGTTTTTCATATGGAGAATCCATGAAAGTTTTTACAGATGCGATCTTATCTACTACATCCATTCCTTCAATTACTTTACCAAATGCTGCGTACTCACCGTCAAGATGTGGAGCTGCTTTGTGCATGATAAAAAACTGGGATCCTGCAGAATTTGGCATCATGGAACGAGCCATAGAAAGTACTCCTGCTTCATGTTTTAACTGGTTTGTGAATCCATTGTTGGAGAACTCGCCTTTGATGCTGTATCCAGGGTTCCCTGTTCCATTTCCAAGAGGGCATCCTCCCTGAATCATGAAGCCTTTGATAACACGATGGAAAATAAGTCCATCATAGAATCCTTTTTTAACTAAGGAAATAAAGTTATTTACTGTGTTTGGTGCAATCTGTGGATATAATTCTGCTTTGATTACATCTCCATTTTCCATTGTAATTGTAACGATTGGGTTTGCCATTATAGTTCATCCTTTCTTTTTTGAAAAATGAAGCAAAATATTTAGGCTTTTGCTCCATTCTTTCTCATATTTCTATTTTCAATTCAAGAATGCCCCGGCATTCTTGCTGCGAGATGGGAGACATCTCACATCTGATATACTTTAATATCATAACATATTTTTTGATGATAGTCGATTCTTTACATTTTTCTCTTGTATAAATTTTAAAGATGTTATATAATAACAGTAAATTTATGGAATCTAAGAGATGTTAATTACAAAAAGGACGAATTACACTGTTTATTATCAGCTCTTTTATCACCGAATTTAGAAGCAGACGAAAAATCAGAAACTGGGTCATCTTGCACAAGATAAGCGGGAACTTGCTATGAAGTTTGAGATTGCTTCTATATTAAACTGTTGTACTACAGAACTTTCTTCAAATAAAGACATCAACTTAGCCATTAATAATATTTTACAAATTGTAAATGAATATTTCTACGAAAGGACACTTTACACTATGAATAGAAAATTACTGTTTTTCGACATTGACGGTACACTCCTTGCCGGAGGTATTCCCGGATATATTCCTGACAGTACAATCGAGGCTTTAAAGCAGGCACAGGCAAATGGGCACTATATCTTTATCAACAGTGGGCGTACATATGGATTTATGCCAGAAGCCATTAAAGAATTCCCTTTTGACGGCTATGTTTGTGGCTGCGGTACGGAAGTTATTTTCCACGGTGAGACTCTTTATCACTATGATCTTGATGAAGATTTGAAGCGCAGTCTGCAAAGTATTTTAGAAGAATGTAAGATTCAGGCTGTATATGAGGGCCGCAAGTCCTGTTATTTTCAGAAAACAGAAAAACCTTTTGCCCCTATTACCACCATTCGTAACTCTTATGCAAAGACAAATCTTGAACAGCCCATCCGCTTTTTTGATGACCCTGTTTTAGATTTCGATAAATTTGTCATTCTAACTGATGAAAACAGCAATCTTGACTTGCTCCACGAACGCACAAAAGAACATTTCGACTTTATCGCAAGAGAAGAAATGCATCCTTACGGTTTTGAAGAAGTTGTTCCAAAAGGCTGTTCTAAAGCTGGCGGTATTGATTATATTGTAGAACACCTGGGTGAATCTTTAGCTTCTTGTTATGTATTCGGTGACAGCACAAATGACTTGTCTATGCTTACGCATGTAAAGAATAGTATTGCAATGGGAAACTCTTATCCTGAAGTACTGGCGAATACATCCTATGTCACTACCCCGATCGAGAGAGATGGAATCAGGAATGCGTTGAAGCATTTTGGATTGATTTAATTTATTGGATAAACAGATGTCTGGGAAGAAAGCCTATTTGTGGCCTCGGAACAAGTTTGGATACGAGCGTGTATAAGCGAGTATTCAAACCGCAGCGACTAAAGTCACAAATATAGGTTCTTTTATTTGCTGTGAGCGTCTTCCTTGCCTGCGGCAAATCAGAATTTAATCATAAATGTCGATATAACTCTTCGGATTGTAAAAAGCATCTTCATTACAGCGATAAATCCGTCTCTCCTTATCAAAGGAATCCGGCAATTCTCCTTTGAACAGTCCGTCTCTGAATGGAATTTCCTGAAAGAAAATCGTATCCGGACGGGATTTTCCGTTATCGCCTAAGACATAGCGGATACGTTCGATATCGCCGTCAAACCATTTTTCAAGGAGTGGGACAAGCTGTTCTCTAAATACCCGGCAAAGAGAGATAAAGCTATCTTTGTCAGGAGATTGCAGGAAGAATCCCTCGCCAAGCTGGTAGTCTGCACCTAAAAAGTAGGAGAGACGCATATTGATGGTTGTCATAAGACGCTGCAGGGAGATCCCTTCTACGCGCATACCATGTAGGATTTCCGGTTCTGGAGATACGGGACGGATGAAGAAATCGTGGTCAATTGCTCCTAAAATAGTGTCTTCACAGACGATGGAATCGCAGGTAGCAACGATGTAAAGGTTCGAAGGCAGCCGAAACTTTTCTTTAGAAAAAGGAAGCGTTATGGCTGTTTCGCTACTGGTGCCTTCGCGGCGGTTCTCGCGTAAAAGAACGGCAGTTTCTCTGAAAAGGTGCATCCAGTTTAAATCGACTTCTTCCATCATAACAACATAGCGCCCGTCGGCGCATTTATTGGCAAATTGTTTGAAAATGCCATCCTCGATGAATGGACCGCGTTTTCTCTCGATAAAACCGTCGTAGCCGTCACTGTTGATGTCAGGGTAAGAGATATGAAGGATTCGTCCTTCATCAACATACTGCTGGTAATGCTCTAATACATCAGGTACGGGTTCAATATTCATCATATTGGAGTCCTTACCCTCAATAATACCGACAGCAGTCATAATTGCCTGATGGAACTTTCCTGTCTTTAC
>ENA-OPXI01001154-OPXI01001154.1-human-gut-metagenome-genome-assembly--contig:-NODE-1154-length-15346-cov-3.384475_pt1 | contig 15346 bp, 13 predicted proteins | sample MGYA00241520_ERZ502032 | MGnify/ENA primary metagenome ERZ502032 (study PRJEB25962, sample SAMEA2042106) | human gut metagenome | biome: human gut; feature: human-associated habitat; material: faeces...
AGGAATGAGAGGCAGGGTCCGGGGACATGAACATCTTGGGATAAAAGGTGATTCCCATACCCTTGCCGCTGAGAGCCAGCACAGTTTCAATGTTTTCTGTCTCCAGTATGACATTGGGCGTCATCTGAGCTTCTTCAAACATTTCGTCAGCAATGGTACGAACCCGGTTCCCCTTGTTAATCAGAAGAAACGGGCAGTCTCTGAGCAGGGTCAGATCCGTGTGCTGTTTTAACTGCTCTTTGATGTCTTCCAGACGGCCAGGAAAGGTCCGCTCCAAAACAGCATCTGGCACTGCAAGCAGGATTTCCTCCTCACAGAGCGGAATGGTTTCTGTATTTTCAGCCTTAAATGGCTGCATATCGATGACGAGATCCACATCTCCGTGAAGCAGGGCTGAAGCCAGGGTGGAGGAATTGCCTTCCACCAGCCTCAGATCAATATTAGGAAAGCGTTCTTTATAGCAGGGGAGAATTTCCGGAAGAATCATCCTTCCTCTGGTGTGAGAAAGCCCGATAGTCAGCTGGCCAATGGAAAAGTCTTTGATATCAGCCAGTTCCCGGTAGGTTTCATCCCGCAGCTCCAGAATTTTTCGTGCCTTTCCTTTCAGAGCCTGTCCGGCATAGGTGAGGGTCAGAGGCGTGGTCCGGTTAAACAAAACCACATCAAATTCCTTTTCCAGATTGGAAATATGATTGCTCAGGGACTGCTGGGAAATAAAAAGCCGTTTGGCTGCCCGGGTAAAGTTCAGTTCCTCAGCGGCTACCAGAAAGTATTCCAGATGAAGAAAGTTAATCATGAGAAAAGCCTCCTGTGTAAACCGGCTGTTTCAGGCAGGGAATGTAGGAAGCGGCCTTTTCTATCGAAGCGTTGACGATCAGTTCTTCGGGAAAGGCAATTTCCTGTATCAGGTCCCAGGCACGTCTGTGATTTCCCACATCAGCTTCACAGTGGGCGTCACTGTCGATAATGACGGATACCTGGTGGTTTCGGCACAGCTCCAGCATGGAAATATAATTCTCCCGTGCGCCTTCTCTGTGGCACTGAGGATGAAGAGAGGAGGCGTTGACCTCTAAAAGCACATGGTGTTCTTTCGCTGCGCAGACCAGAGTTTCGTAATCCACAGGGAATCTTCCGTCATCAGGATGGCCGATAATCTGGACATATGGATTCTTCATGGCGCCCAGATAGGCTGCAGTGTTCTGGCTGACGGTTCCGCTTTTGTAACAGGGATCATGAATACTGGCAATCGCAAAATCAAGTCCCTTGCAGTAGCGTGGGCTCAGATCCACAGTGCCTTCATAATCCAGAATATTCAGTTCACAGCCCAGCATCAGCTTGACTCCGTAAAGCTCTCTGGGAACTACCTTAAAATTGATAAAGTAAAAAGGATGGCAGGTGCCGGGCATCTTGGGAGCGTGTTCTGTAACGCCTAAAAGGCTGACCCCTTTTTCTGATGCAGAGCGAACCATCTCATAAAGCGTATTGTATGCATGCCCGCTGACAATGGTATGGGTATGCAGATCAAGAATGTCTGTCATGGTGATTATGCTCTCCTAAACGGTGTATTTCTTGTAACAGTATATCACAATCAGAGATACTTTTCTAACAAAACTATGGTAAAAAAGGCGAAAATGTGGTAAAGTCAAGTATAACGGGCAGAATCTGTTCTGCCCAGGAGGACGATGAAAAGGAGTGTGCAACAATGAGCGAAGAAGTAAAAGAGACAATGGAAGATTTTGCAAGCGAGCTGGAGGCTTCCTACAAGGAGTTTGACGAGCGCCGCAATCCGTATCAGGAACAGGAAGGTCCTGATGCAGAGAAGTGGGCAGAGCTGGTACAGCAGATGCAGGATAAGGCAGTTCTGAATGTAAAGGTGAAAGAGGCTGTAAAGGGCGGACTGGTAACCTATGTGAATGATATCCAGGGCTTTATTCCCGCATCTCAGATTTCTACCAAATACGTAGAGAAGTTAGAGGATATGGTAGGCCAGCATCTGGAGGTTACTCCGATTACCGTGGTTCCGGAGAACAAAAAGCTGGTTCTGTCCGGAAGAGCTGTGATGAAGCAGAAGGAAGAGGAAGAGAAGGCTGCAAAGATGGCTGCTGTAGAGGTTGGAGCTGTTGTCGAGGGTACAGTTGACAGCCTGAAGGACTACGGCGCATTTGTAAAGCTGGCAGACGGTATTGACGGACTGTTACACATTTCCCAGATCAGCACCCAGCGCATTAAACATCCAGGTGCAGTCTTAAAAGAAGGACAGACTGTAAAAGTTAAGATCCTTTCTATTGCAGACGGAAAGATCAGCCTGAGCATGAAGGCACTGATCGAACAGGAAACTGAGGAAGAAGAACACGAAACATTTGATTATAAAGAAACAGCAGCTGCAACAACAGGACTGGGAGATCTGTTAAAAGGACTGAAGCTGTAGAAAGGGGCCGGGATGTCAGTAATCCCCAAAACAAAAGATCAGGTAGATCAGTGGCGGTCCGTGATGTTTCTGTATGACTCGGCTTTAAAGAAGCTGAATACAAAGATCGAGATACTGAACAACGAATTTGTCAACCGCTATGACCATAACCCGATCGAACATATTAAATCCAGGCTGAAAACAGCAGACAGTATTGTAAAGAAGCTGAAAAAAGACGGTTATGAAGTGACCATTGAAAATATGATGGATCATTTAAGCGATATTGCAGGGATCCGTATCATCTGCTCCTTTACATCTGATATTTACCAGATCGCAGATATGATCGCAGCCCAGGGAGATATTACCGTACTTCATGTAAAAGACTATATACAAAATCCAAAGCCCAACGGATACAAAAGTTACCATATGGTAGTTACAGTTCCTGTATATCTTGCTGACGGACCTGTACAGACCAAGGTGGAGATCCAGATCCGTTCCGTAGCAATGGATTTCTGGGCCAGCTTGGAGCATAAGATCGCCTATAAGTTTGAGGGCAATGCGCCGGAAGGACTGCTGCGGGAATTAAAAGAATGTGCAGATGTGGTAGATATGCTGGATAAAAAGATGTTTTCTTTAAATGAGGCAATTACAGCCTATGCAAAAGAACATCCGGAAACAGACCCAAATCGGGAATAAATATGAAATTATTTTTAAAATTAACAGATAATGTGATCAAACAGAACCTGCGCCAGCTGGTATTATTTACTTTCTTATACCGGCTGGTTGCAGGTATATTCTATGTTAAGACGGTAAATGGTATTTTAAGGTTCTCACTGCATATGGCAGGGTACAGTTACCTTACCATAGGCAATCTGAGGGCCTTTCTGCTGCATCCATTTACTATTCCTTTTGTGACCTTTATCCTTCTTCTTGGAATGATCTTTCTTCTTATTGAAACAGGGGCAATGGTAACAGCGTATCATTCTTCTATTTATTTAAGAAAGATCAGTGCAGTATCCATTTTCCTGGGAGGACTTTCCAAGGCAAAGAATGAACTTTGCAGAAAAAACGGGAAACTTCTGTTAGCGGCTCTGGGAAATTATATCCTGATGAACTGTTATTTTCTGGTACGGATCCTGACCCGTATGAAGCCGGTAAACTTTGTTTTATATGAGATCTTACACGCAGCAGGGACCAGAATGGCTCTGGTAGTGGGATGCGTTCTTCTGACTGTATTTTCTGTCCCGGCTATGATGGTGTTTTTCGCCTGTATGCTGGAACAGAAAAATTTCAGGGACGGAGTCAGAGAAAGCCGGGAGATCTTAAAGGGAAAATGGCCCAGGGCGGTCTTACTGCTGGTAGTATTAAACCTGTTTCTGATCCTGGGGCTGGTCCTTCTTTATGGGGCAGTTATGGTGATCGCCGCCATACTGGTAACTCTTTTTGCAAAGGCTTACACAGCTACCGCAGTTATGGCAACGGTCAGTTACCGGATCGAATGGATGATCTTGTTTTTAGGCTCTGTGATGGCAGTTGTGACGGATTTTGGAGCCATGACAGTTTTGTATCATCAGTTTGGTTTCACAGTGCCAGTTCCTGCAAAGGAATATGATTTTCCAAAAAACAGGGAAGGCTATTCCAGAAAGCGCTGGTTTTTGACGTTAACAGCTGTATTTTCAGGAATTGCCGCTTTCATAGTTTTTGATATGGTGTATAATGGAAATTCGCCGGATCAGGCGATCTTGTCCCAGGTGGAGATCACAGCCCACAGGGGAAGCTCCAAACACGCACCGGAAAATACCATGGCAGCCATTGAAGAAGCAATCGGTGAAATGGCAGATTACAGCGAGATCGATGTGCAGCTGTCTAAAGACGGCGTGCCGGTGGTCTGTCATGATCTGAACCTGTCCCGTGTGGCAGGTGTAGATGTGTCTCTTAAAAACCTTACCTTTGATGAGTTAGAGCAGTTAGATGTGGGAAGCCATTTCAGTTCCCGGTTTGAAGGAGAGAAGATCCCTTCTTTAGAGGAAGTCTTAGAAGCCTGCAAAGGTCGTATCCGCTTAAATATCGAATTAAAAAGCATAGGCACCAAAAGCCCGCTTCCTGAGGTAGTAACAGAAATGATAAAAGAAATGGGAATGGAAGATCAGTGTGTGATCACCTCTGTTTCCCTGGATTATCTGAAACGGGTGAAGGAAGCAGATCCGGAGTTAAAAACAGGTTATATCCTGGCAGCAGCCTATGGTTCTTATTATAAAAATGAATTTGTGGATTTTATCAGCATCCGGTCCAGCCTTGTGACAAAGAAGCAGATCCAGGCGGCTCATGAATATGGTAAAGCGATCCACGTATGGACGGTAAACAGCCGCTCTGAAATTGAACAGATGGCCCTGATGGGCGTAGACAATATTATCACCGATTATCCTACAAGGGCAAAAGAAGTGCTGTACCAGCCGGATGTAGCGAAAAATTTACTGACATATATCAGGCAGGTGATGAAATAGGAGGAAGATACAGTGAGAGCAGTACTGCAGAGAGTGACCAGAGCAAGTGTCACAGTAGATGGAGAAGTTTTGGGAAAAATTGGAAAAGGATTTATGATCCTTTTAGGAGTAGAAAATTCAGATACAGAAGAGATCACCGACAAAATGGCAGACAAGATCTGTAAGCTGCGTATTTTTGAAGATGAAAATGGAAAGACCAATTTAAGTCTGGCAGACGTAGGAGGAGAACTGTTGGTCATCAGCCAGTTTACCTTATATGCGGACTGCAAAAAGGGCAACCGCCCAAGTTTCGTAAAAGCCGGCGCTCCGGATATGGCAGAGCACTTATATGAACATTTTATGGAGCGGTGCAGAAATTACGTGGATGTAGTGGAAAAAGGACAGTTTGGCGCAGATATGAAAGTAGAACTGTTAAATGACGGCCCTTTTACACTGATGTTGGAAAGTGAGCAGCTTTTTAAATAGAAAAAGCGGACAGCAGAAAGGACAGTCATAGAAAGGACAGCCATGGAACTGGTATTGTATTACAGTACGGGAGATGCCCGTATGAAGAAACAGGAAATGATGATGAAAAGTGTTCTGGTGCGCATGGGGGTGAAGATCCGTAATGTAGCCCCGGATCAGGTACTGGAAAGTGTGGGATATCTGGCAGGTGTGCCCGGATTTGAAAAGCGGGAAGTATCAGAAACGCTGGAAACAGAAGAAAAACTGCCTGAGATCACAGAACCGATGCTGGTGATGCGTGACTTTACAGGCCGCAGGATCGACACCCTTCTTTTAAACCTGAGAAAGGCAAAGGTGCCGAAGATCAATTTAAAAGCCATTGTTACAGAGCAGAATGCAGGCTGGAGCTTTTATCATCTCTATGAGGAAATTGGGGAAGAGCACAGGCTGATGAATGGAGGCGCACAGTAATGGAAAATCCCACCAGGCAGAGGCAATTAGAAGAACTGGACCAGGTGGAGTTATGTACCCGCATTTTATATCAGGCCAGAAATGAGCTGTATGTAAATATGCATTTCCTGGATGTGTCTTTAAGCAGTCTTGGATTTGAAGCAGACTGGAACAGAAATGGAATGGCCTGCGACGGTGCGGTGATCTATTATGGTCCCGGATTTCTTTTAGGTCTTTACAAAAAGGGCAGGGCAGTGGTAAACCGTTATTATCTGCACACTTTGTTTCATTGTCTGTTCTGTCATCTGTATACAAGAAAGGGCAGAGAGAAAAAAATGTGGGATCTGGCCTGTGATATTGCCATGGAGTCTGTGTTGGACGGTATGTATGAAAAATGCATCCATGTTCCCCAGAGTCCTTTGCGCAGAGAAATGTATCTTCGTCTGCGCCGCTTCCTTACAGGAAATAAGAATACCGGCGCTTCCAATGAGGAAGAACGGAAGGTAGTTCTTACGGCAGAGCGGGTATATCATGCATTAATGGAGATGGAACTTCCCAAACGGCGTATGGAGCAGTTGGAAGCAGAGTTTCATGTAGATGACCATGATCTCTGGGAGCAGGAACCGGATCCGTCAGCAGCTATGACCCGGCAGAACCAGTGGAACGATAACAGGGAGCGGATGCAGACCCAGATGGAGACTATGGGGGCTGAGGAAGAGTCAGAAAATGAACAGAGCTTATTAGACTCCATTCAGGTGGAAAATGAAGAACGGTATGATTACCGACAGTTTTTAAAGAAATTTGCTGTTTTAAGGGAAGAAATGCAGACAGATCCAGACTCCTTTGACCAGGCATTTTACACCTACGGTCTTTCGCTGTATGGAAATATGCCCCTGATCGAGCCTTTGGAGACCAGGGAAGTGCAGAGGATCCAGCAGTTTGTCATTGTCATTGACACCAGTATGTCCTGTTCCGGGGAACTGGTACAGCGGTTTTTAGAGGAAACCTATGATGTACTTTCCCAGTCAGAAACCTATTTCCGGAAGGTACAGATCCATGTGATCCAGTGTGATGATAAGGTGCAGTCAGATGTGATCCTTACCTGTGCTGATGATCTGAAAGCCTATATGGAGCATTTTCAGATCAAAGGATACGGGGGAACGGATTTCAGACCGGCTTTTGAGTATGTCAATACTCTGAAGGTTACAGGACAGTTAAATGGATTAAAGGGGCTTATTTATTTTACAGACGGAAAAGGCATTTATCCGGTGGCAGCGCCCACTTATGATGTGGCCTTTGTGTTTATTAAGGAGAGGTTTTCAGAAGAAGATTTTCCCGCCTGGGCCATGCGGGTGGTGTTGGATGAAGAAACGTTTAATGAGCGCAGGCAGTAGAGTGCGTCAGCACGGGGTTCGTGAGTATAAAGAAAGGAACAGATCCAGTGAATATCAAACGAGCAAAAGAAGAAATAAAAGATACCATTGCGGCCTATCTTTTAAAAGATGAATTTGGAGAATATAAGATCCCGGCGATCCGCCAGAGACCGGTACTGCTCATCGGCCCTCCAGGAGTAGGAAAGACCCAGATCATGGAGCAGATCGCCAGGGAGTGTGAGATCGGACTGGTGGCTTATACCATTACCCATCATACACGGCAAAGTGCAGTAGGTCTTCCCTTTATCGAGCATAAAATATATGGTGGAAAAGAGTATTCTGTTACAGAATATACCATGAGCGAGATCATTGCTTCTGTGTATGACCGCATCCGGGAGACCGGCTTAAAAGAAGGAATTCTTTTTATTGATGAGATCAACTGTGTGTCGGAGACACTGGCGCCTACCATGCTCCAGTTTTTACAGTGTAAGACCTTTGGAAGCCATAAGGTTCCTGAAGGCTGGATCATTGTAGCAGCGGGAAACCCGCCGGAATACAACAAATCCGTCCGGGAATTTGATGTGGTCACATTGGACCGTATTAAAAAGATTATTATTGAGCCGGACTTAAATGTGTGGAAAGAATACGCCTATGCACAGAATATCCACCCGGCTATCATGTCCTATCTGAACATCCGTCCCCAGTATTTCTGTACTGTAGAGACTACGGTAGACGGCAAGCGTTTTGCCACTCCAAGAGGCTGGGAAGATCTATCCCAGCTGATCCAGGTATATGAGACACTGGGAAAGAAGACAGACCGGGATGTAGTAGGGCAGTATTTACAGCATCCCAAGATCGCAAAGGATTTTGCAAATTATCTGGAACTTTATTATAAATATCAGGATCAGTACCAGGTGGAAGAGATCCTTTCAGGCACTATCCGGGAAGAAGTCTGCGACAAGCTGCAGAAGGCACCTTTTGATGAACGTATGGCAGTAACAGGTCTTCTTCTTGCAAAGCTGACAGACGGCTTTAAGGAGTTAAAGCGGATGAATGAGACTATGACTCTTTTAATGGCCCAGTTAAAGCAGTTTAAGAAGAAACTGGATGGTGCTGATGTTCATGCCCTGGCGCCTGCTATGATCCTGGAAAGCATTGGCGCTGAGTTAGAAAGCATCCGCATCCACAAGAAAGAAAGCGGGCTTTCAGACCGCAGGCAGGATCATATTTACCGGAAAGTAAAAGAACTCTTAGAACAGTATGTACAGCAGATGAAGGCCCGGTCCTTACAGGAAAAGGAGGACAGCTGGAACTGGCTGCGGCAGCAGTTTATGGAGAAAAGCGATGCCTATGAGAATAAAAAGACGGCCTGCGGGGAACGGCTGGAACATGCCTTTGATTTTATGGAGGCAGCCTTTGCAAATGGCCAGGAACTGGTGATCTTTGTAACCGGTTTAAATACAGGGGAAGCCAGTGTGGAATTTTTAAAGGAATACAACTGTGAACGCTACTATCGTTACAACAAAGAACTCCTGTTTGATAACCAGGAAAATGAAATGAAAGAAGTGCTGGGAAAATGATGATGCAAAAAGAGAAAACAGTGGGGAAAGCAAAAACTGTGGGGACTCTTTTTTCCGGAAATGATCTGAAAAAACTGATCTTTCCGTTGATCATTGAACAGATACTGGCGGTTTCCGTTGGTATGGTAGACACTATGATGGTTTCCAGTGCAGGAGAAGCGGCTACTTCTGGTGTTTCTCTGGTAGATATTATCAATGTACTTATCATCAATATTTTTGCTGCTGTGGCAACGGGCGGTGCAGTAGTTGCTTCCCAGTATCTGGGACAGAAGCGAAAAGATAGGGCCTGCCAGTCAGCAGACCAGCTGATCCTTGTAACAGGTGTGGTTGCTCTGGTGATTATGACTTTAAGCATCCTGTTTCGCTGGCAGCTTTTAAACCTTATTTATAAAGGCGTTACAGCAGAGGTAATGAAAAATGCAGTGATCTATCTGACCATCTCTGCCATTTCCTATCCCTTCCTGGCTGTGTATAACTCCTGTGCGGCGCTGTTTCGGTCTATGGGAAACTCTAAGATATCCATGCAGGCATCCATTATCATGAATGTGATCAATGTGATCGGAGATGCTCTGTTTATCTTTGGCTTTCACTGGAGCGTGGCAGGTGCGGCAGGTGCATCCCTGATCTCCCGTATGACAGCATGTTTTATCCTGATGTGGAGACTGCGGGATCCTAAGCTGGATATCCGTATTGGAACCACCAAAGGCGTGAATATGCGCATGGTAAAGCAGATCTTACATATCGGTATCCCAAATGGAATTGAAAACAGTATCTTCCAGCTGGGCCGTGTGCTTACAGTCAGCATTATCGCCATGTTTGGAACTACACAGATCGCTGCAAATGCCATTGCAAATAACCTGGACAGTATGGGCGTTCTTCCGGGAACGGCTATGTCTCTGGCGATCATTACAGTAATTGGACGCTGTGTCGGTGCCGGGGATTTTGAACAGGCAGAATATTATGCGAAGAAAATGATGAAGCTGACTTATGTCATTAACGGAATCTGCTGTCTGGTGGTGATCCTTACCATGCCTGTTACTTTGCGGTTGTATGGAGTTTCAGGGGAAACAAGACATTTAGGAGCTGTTCTGGCCCTGATCCATAATGGCTGTGCTATCTTTTTATGGCCGGCAGGTTTCTGCCTTCCAAATGTAATGCGTGCGGCTAATGATGTAAAATTTCCGATGTGTGTATCCATTGCATCTATGTTTATTTTCCGTATTGGTTTAAGCTATGTAACAGGTGTGGCTATGGGTCTGGGAGCGATCGGTGTGTGGATCGCCATGATCATAGACTGGATCGTTCGCATCAGCTTTTTTGTTACACGGTTTTTCAGTGGAAAGTGGAAAACATTTTATCATGGGGAATAAAAGGGGGATAAAAGAAAAAATATGAATTCCAAGACAAAAGGTATTTTATGTATTGTGACAGCGGCATTTTGTTTTGCTTTTATGTCGCTGTGCGTCCGGCTGGCGGGAGATCTGCCATCTATGCAGAAGATATTGTTCCGTAATTTGCTTGCATTTTTTATTGTAGGCGCAGGTTTGGTCCGCAAGCCGGAAAAGCTGGAAATACACAAGGGGGATCTTAAGTTTTTGTTCCTGCGTTCTATCTGTGGAACGGTTGGTATTGTATGCAATTTTTATGCCATTGACCATCTGGTGCTTTCCGATGCCAATATGTTAAATAAGCTGTCTCCTTTCTTCACTATTATTTTTTCTTATTTTCTTTTGAAAGAAAGACTGACCCTGTTTCAGGGAATTGCAGTTGTAGTAGCATTTATGGGAGCATTATTTATCATCAAACCCACAGGAAATATGACAGACCCGGCAGCGCTTATTGGAATGCTGGGAGGTGCGGGAGCCGGTGCAGCCTATAGCTTTGTGCGTGTGCTGGGAAAAAGAGGGGTGAATGGAAAGCTGATAGTCATGTTTTTCTCAGCCTTTACCTGTGTGTTTGCACTGCCATTTCTTATTGGGCATTTTGCTCCTATGAAATGGTGGCAGGTTGCAGCTATGATCGCAGCCGGATTTGGCGGTGCAGGCGGTCAGATCTTTGTGACGAAAGCATATTTTTATGCTCCGGCAAAAGAAATTTCTGTTTTTGACTATTCGCAGATCATGTTTTCAGCTCTTATGGGATTTCTGGTCCTGGGACAGAAGCCGGATATGCTTAGTCTTTGCGGATATGTGATCATCTGTACTACAGCAGTTTGCATGTATTTTTATAATAAGAATCGGAGAACATTGTGATGTCTGGAGGGAAGAACATGAAAGTTACTTATATCCACCACAGCAGTTTCCTTGTAGAGACTGATGAAAATTACTTTTTATTTGACTATTTTGAAGGAGAACTCCCGGAATTTAAGGAAGACAAGCCTCTTTTGGTTTTTGCCAGCCACCGGCATGGAGATCATTTTTCACCGGTGATCTTTGAACTGGCAGGAAAGCATAAAAAGACTGGTTTTGTACTTTCTGATGATATCTGGAAGCGGAGAGTGCCGGAAGAATTCCTTGGAAAAACCTATTTTACCGGTCCAGGAGAAGAACTGGAACTGACAGCACCTTTTACAGGAGGATCCGGTGTGAAGATCCGGGCTTTTAAATCCACAGATGAAGGTGTTGCGTTTCTGATCGAAACAGAAGGAAAGCGGATCTATCATGCAGGAGATCTGAACAACTGGGTATGGGCAGGAGAACCAGAAGCAGATAATAAGCGGATGAGTGAAAATTTCCATAAAGAGCTGGAGAAGATGAAGGGCATTCATATAGATGTGGCTTTTATGCTCCTTGATCCGAGACAGGAAAAGGATTTCTATCTGGGAATGGACGACTTTATGAAAATGGTGGGAGCCGATGTGGTGTTCCCTATGCATTTCTGGGGTGATTTTGAAGTAACAGACCGGTTTAAGGCACTGGAGTGTGCAAAAGACTATAAGAACCGGATCGTAAAGATCCATAAAAAGGGAGAAAGTTTCCTGATATAGAAAACCGGCTGCAAAAGCAGGTGCAGGAAAGACTTTGAGAATACATTTTAAGGAAGAGAGGACAAGAACATGCTGCTGATCAAAAACGGACGGGTGATCGACCCGGCAAGAAAGAAGGAAAGAAATGCTGATATTGTTGTAAAAGATGGAAAAATTGAAAAAATATATGCAGAAGGAACATTACCTGCAGAGGCAGAAGCAGCTGCCAATCAGGTGCTTGATGCAAAAGGTCTTGTGGTAGCACCGGGACTGGTAGATGTCCATGTCCATTTCCGTGATCCGGGACTGACCTACAAAGAGGATATCCACACAGGAGCAGCAGCTGCTGCAAAAGGCGGTTTTACTACCGTTGTGTGTATGGCAAATACAAAGCCAATCGTAGATAACGAAGAAACTCTGCGCTATGTTCTGGAAGAAGGAAAGAAAACAGGGATCCATGTTCTCAGCTGCGCAGCGATCTCCAAAGGATTTGAAGGAAAAGAAAGAACGGACATGGAAGGCCTGTTAAAGGCAGGAGCCGCAGGATTTACAGATGACGGTATCCCGTTAATGGACGGACCTTTTGTAAAAGAGGCAATGGAAGAGGCAGCGAGACTGGATACTGTTTTAAGCTTCCATGAGGAAGATAAGACTTTTATCAAGCAGAACGGCATCAACCACGGAAAAGTATCTGAGCAGCTGGGAATTTACGGTTCCCCGGCGCTGGCAGAGGACTCCCTGGTGGCAAGAGACTGTATGATCGCACTGGCTACCGGCGCAAAGATCGATATCCAGCATATCAGTTCCGGTCATTCTGTGGAAATGGTCCGTCTGGCAAAGAAGATGGGGGCTCATGTATGGGCTGAGGTAACCCCTCATCACTTTACATTGACAGAAGATGCAGTGTTAGAACATGGCACCCTGGCTAAGATGAACCCGCCTCTGCGTACAGAGTGGGACCGTCAGATGCTCATTGAAGGCTTAAAAGACGGTACCATTGATATGATCGCTACTGACCATGCTCCTCACAGCAAAGAAGAAAAAGAAAAGCCTCTTACCGAAGCTCCAAGCGGCATCACCGGCCTGGAAACTTCCCTTGCCCTTGGCATCACCAGCCTGGTAAAACCGGGACATTTAAGTTTAACAGAATTAATGGAAAAAATGAGCCTTAATCCGGCAACCCTTTACAAGTTAGACTGCGGCCGTATGGAAGAAGGCGCACCAGCTGATTTTGTTATCTTTGATGAAAATGAAAAGTGGGTGGTAGACAGCTTTGCGTCCAAGGCAACGAACAGTCCGTTTTTAGGGGCTGAGCTGACAGGCAGAGTGAGATATACGATCTGCGATGGCAAGGTTGTGTATACACTGTAATGCCCTGCACACCCAGCGCCGTCAGGCGCTGCACGTAACTTATATCTGCGAAAAAAGGTCCGCCGACATCTGTCGGCCGGACCTTTTTTAAATTCCCTCTTTACAAAAACACTTTAGTGTGCTACCATGATAGCGTGTCAAAACGATAGCACATTAACGAACGAACCGCCTGCGTTAGCAGGCAGTAGAGCACGTAAGTGCGGGGTTCGTGAGTGCGGGTTCGTAAGAGCAGAGTTCGTGAATTTAATGTTCTCTCAGAGGACATTTTATATAAGAGGAGGAAAATTATTATGAAAACAAGAAAGATGATCATGTTTACAGGCGCAGCCATCATGGCAGCAGGAATGATGGCAGGATGCGGAAGCAATACAAAGGAGACCACAGCGGCCCCCACAACTGCGGCAGCCACAACAGCGGCAGAAACCACAAAGGAAACTGCGGCAGAGGCAGAAAAGACCACAGAGGCAGCAGGCGCAGAGTTATCCGGATCCATTTCCATGTCCGGCTCCACTTCTATGGAGAAGTTTGGAAACGCTCTGGCGGAGAGCTTCATGGAAAAATATCCGGATGTGACCGTTACCGTAGAGTTTACAGGATCCTCCGCCGGCGTGGAGGCAGCTCTTTCAGGAGCCAGTGACATCGGAAACTCCTCCAGAAACTTAAAGGATGAGGAAAAGAGCGCGGGCGCGGTGGAGAATATCGTAGCCATTGACGGCATTGCTGTTGCGGTGGATCCCAAGAACACCGTCACAGACCTGACAAAGGACCAGCTGATCTCCATTTATACCGGAGAAGTAAAGAACTGGAGCGACCTGGGCGGTGAGAATATGCCTATCGTTGTGGTAGGCCGTGAGGCTGGTTCCGGTACAAGAGGAGCATTTATCGAACTGTTCGGTATTGAAGAAAAAAACGGAGATGAGAAGGTTGACAATACTACCGATGAGGCGCAGATCACTAACAGTACATCCGTTATGCTGACAACAGTAGCTGGTGATGATTATGCGATTGGTTATGTATCTCTCGGAGCTCTGGATGACAGCGTAAAGGCAGTTAAGATCGATGGAGCGGAAGCAACTGCTGATAATGTAAAGAGTGGAGATTACAAAGTGTCAAGACCGTTTAACATTGCAACAAAAGAAGGAAGCGAAAGCGAACTTGCAAAAGACTTTATCTCATTTATCCTCAGTAAAGAAGGTCAGGCAGTTGTAGCTGAGAACGGATATATTTCTGATGACAATGCAGAGCCATTTTCAGGATCTAACCCTTCAGGAAAAATTGTAGTTGGTGGATCTTCTTCTGTATCACCTCTGATGGAGAAACTGATCGAGGCATACAAAGAGAACAATCCGGATGCAGAGATTGAACTTCAGACAACTGATTCTACAACAGGTATGACATCAGCAATTGATGGAACCTATGACATCGGTATGGCATCAAGAGAACTGAAAGATACAGAACTTTCGGAAGGACTGAAAGCGCAGGTAATTGCTACAGATGGTATTGCAGTCATCGTAAACAAGAATAGCACGATCGATGAGCTGAGCAGTGATCAGGTAAAGAGCATCTACACTGGTGAAACACTTACATGGGATGAGGTAGCTAAATAAATGAAACATAATGCATGGAAAGAATCTTTCATGCGGGGCGTATTCTTCATTGCCGCCTGCGCTTCGGTGCTGGCGGTAGCGCTTATTTGTATATTTCTTTTTGCAAATGGGCTCCCGGCAATGAAAGAGATCGGATTTGGAAAATTTTTAAGCGGAACGCTATGGAGACCGAAAAACAATATCTTCGGTATTCTGCCAATGATCGTAGGAAGTCTGTATGTGACCGCCGGAGCGATTATTTTTGGCGTGCCGATCGGTATCCTGACATCCGTATATATGGCACATTATTGTCCGAAGCAGATCTATCGTCCACTGAAGATGGCAACAGAACTTCTGGCAGGTATTCCTTCCGTAGTATATGGATTTTTTGGATTGGTCGTGCTGGTACCGTGGATAAGGAACATTGCCAAATCCCTGCAGCATGCAGGCATTATCAGACAATCAGGAAATGGTAACAGTATTCTGACAGCATCCTTGCTTTTGGGAATGATGATTCTGCCGACGATCATCGGAGTTACAGAGTCTGCAATCCGTGCTGTGCCACCACAGTATTATGAAGGTTCACTTGCGCTTGGTGCAACACACGAAAGAAGTATATTTCGCACAGTACTGCCGGCAGCCAAGTCAGGTATTCTGGCAGGAGGT
>ENA-OPXI01001166-OPXI01001166.1-human-gut-metagenome-genome-assembly--contig:-NODE-1166-length-15213-cov-3.187624_pt1 | contig 15213 bp, 9 predicted proteins | sample MGYA00241520_ERZ502032 | MGnify/ENA primary metagenome ERZ502032 (study PRJEB25962, sample SAMEA2042106) | human gut metagenome | biome: human gut; feature: human-associated habitat; material: faeces...
GTCTGCCGAATCAATGACCTTTTGAATGGCTGTATCCGTTTTTACCCTTATCGGCTCTATTTCTTTATCAAAGTACTTTTGGACTGCCGGTCTGTCCATCTTATTATTTTCAGAATTTTCCACACTTTGTATAAGCGCCTTTTTCAGTTCGTCTAAGGCATCGTTCAATTCTGTCAGATCTTCCTTTTTGCCTAAATATATTTCATCTAATATTTTCAGTGATTTTTCATTTTCTTGACAACTGGTCCTCAGTACACTTCTGATACCATCAAGGTTATTTTCAGTTTCGCTAATGAAAATCGGCAGGTACGTATTCATTTCAAAAACCCTGGCACGGATTTTATTTATTTCCGACATGGCTTTGTACGGATGTTCTGCTACATAATTGATTTGTCTGCTGATTGTAAAAATAGAATGTGTAGTAAAAACAACATATACCACTACACAAAAACAAATGGCTATCACCCCGGATACCATGCCATATCTTTTGATAAAATTCATATTTTTCAATCCTTTACAATTTTATTAAATTATTGCAATTATTTTTATTATAAATATAGCACATCAACAGCAGACAAACAAGTAGGATATTAACTTTTTAGAATACAATATAATTGTGTTATTGCCTTGCACAAATGTACGTATCGTTAAATTTGTATTTATATGACCACTGAATTTTCCACAACGCTAAAATAAAGCTGCCTGTATCAGCAATCTCTGTAAGTAAAATTTCACCTTCAGTATAGTACCAAATAACGAACTAAATCAGCGATATGAAACTTAATTCATATCGCTGATTTTTTACTTTACTGAACTTATTACTGCAACTTACCAGTGTCTCAAACCCTCACTTAAAACGTGAATCTTAACCCGGCGTTGAACTGCCAGTCGGTACGCAGATCGCCGCCAAAGGTTTTTAAGGCGTCAAAATACAAATTGCTGTTTTTGGCAATGCCCAGGTTAGCTCCCAGTCCGATCTCGTACCAGGTGCCGGTCAGGTCACCTGTCTGCAAAGCCAGACTGTCACTGCCGTAATAACCGGTCGCCCCGCCGCTGCCGCCGAAGTCGTGCAGCAGCGATGCTTTGACATAGGCATTGCTCGGGCGCCCGCCAATGCTAAACTCTTTACCACCCAAGAAGCATAAGCGTACAATAGCGCTGTTAACTCCATCCTGCCGGATGCTGACACCATTAGACGTTGTATAATCAACTCTACTAATATGGCCCAGGCTAAGTTCGGCCTGCGGTTCTACGAACCAGCCTGCGTTCAGGTTTTGTCTGTAGCCGTATTCGGCGCTGATACCGTAAGCCCAGGTATCATAATCGGCTTTGGCGGCATTACCGCTTAAATCGACCAGTTTAAAGTCATTAGTCAGCTTGCTGCCGCGGGCGATAACATCTAGATAATGTCCCTTGCTGCCCAGCCAGCTGGCGTATACGCCTACACCGGTACTGCTCAGGTCGCCGCTGCCTGCCGTATAACCGGCGTTGCTGTCGATGCGGTTGACGGCGATACCTGTATAGAGCTTGCCGCCTTTGTAGTCCTGCACTTTGTCGATACCGCCCTGGAAAGCCGTATAATCCTGGCTGAAACTGCGGTCATAAGCACTGTCGGCACTCAGTTCGCCCCGGTAGTAACGGGCCCAGACGCCGCCCTTAGCCGCTTCTTTATCACTGCGCAGCTCGCCCATGCGTTTCATCAGGTTGTTGCCTTCGATACGCCACATACTGCCCATTGCCATCTGCGCGTCAGCGGCCGTCATCACTGTTTCGGAAGCGCCTGCTTCCTCAAAATCTATTTGCGTGATCTTGACATCATTGCCGTCCACTGTTACGGTCGGCGTTGCCAAAAATCTGGTCAGCGGGTCGTCCATTACGCTTTCCTTACCCACAAAATTATTTAAGTTCTGCCCAGGCTCCAAATCAGTTACTGTCAGTACCGTCACATCGCCGATAAAACTGTTCAGCCTGCTGCCGTCAAAGGCTTTGTCGTAACCGACAGTAATGTACTGTGTTGCCGTGCTGCTGTCGGCTGCCAGTTTCGCAAAAGTAAACTTATCGGCATTAGGAGTAACATTCGACAAATCAGTTGCAACTTTAAAGGTGTTACTGCCAGTCAGCTGCAGGGTGCCGCCATCAATAGTGCGGCCCACGTTTTGGCCTTCACCCGGACTGCCAAATCCAAAAGTCGCATTGTTCAGGTAAGTGATGACATCATTATCAGTAGATGAGCCATCGCTGTTTAAAACAGCTTTATCGTTAAACAGCACTGTAGCGTTATCGGCATACACTGCGTAGGCTTTACTGCCTTTCTGGGTCTCAGTATTACTGGCTTTGGCGCCGATAGTGATCGTGCCGCCGTTGGTTTTGGCACTCAAAGTAATCACAGAGCCACTATCAGCATACACACCATAAGCCTCGGCCTGCGCTCCCTGTCCGCCGGCACTGCCGTCAACACCGGAAGAACCACCATAAGATCCTTTGCTGCCGCCAGCGCCGCCTGTCCCGGCAGCAGCCTCAGCCGCGATACTGTCTACTGTCAACGTAAGCAACGCCTGTTCGCTGCCCCTGACGCCATAAGCAAAAGCGTTACCGCCAGTACCTCCATTGCCGCCATTTGAAGCAGCATAACTAACGCCTTTAGCACCTGTACCACCGCTGCCGCCAACCGCCGCAGCCTTGATGCTGTCCGCAGTCACTGCTGCAGTACCACTGCTCCACACACTATAAGCAAAAGCATTACCGCCAATGCCGCCAATGGCTCCATCTGCAACATCAGAGCTGACATAATCGCGACCGCCAGTGCCTCCTGTACCGCCAGTACCACCAACCGCCTCAGCCTTGATACTGCCCGCAGCCACTGCCATAGTGCCACAGTTCCTCACACCATAAGTAAAAGCATTACCGCCAATGCCGCCAATGCCGCCGACTTCAGCCCCCATGCGATCTGCATAGCTGCCATTAGCACCACTGCCACCGTCACCACCAGTAGCCGTGGCTGTTATGACCCCTACCGCCAGCTCATTCGACAGGAGGCTTTGAACAGCGATGCCTGTTGCAGTGGCTTCGCCACCCTGCCCGGCATTGGCGTGCGTAATACTATCCTCAAGAATATTGGCATTATTATCCCAGCCAGCATTACCGCCAGCACCGCCGGCAGCCGTACTGCTGATCGCCTCGGCCGTCAGCTGCATGCTGCCATTTTGGATAGTCAATCCTACACCTGCAGCGCTGCCGCCGGCAGCACCGTCATTGCTCTTATATCGATCACCATGGCTGTTATTTGTATCTGCTTGGAAGGTCTGGGCTGTACCGCCATAACCACCATCCCCCCCGGTAGCTGTCAAGGTCAGGTTTGCAAAGCTTACGCTATAAACACCGCTGCCAGCAGCCACCAGTCCATAAGCTTCGGCTGCGCCGCCAACAGCTGCCAATCCGGCCTCGCCGTAAGTAGAACCGCCGGCGCCACCTCTGCCACCAGTACCGGAGATTATGATATCATTCGTCACCTTTACTGCTGCCTGCTGGCCGCTCAAAACAATTCCCCGCATAGCAGCAGTACCGGCTGTTCCTCCATCGCCACCGTGATTATCCTTGCCCTCCTTACTAATATAGCCATTATTCCCGGCATCACCGGCCTTTATAGTCAGGCTGATACTGGTCGCTGTCAGGCTGCCATCAGTTATGGCTATACCAGCCGCCGCGTTACCTCCGGCGCCACCATTACCCAAAGTCACTTCCGAAGTCGGAGCAGTACCACTAGTATCACTACCACTTTTACCACCGTTACCTGCCTCTGCTGCCAACGTCAAAGCCCCCGTCTGCACATTGCTCCCAACCGTCAGCTGCAGCTCTGCGTCACCACCACTGCCGCCAGTACCAGTTATAACATCACTCTGGGCAGTTTGATCACCACCGTTACTGCCTTTTGCCCCCTGCACTTTTACACTTACAGCTTTACCGGTATCATTAACAGTCAAGGTGCCACTAAAGCTTGCAGCGCCGCCGTTACCGCCAGTGCCGCCGGCATCATCAGTACCGCTGCCGGCAGTACCGTCTGTACCATTACCACCAGCCACACTAATGTCAACGCTGTCAGAGATACTGACATTTTCCCGGATATCATCGGCGCCGTTATTTCCGTTGGCTGCCGCCCAGGCTGTACCAGCCCACAGGTTCAAGCCGCCAGCCGATACGATCGACATGGCCAGTATGGTATGGGCCACCTTTTTTGTCAGTATTTGTTTTCTACTCATTTTCATCCTTCTTCCCTATATTTTAGTAATTTGATTTATCTTTATTTCTTCTTAAAGTCTTTAAAAATATTTATCCCTCAGCAGGTATTTCAGTACTGCTTCGTAATATGAAGCCGCTTTCTGATACTCACCGCGGTTATGCAGCAAACGAGCCGTCAGCAGCACCGTTTCTACCGTATTGCCGTCCTGTGGTTTCAAATCGCTCCACAGCGATTTTTTGACATACTGCCAGTACAGCTTTTTCTCATCACTGTCGTAATAGTAAATATGCCAGGGTTTTACGTAGTCGATATAATGCACGATAACGTCGTCAGGTTCTGCTTTCAGTACTGTGTTGTTGATAACGATGCAGTTATACTTTTTGGGCAGCTCGGTAAACGCGCCGTCGATAACGCCGTTGAGCGCGTCCTGGTCGCCCCAGAGAATCTTCGTATCAACAACCTTATCCAGCCACTGGAACAGCTTCTGTGTCAGCTTTTGCTGCCGCCATTTAACTAAATCCATTAAAAGAACGCCGGAATTAAAGTAGCGGCCGTTCTTCAGACCGATACGATCGCAGCTTTTGGCTTCGCCCCAGTCACGTACAGCCCCCAAAACTCTGCCCTGCAGATCGGTCTGCCACAACGACAGGATATCTCCCTTGCAGATGATGTCGGCATCCAGATAGATAAGCCGCTTAACTGATTTTGGCAGCATTTCGGCAAATAAATAGCGGTAATACATCGCCTGGGTGATATGACCGGTTGGTACGACAAAAGTCATCCCCTCAGTGCTGATGATTTGATAAAAATGCAGCGTCAGGTTACGGTATAACTGTTCCGTCTTTAGCAGCCGCTTCCTATCCTCCGGCAGTAATTCGTCATAGACGATATGGATGATAAGTTCGTTAGCGATATTGTTATGCACCAGTGAGGTGATGGTGATCCCGGCAAATCTGCCGAAGTTTTTGTCGATCCCAAACCCGATATGTATTTGTTCAGGCACTTTGCTCCTCCTTTCTTTACCAGTTCAGTCTTTTTCGGTCTTTGCTGCTTTTTGTTCTGCCGCCCCCTTAGAAAAACTTGTTTATATCCTCGCAGTTATTACTGCGGATCTGGTATTGCTAGTCTTTATCCAAACTGCAAAAAAGCACAGCCGCTGCCTTCAGCGACTCTTACTCAGCTGCAGCAGCTTCAGCAGCAGGCGCACTTCCTCCAGCGAGTACTGCTCCTGTTCGTCAGTTTCTGCGGCGGCAGTTTCAGGCACCCGCCCACTTTTTGCACCCGCCGCCTGTTCGTCAGCCTCGGCATCATGTTCCGGTGCCCACTCGGCGGCCGCCTTTCTGTCCAGCAGTGTTTCCAGCGTGCAGCCCAAAACATTGGCGCTGCGCACCAGCAGCTTTAAGCTGACCTGCACATTGTTATGCTCGATATTGCTCAAATGGGTCTGACTGATGCCGATACGTTCGGCAAACTGCTGCTGCTTGAACAGGCAGGTACTGCGCAGGATCTTGATATTACTGCCGATACGCGGCAGGCAGCTTTCATCGTACATACTTCACCTCAGCCATCAAAAACATTAGTATTTTAGTTTGAAATTTCTAAACTAAAATGTTTCTTATTTTGTTTTACATCAAAAACTTTGTCAAAAGTAATAGTTATAGTTATTATAGCACTTGTGTACCCCCCCGCAAGACACTTACTTTAAGCCTGTATAAAACGCCTTCGAGTCTTGCCCGGCGCATTACGCCAGCGGCTTTACAACTGTCGGCGTCTGCGCGTTTTTTTTAAGGCGCAATTGACACATACTTTTTACCAGTCAGCACAGTTATACCGGCTCACAAGCTGCTGCCCCAAAACTATGCCTAATCACTGCAGCAGAAACAAAAAACAGACTGCTTAAAAAGCAGTCTGTTTTTATAAATCTACTAACTCATAAAAAATAGCTTATTCTTTAAAATTCAAATCTTACGCCGGCATTGATCTGCCATTTCTTTTCTATCTCTCCTCCAAAGCTCCTTTCTATATCACCATAAAAATAACTTGCTTTACTGAGCTTGATATTTGTTCCGATTCCTACTTCAAACCATGTGTCGCTGTAGTCTTTTGACATCGACAGGGTTTCTCCATTGGCTGCTGCCATATGAATATCTCTGCTGCCTCCAAATTCATGCAGCGCCGATGCCTTGAAATAGACATCATTGCCATCTTTCGTTTTTTGACCTGCAACAAAGCCTACACGCCCAATATAACTGTTTAGACCACCAATATAGACGTTATTACCACGGTCTGTTGTATATTCACTGTTTTCCAATCTTCCCGCTATGAACTGTAGCTGCGGTTCGACGAAAGTCCCACTTTTTTCACTCAGTTCTATAGTTTTTCCATATTCTATACTCACACTGTAAGCTCTGTTGTTATAGCTGGCTTTATCCGGGTAATCTCCATAAGATTTGATGTCTGTATCAAATTGACCTATTTTTGCTACTACGTCCGTATAGCTTCCGTCATCTCCGGTCCAGGTACCATAGAAGCTGCCAGAGAATAATTTATCTTTACCACTGCCGAAGCTGTAATCAGCATGTCCGGTTCCGCTTTCTAATGCAAAACCATATGTGCTCTTGGCATTATCTGCTTTATCGTAACCAAGCTGATACATATTATAGCTGCTGTCAAAGCCACTGCCGGCAAATTTTCCTCCTGTGTAATGCGCCCAAATTCCTTCTACACCTTTTTTGTTCGTACGATAGTGCAGGTCTCCTAGATGCTTACGCAGCGTATCATTGGTATTACGCCACATCGCATAACTGCTATCACTTCCATCCAATAACACTTGGGTATCGTTGTTAACAGATCTATCTATGTGTGTTAAATACCATTCTTCTTTACTACCTATCACATTTCCAGCATTATCTTTAACATTTAAACCATTTTCTATCTCTGGTGTAAATGTCCAGATGCCGCCATTATTAAGGTCTTTTCCTTCAAAAGTTAATTTACCGCTGTTATCTGTAACAAGAAGCAGATTTTTATGATCGGTTACAGTACCGTTCAGCAAACTTGTATCGTTGACCTGGATATAACTTGTGCCTACATTTGCGGCCTCTTTGATCGTTATTTTATCGCCTTCTTCATTGTTAAGGTCGGTATCCATAATAAACGTACCACCGGCTTTGTCCAAATTTTCGATGGTCAGTTCCTCCTGGGTACCAGTCTGAGCGCCATTTTTGTTTTGGGTCATGTCGAGGCGGCCACCTGTAAACTCAAACTGCCCCAAGATGTTATAATCGCCACCATCTGCGCCTAACATATATTCACCACCGCTCATCGTCAAACCTGAAACGAAAGCATTACCATCCAGCATAACAGCTACACCGCCGTCAATAGTTGTATTTACTGCGCTGCCACCTATTAATTGTGTACCACCATAAATATTGGTATCTAAGGCTGTTCCTCCGGCATATATCTGCTGTGTACCACCATTCAGAGCGCTTACTGTACCAAACCCACTATTCCGAATAGCCTGGCTACCATCGTTCATAGTAATTACTATACCTGTTCCTCCGCTGAAAATATTCTGCATTCCACCACTCATGGTATATACTATACCGCTTCCTCTGGAAATAAACTGCTGACCACCGCTCATAGTATTTACAGTGCCTGTTCCTCCGTTCCATATATTCTGATAACCAGAAATAACGGTTTCTACTGCACCTATTCCTTCTTTGTAGATGTTCTGGCTGCCACCATTCAAAGCGCTTACTGTACCTGTTCCTCCTCTGGAGATATACTGAACACCACCACTCATTGTATCTACTGTACCTGTTCCTCCTTTGATTACCATTATATCTCCAGAGCTCATTGATGCTACACCACTGCTCACACCAAAATCAACTGAATAATCTGCAGCTTCTGCTTTTCCAAAAAACATATTTTCCACAAAGTTTAATGTGTGTGGCAAAACAGTATATTCCAGTGTTTTCACTTCTCTTTTTGGCTGTTGCACCTGCAAATCACTCTTATTCGGTAGTTCCCGTAGTGCCGCTGCCAGAGGTATCATACTGTTCACCAAATTTATTCCCATTGCCAGCGTTGCCAATATCTGCTGATTTTTCTTTTTACTTAACCTTCTTTCCTTCATTTAGTTCACCAACCTTTATTACTTTGCTTTATTTATCCCATCTCTTTACTTTAAACATATCTTTGTAACAGCAAAGGCTCATCTGCTTTTGCCATCCTTCTTCATCTTTTTATTTTGTTTCAGATCCAAGCCATAGTCTTCCATCAGCCGGTCTATCACCTTGTTCACTGCTTCCGGAGTTATATACCGGCTGCATTCAAACTGCCTTTCTGTTCCCTTTAACCGCGGACACCATTCAAAATCCTTATGTTCAAACACTACCTGAGTATCGTTCCAGCAGCCGTTGCAGACATGGTAGTTGATCACCCGGTACGGAGTCGGGAATTCGTTGAACGGCAGCGTGAATCCGCTGATCAAAATTACAGGTATACCAACTCCGTTGGCTACCCAGCTCAACCCGCTCGACAGTCCAATGAAAAAGTCTGCATGGTATAAAAGGTCTATCCGCTCCTGCAGCGGCAGCTTGCCTGTGAAGTCTTCCGCTCCATAAGGTATGATGTTAAAGCGGCTGTTCATACCATAGACATTCTCCCTGTCTATGCACAGTACTCTGTAGCCTTTTTCTTTCAGGTGCTTGACTACGTTCAGCCACCCGGCTCCATTGTTCCAGTATTTCGCCTGGCTGCTGGACTGGGCTGCTATGCACACATACGGTTCTTTGATCTTTCTCGTTTTGTCCTTAGGCAATAATTTGATGCTGATATCTTTGGGTTCACTGCCTTCGTCAAGCCCTAATATCATCGCAGCATTTTTGTGCAGGCCACGTACCCTGAAATCTGACGGCTGGTGCATCCTGTCCCCGCAGGGAAAGAATATCCCCAGATAGTAGCTGGCATATAGGCCTTCCGGACGTTCTTCAGGTTTTACATAATGGATATTTGGATATCCGGCTTTGAACAGTTCTGCCATGTCTTCCGCTAATGCACAGTAAAGTTCGCACTGATGTTTCTTTCTGAATTCTTCCGCATAGGGGAACCACGCCAGGATATCGCCAAGGATTCCTGTGGGAAATTTGATCAGCACTTTTTTACCTTTCAGATCCAGGTCATGAGCAAAGATCAGTTTATCCTCTTCATACACCTCAATACGAAAATCAACAAAATACTTTTTACTGCTGGTCACCATTACTCCTGACGCCGGTGCATCGTAGACTGTCAAGCAGGCACTGCGATCGATGAGCTTGACCCTGTATTCTCCCTGCGGCACTGTTACTCTGGCTCCGTAGTTAAAGTCATACTTTACACCTGGCAGGCCGCTTTCCTGCACTACTTCTCCGACTTCAAAGATCATATATGGCTTCTGCGGCACAGCTTCTGCTTTTTTCTCTTCCATTCCTTTGGCTATGCGAGTCAGTTCTTCATCACTTACTGATTCTATTTCGGACATACTTCTCTCCTTTTCTTTATCTGTTGATTTTTATTTCTACATCTATTTTGGTATCTCTCCAACCTTACTTGCACCCCTTACATTACTGGCTAATTTCTGACTAAATAAAAGATGACCTCCCCCAGAATTTGATTCTGGAGGAGGTCTCTTATGAAAGGTCAGCAGAAGCGCATGTCCCCCCACATATACTTTCTCGCTATTTTATTTTTATACAACTATACGTTTGTTTTAAACGTTACATTTTTCTTTATTGATATTGTAAAATCATACTTTTAAAATATCAATAAAGATATTGTTTGTAGATATTGTTTTTTATTAATATTGTTTTTTATAACACTGTAATACGATGTAATATTATTCCATTTAGATAAGTATTACAATATTATTTAAGACGCTTACAAAATTATACTGCACGAGATGCATAATCAGCTAAAAAAATCCGCTTCAAAGGTCAACACGTCTGGCAATATAAATAAAAAGACTGAGCCTAAGCTCAGTCTTTTTATTTATACGTTATTTTTTTATACTATGCAGCAATTTACCTTTCAGCTTCTATCTGTTTGCCTACGTCCCGCAGATAGCTTTGCAGCGTCAGCATGGAATTGGTGAGATAACGCTCACCGCACCACGACAGGTAAATACTGGCTTCACCGATCTCGTCAGCCAGCGGTATGGAACGGATATCACGGTAAGCATCTCTGACGCTCGCCAGTCCGAAAGAAACGCCCAGCCCTTCGCGCATATAGTCGCTCAGCAGCTCAACATTGCCTTCCAGGACAAAGTCCGGCTCGAAGCCGGCTTTTTTACACAGCTCGTCAACGATCCTCAGCTTGCTTTGATCCTCCGGCAGGGCGCAGATCTTTTCGTTTTGGATATCCTGCAGATAGATCTTCCGGCGGCGGGCCATAGGGTGCCTGGCTCCGACCAGCAGTGTATAACGGTCTTTCCACAGCGGCACTGAAATGATTTTAGGATGATCGAGCCTGCCCGTTGTCAGCCCAAAGTCAAAGCGACCGCTCAGAAGTCCGTCCATGATCTCATTATGCGCTGCCAGCAGATGCGCCAGCCTGATATCGTCATGTTCTTTAAGAAAATCCACCAGCCAGCGTTTGGAAAGCATGGTACTGCTGCTGCCAAGACGAATGTATTTAGTATCGCGCGAGCGCATGTCGGCGATTTCCTTTTTGGCGTCCTCCAGATGCTGCAGGGCTTCGTTGGCGTGGTGCAGCAGGATCTTGCCGTATTCGTTCAGCACTACGTTACGTCCGTCGCGGTCAAAAAGCTGCCCGCCCATTTCTTCTTCCAGCCGGGCAACGATAGCGCTCAGGTAGGGCTGTGATACCATCAGCAGCTTGGCTGATTTGGTGATGTGTTCCTGTTCGGCGACTACTTTAAAATACTTGAGCTGTAATAGATCCATGACCGTCACCTTTCATAACAAATAGCTTATGAGTACATACAATAACTAGTATTATACTTATTCTACCCCAGGTTTTACAATAAAGACAAGAAGAAATCTTGCAAGATATTTAAATTCTAAAGTTTTGGGGAGGTCATTATGTCTACTAACTCTGCTCTCAGTAAATACAAGTTTCTCGGTCTCTTTCCTCTGGTCATGGCCCAGATCGGCACTTCCGGCGATAATTCGGTGCTTACCGTGGCTACAGCTTCCCTGCTGGCCAGTCTTAATGCGACAATGTCAGACATCCAGCTGGCCAACATTATTTATTCTTTGTGCGCCGGCTGCCTGATGATCGTCGGCGGTATGGTCGGCCTGATAGTCGGCTGGAAAAAAACTTTCCGCATCGGCGCTGCGATGTGCGCCGTCGGCGAACTTGTCGTAGCTTTCTCCGGCAACATTTTTATGTTCACCTGGGGCGGCCGTCTGCTGGTCGGTATCGGCGCCAGTTTCCTTATCCCTTCTGTCCTCGGGCTGATCCCCGGTTTGTATCAGGGCAATGACCGCGCTTTCGCTTTCGGGGCTATCGGCGCTGCTACAGGTATCGCTTCCTGCCTCGGCCCTATCGCCGCCGGTTTTTTGATCGATACTTTTGACTGGCGCATAGCCTTTAGCTGCATGGCCGTTTATTTTACTATCGTTTTTGTAGGTTCGCTGCTGGTAGGCGATGTTCCGCTGCCCGAACAAAAAGTGCGTTTTGACCTGAAAGGTACGGTCGTTGCCGTTGCCGGCCTGTTTTTACTGATCATCGGTATCAGCAAGATCCCAGTCTGGGGCCTGATCGATCCGATCGCTCCGCCTGTTATCGGCGGCAGTCCGTTAGTTTTGTTCGGTATGTCACCGGCTTTGTTTATCGCGCTGCTGGGGCTTATCACTCTGGTTTTCCTAGTCCGTATCGAACGTAATATTGAAAAAACCTATGGTTCCTGTCTTATTCCTTCCTCCTTCTTAACGACGCCGCAGGTACGCAGTGGACTGTATCTTACAGCGATGCTGTTCCTCTGCTTCGGCGGGTCGTTCTTCCTGGTCATCACTTATCTGCAGCTGGTCGCCGGTTTCAGCGCCATTATGACCGGTATAGCCATGAGCGCTATGGCGATCCCGATGATCGTGTTCTCTATGGGTATCCCCAAGTTCAGTCCCAATGCTTCGCCGAAAAAGATCTGCCGCACGGGTATCGCTATGGTTGCCCTTTCGACGATCCCGATGGCGTTGTCCTTAAATCCTTACGGAGTTAACTGGCTGATGTATGTGGGCCTGTTCTTCTTCGGCGCCGGGCAGGGCTTTGTTGCTTCACAGTCTTCCAATATCATCGCAGGGGCAGTCAATGCCCGCGACGCTCAGCAGTCCAGCGGTATCCAGACCGCGACCCGCAATGTCGGTCAGGCGATCGGCGTCGCTATTCTGGGCGTAGTCATGCTGTTTTCCATCACCGGTACTTTTAAGGACGCCGCTTTGAGCAGCGCCGATCTGAGCAGTACTTCCAAAGCCGTTATCAGCGAGCAGGCTTCCATCGGCTTTATGCCGGACGCTGCTTTCGCAAAATATATTGCGGATAAAGCGGCAAATGCCGATGACGCCGCTGTCTTGACCGCTATCAACCGCAGCACCCGCCAAAATTCCACTCAGCTGGGCCTGTATGTCCTGGGCTTCATTTGCGCTCTGTTCTGGCTCAGCACCGGACCGCTGCCCAATGAAAAAATAACTAAATGATTTTAACTGTTAATCAGTAAATTTATAATGAGGTGATTTTATGTATATGTCCGCAAATTTTCAGGTGATTTCCGATCCAGTAGTCTTTCAGAACGCTCAGGTTACTATCTACCGCGCGCAGAAGGTAGTGACCATGAACCCGCAGATGCCGTGGGCAGAATGTGTTGCCGTTACCGGCGGCACTATTATCGCAGTCGGTGATTTTATCGATATGGAGGCTTATTTTAAAGCGCATGCTGCTTATTATCAGATCAATGATACGTTTATCAACAATGTTATTTATCCCGGTTTTATCGAAGCCCATATGCACGCTCAGCAAAGCGGCCTGTATAATATGAATTATGTTTATATCGGCTACTTTGACCGGCATACTGCTGACGGCGAGATTTCCAGAGGCTGCAAAACACCGGACGAGATCATTGCCAAGCTGCGCGAGGTAATAGAAAAGAACCCCGGTAAATATAACGATCAGAACTGGCTCAGTACTTATGGTATCGATCCGCTGATCTTGGGCGACGCCAAGCTGGAAAACATCAACAGCAAATGGCTCGACCAGGTTTCCAGCACTGTACCCATCTGCCTGAACCATGCTTCCGGCCATTTGATGACCGTCAATACCCGTGCGATCGAGCTGTCCGGCATCGATGCTGTCCACGACGACAATATCGGCCGTTATCCGGACGGCAGCTGCAACGGCAACGTTGCCGAGCCCGAATTTATGTCCTATGTTTTAAAGGCAGGCGGTATGCGGATCAGCGGCGACGCTGCGGAAACCGCCGAAAAAGCGACCCGTTATATCGCCAAGCTGGCCAAACACAACGGCTGCACCACGATCGCTGATAAGGCTTTCGGCTTTATCCTGACCCCGAAGGCTATTGACGGTTATACTAACGCTCTGAAAAAAGAACAGCTGCCTGTACGTTTTGTTGTGGAACCTTTCTACAGTAAAAATATGGATGGTGTCTTCGGCGGCTGGAATGGCCTGCAGCAGCTGCGTCAGCAGATCGAAAATGACCGTTTCATTTTTAACCACGCCAAGATTCTGGCTGACGGTTCGATCCAGGGCTATACTGCCAATTTACTGAATAAGGAATATTACAGCGGTGCCAGAAACGGCAAGCTGATCTACGACGACGATACCATGTTCGATATCCTGAAGGAATGTGAGGAACACGGCTACTCGGTCTCTATCCATACTAACGGCAACGGCGCTACCGAGCAGGTACTGCGCGTAGTAAAACGCCTGCGGGAAGAAAACCCAACCAGCATCTACCGCCATACTGTCGAGCATGTGCAGTTGGCAACTGAAAACCAGCTGGCACGCCTGCATGAACTGAATATCGGCGCTAATTTCTTCGCCAACCATCTGTACTACTGGGGCGACGTCCATGCTGAATACACCGTAGGGCCTTACGAGGTCAAACGCATGGAGCCGATGCGCAGTGCTGTCAACCACGGCGTCCGCTTCGGCGTGCATTCCGACGACCCGATTACAGAGGTCAATCCGCTCTTTTCCGCCTGGTGCGCCTGCAACCGCAAATCCGGCATCAGCGGTAAAGTTTATGGTGAAGACCAGTGCCTGACCGCCGATGAAGCAATGCGCTGCATCACCTTAAATGCCGCCTGGCTGCTGCATCTGGAAGACAGGCTCGGTTCGATCGAGACCGGCAAATGGGCAGACTTCACCGTCCTGGCCGAAGAAGTTACCGAAGCCAATAAGGCTACGATGAAGGATATAGAAATCATCGGTACTGTTTCCGGCGGCGTGATCCAATAACGTAAACAGCTTAAATAATGATCAAAGAACGGCAGCAATATCTGCCGTTCTTTTTTGTGATTGCTGCCCAATAATAACTTATTCCTAAAATCAGTAAATTTCTTCATTTCAACAATGTTTCTAAAAAGTGTTATACTATAAGTAATCATTTATCGCAGAGGAGGAATATTTATGTTCAAGACCCGTAAAGTTGTTATCGTCGGTGCCGGCCACGTTGGTTCACATGTCGCACTGGCACTGATCCAATCCGGTGAAGCCGACGATATCGTCCTGATAGATATCCTGAAAGAAAAAGCTATCGGTCAGGCGCTGGACCTGGATGACTGTGTCAGCGGCTCGCTGTGCGGCAAAGATGTCAGTATCCGCGCCGGCTCCTATGAAGAGCTGCACGATGCCGATATCATGGTCATGGCCTTTGGCCGCAGCCGTCGACCCGGTGAGACCCGGCTGGATATGTTCGACGATTCGATCAAAATGGCCAACGAAGTTGTTTCACATTTAAA
>ENA-OPXI01001167-OPXI01001167.1-human-gut-metagenome-genome-assembly--contig:-NODE-1167-length-15207-cov-3.697400_pt1 | contig 15207 bp, 16 predicted proteins | sample MGYA00241520_ERZ502032 | MGnify/ENA primary metagenome ERZ502032 (study PRJEB25962, sample SAMEA2042106) | human gut metagenome | biome: human gut; feature: human-associated habitat; material: faeces...
TATATACAGAATTACCAGGAAAAGAACGGCAAGTCCGAGAATACCGGATTGGATGGAAACAAACAGGATTTAGGATAAGGAGATTACAGGTATGAGCAAGATCGCATTTATTTTCCCTGGACAGGGAGCCCAGGCCTGCGGAATGGGTAAGGATTTCTATGAGCAGACTGAGACCGGAAAAAGAATCTTTGACAAGGCAACAGAGTTAATGGGCTTTTCCATGCCCCAGCTGTGTTTTGAGGAAAATGACAGGCTGGATATCACGGAATACACCCAGGCCGCCATGGTAACCGCCAGCATCGCCATGATGCGTGTTCTGGAAGAAAATGGAATCAAACCGGATGTGGCGGCGGGACTCAGCCTTGGAGAATACTGCGCCCTGGCAGCGGCCGGAGTCATGAGTGATGAGGATGCCATTTGGACGGTCCGCCAGAGGGGAATACTTATGCAGGAGGCTGTACCTGTGGGCGAGGGCGCCATGGCAGCCATTTTGGCCCTGGACGCGGCAGCGATTGAGGAAGTGACAGGAGCCATGGAAGGCGTGTGGATTGCCAATTATAACTGTCCGGGACAGATTGTAATTTCCGGTGAGAAGGCAGCTGTGGAAGAAGCGTGTGAGAAGTTAAAGGCAGCCGGGGCAAAGAGGGCAGTGATGCTGAATGTCAGCGGCCCCTTCCATTCCGGTATGCTGACAGCCGCAGGCGAAAAGCTGGGACAGGTCCTTTCCCGGGTGGAGCTTCATGAGCCCCGGATTCCTTATGTGGCCAATGTGACGGCACAGTATGTAAAGAGCGCAGCAGAGGTAAAGGAACTGCTCACAAGGCAGGTTTCATCCTCAGTCAGATGGCAGCAGAGCGTGGAGGCCATGATTGGGGACGGCGTGGACACCTTCATCGAGATTGGCCCCGGTAAGACACTGGCCGGTTTCATGAGGAAGATAAGCCGGGACGTGAAGACCCTTAATGTGGAAAAATTAGAGGATATAGGTAAAGCAGCGGAAGCACTTAAATCATAAGCAGGAGGAGAGACCATATGCTGGAAGGAAAGATTGCACTGGTAACAGGCGCAAGCCGCGGAATCGGCCGTCAGATTGCCCTTACACTGGGCCGGGAAGGCGCAGCCGTAATCGTGAATTATAATGGCTCTGCGGCAAAGGCAGAGGAAGTAGTGAAGGAAATCGAAGCAGCAGGAGGCAAGGCAGAGGCAGTTCAGTGCAATGTTTCCGATTTTGAGAGCTGCGGCAGGATGATGGCGGACATGGTTTCCAGGTATGGCCGTCTGGATATCCTGGTGAACAACGCTGGAATCACCAGGGACAACCTGCTGATGAAGATGTCGGAAGAAGATTTTGACGCTGTCATAAGCACGAACCTGAAGGGCGTATTTAACTGCATCAAACACATTTCCCGCCAGATGTTAAAGCAGAAGGCAGGAAGAATCATCAACATCTCCTCCGTATCAGGAGTTCTGGGCAATGCGGGCCAGGCCAATTACTGCGCGGCCAAGGCCGGCGTCATCGGCATCACCAAATCAGCTGCCAGGGAGCTGGCCAGCAGGGGAATTACGGTGAATGCGGTGGCTCCTGGTTTCATTGCCACGGAGATGACCGATGTTCTCAGTGACAGCGTAAAGGCAGCTGCCACGGAGCAGATTCCAATGAAGCATTTCGGAAGCACGCAGGACATTGCAGAGACAGTTGCTTTCCTGGCTTCCGATAAGGCAGGATATATCACTGGCCAGGTCTTAAGCGTAGACGGCGGAATGGCCATGTAAAGGAAAGAGAAGGAGAAAGAAACATATGAGCAGACGGGTTGTAGTGACAGGTCTTGGAGCAATTACTCCGATTGGCAATAATGTAGAAGAGTTCTGGAATGGCCTGAAGGAGAAAAAGGTCGGAATCGGCCCTATTACTTATTTTGATACAGCAGATTATAAAGCAAAACTGGCCGGTGAGGTTAAGGATTTTGATCCCAAGCAGCACATGGATCCCAAGGCTGCAAAGCGTATGGAGAAATTCTGTCAGTTTGCAGTATGCGCTGCAAAAGAGGCGATTGAGGACGCCGGTCTGAATATGGAGCAGGAGGATCCCTTCCGCGTAGGCGTCAGCGTAGGATCCGGAATCGGAAGCCTTGGAGCTATAGAGAGAGAGCACAAGAAGATGCTTGAGAAGGGACCGGGCCGCATTAACCCGCTTCTGGTTCCCATGATGATCTGCAACATGGCGGCAGGAAACGTGGCCATCCAGTACGGCTTAAAGGGCAAATGCATTAACGTGGTAACAGCCTGCGCTACAGGAACCCACTCCATCGGAGAGGCCTTCCGCTCCATCCAGTGCGGAGAGGCTGACGTTATGGTTGCCGGAGGCGCAGAGGCCAGCATCACAGGCCTTGGAGTGGCAGGCTTTACGGCCCTGACTGCCCTTTCCACCAATACAGATCCGGCTACCTGTTCCCGTCCGTTTGACAAGGACAGAGACGGTTTTGTGATGGGCGAGGGAGCCGGAGTGGTTGTCTTAGAGTCCTTAGAGCACGCCCAGAAGAGAGGCGCAGTGATCCTGGCAGAACTGGCAGGCTACGGCGCTACCTGCGACGCCTACCACATCACCTCTCCGGCAGAGGACGGAAGCGGAGCTGCCAAGGCCATGGAGTATGCAATCAAGGACGCCGGAATTACTCCGGATCAGATTGATTATGTAAACGCCCACGGAACCAGCACCCACCACAATGATTTATTTGAGACAAAGGCCATCAAGCTGGCTTTAGGCGATCACGCTTACAAGGTAAAGGTAAATTCCACCAAATCCATGGTAGGCCATCTGTTAGGCGCTGCCGGAGGCGTGGAGCTGATCACCTGCGTGAAGTCCGTCATGGAGGATTATGTTCATGTGACCTCCGGTCTTTCTGAGTCCGAGCCGGAGTGTGATCTGGACTACACCAAGGGCGAGGGCGTCCACACAACCGTAAACTATGCGATTTCCAATTCCCTGGGTTTTGGCGGACATAACGCAAGCCTTGTGGTAAAGAAATTCGAGGCTTAATTCAGAGGAGGCAGAGATGGAAATTAAGGATATTGTAACGCTGATCGAGGCTGTTTCAAAAAATAACCTGACCAGCTTTGTGCTGGAGGAGAACGGAACGAAGCTCTCCTTAAAGAGAGAGAAGGAGAGAGAGACCGTTGTGACAGCCGTTCCAGCGCCTGGTTTTGCGCCGGTTTCCGCAGCTCCCATGATGAGCCAGCCGGCTGCGGCTTTTCAGGTATCCGGCGCTTCTGAGGCTTCTGGCGCAGAGACGCCTGCAGCGAATGCAGAGAGCGGAGATATCGCTTCCGGCAATACGGTAAGCTCCCCGCTGGTGGGCACCTTCTACGCATCCCCGTCTCCGGACGCAGAGCCGTTTGTGAAGACTGGCGACAGAGTAAAGAAGGGACAGGTTCTCGGCATTATCGAGGCCATGAAGCTGATGAACGAGATTGAGAGCGAGTATGACGGCGTTGTGGAGGCAGTACTTGTAAACAACGAGGAGGTTGTGGAGTACGGCCAGCCGCTGTTCCGCATTAAATAATCCGGAGAAAGGGAAAGGTATTTCTATGCTGGGAATTAAGGAAATTCAGGAGATTATCCCTCACAGACATCCGTTTCTTCTCATCGACTGTGTGGAGGAGATCCGCCCGGGTGAGGGAGCGGTAGGATATAAATCAGTGACCTACAACGAGCCGTTTTTTGCAGGCCATTTTCCGCAGGAGCCGGTTATGCCGGGAGTCCTGATTGTGGAAGCCCTGGCCCAGGTAGGCGCGGTAGCCATCCTGAGCGAGGAGGAGAACAAGGGAAAGGTAGCCTACTTCGGCGGAATTAACAGCGCCAAGTTCAGAAGAAAGGTAGTCCCGGGAGACCGCTTAAAGCTGGAGTGCCAGATTATTAAGAGAAAAGGCCCGGTAGGAATCGGCAGCGCCACGGCGTCTGTGGACGGCAAGGTGGCAGTTTCTGCTGAGCTGACATTTATGATTGGATAGGTGACAAGTTTGTTTAACAAGATTTTAATTGCAAACCGCGGTGAGATCGCGGTGAGAATTATCCGGGCCTGCCGGGAAATGGGAATCAAAACCGTTGCTGTCTATTCAGAGGCGGATCGTGATTCTCTCCACACGCTTCTGGCGGACGAGGCCATCTGCATTGGTCCGGCTCCTTCCAGTGAAAGCTATCTGGATATGGAGAGGATCATTTCCGCTACAGTGGCGATGAAAGCAGATGCCATTCATCCGGGATTCGGCTTCCTGTCTGAAAATGCCCGCTTTGCGGATCTGTGCGAGAAGTGCAATATCCGCTTTATCGGCCCGTCTGCTGAGATTATTCACCGGATGGGAAATAAGTCCGAGGCCAGAAAGACCATGATGGAAGCGGGAGTTCCCGTGGTTCCGGGAAGCAAGGAGCCGGTTTACACTCCCGAAGAGGGGCTTAAAATGGCCGAGAATATCGGTTTCCCCGTTATGATCAAGGCCTCCTCAGGCGGCGGCGGAAAGGGCATGAGAATTTCCAGAAGCGCAGAGGATTTCGAGGGCAATTTTAACCAGGCCCAGATGGAGTCTGTGAAGGGCTTTTCCGACGATACCATGTACATCGAGAAGTACATCGAGCAGCCAAGGCATATTGAATTCCAGATTTTGGCGGACGAGCACGGCCATGTAGTGCATCTGGGAGAGAGAGACTGCTCCATTCAGAGACGCCATCAGAAGGTAATCGAGGAGGCGCCGTCAGCGGCTATCTCCCCAGAGCTGAGAAAAGAGATGGGCGAGACGGCGGTGAAGGCCGCCAGAGCGGTAGGATATGTAAATGCGGGAACCATCGAGTTTCTGTTAGATAAGCATAAACAGTTCTACTTCATGGAGATGAACACCAGAATCCAGGTGGAGCATCCTGTGACAGAGGCTGTGACAGGCATTGACCTGATTAAGGAGCAGATTAAGATCGCGGCGGGAGAGCCGCTTGGCTTTTCCCAGGAGGACGTGGTCATCCGGGGGCACGCCATTGAGTGCAGAATCAATGCGGAGAATCCGGAGAAGCATTTCATGCCAAGTCCGGGAACCATCACAGAGCTGCATCTGCCCGGCGGAAAGGGCGTCAGAATCGACACCCACATCTACAATGGATACAAGGTTCCGCCTAACTATGATTCCATGCTTTTAAAGCTGATTTCCTACGACAGCGACAGAGAGGGAGCCATGGCCAAGATGCGCAGCGCCCTCGGCGAGATTGTCATTGAGGGAATCGATACAAACGTGGACTTCCAGTATGAGATTTTAAACAGCGAAGCTTACCAGAAGGGAAGCATTGACACGGATTTTATTCCGAAGGAATTCCCGTCCTACTGCAGGTAGGGGAGGCTTTTGACGGAAATGCTTCTGTCTGGGCTTAAGCGTCCGGCACAGTCTGAGCAGAGGCGAGGATTCGGGGAAAGGGAGAGTGTTATATGCTGAAAGATATGTTTAAAAAGACATATACCTTGATTGATACAAAACATAAAAAGGTTTCTGAGGAGAGAGAGGGGGCTGTAAACGAGGGGCAGCCCAACATCCCTCAGGGCCTCTGGCGCAAGTGCAACAAGTGCGGCCGTCCGATTTACACGGAGGATGTGAGAAATAACTATTACATCTGTCCCAAGTGCGACGGCTACTTCCGCGTCCACGCCTACAGAAGAATCGAGATGACCATTGACAGCGGTTCCTTTGAAGAGTGGGACAGGGAGATGGAGTTTATCAATCCCTTAAATTTCCCTGGATATGAGAAAAAGATTCAGGCAGTTCAGGAAAAGACGAATCTGAATGAGGCGGTCGTGACAGGATGGGGAACGATTCACGGCCAGAAGACGGCCATCGCTGTCTGCGATTCCCGTTTTATTATGAGCAGTATGAGCCACAACGTGGGGGAGAAGATTGCCAGGGCTGTGGAGAGGGCCACGGCTTTAAGGCTTCCGGTGATTATCTTCGCCTGCTCCGGAGGAGCCAGAATGCAGGAGGGACTTGTCTCCCTGATGCAGATGGAGAAGACCTCCGCCGCCTTGAAACGCCACAGCGACGCGGGACTTTTATATATCAGCGTCCTGACGGATCCCACCACGGGAGGCGTGACGGCCAGCTTCGCCATGCTGGGAGATATTATCATCGCGGAGCCTAAGGCGCTGATAGGATTTGCCGGACAGAGGGTAATCGAGCAGACCATCCGCCAGAAGCTTCCTGAGGGCTTCCAGAGAGCGGAGTTCCAGCAGGATCACGGCTTTGTGGATCTGATTGTGGAGCGCCCGGAGATGAAGGACACTCTGTCCTATCTTCTGCGGTTCCATTCCAGCAGAAATCAGTGGAACTACAAGGGCGAGGGACGCAGGGCCCAGACGTCGGAGAGCGCTCCGGAGACGAAGGGCTGTCCGGAAGGCGGCGCAGCCCGCAGATTTCCGATTTTATCCAATGGGGAGTCCCTTGGAAAAGAGAGGGAGGCAGAGCTTCTGGCCGCTGTGGAGAAGACCTTTGAGAGAAAGAGCGCTGTGATTAAGCGGACCTCTGAGAAGGAGTTCGAGGATATTTCCAACCGCCAGCTGAGCGCCTGGGATACGGTTCTCATCTCCAGAAGCGAGGACAGGCTGATTTCCAGCGACTATATCGGAGAGCTGTTTGACGATTTCATCGAGCTTCACGGAGACAGGTATTATGGGGACGACGGGGCCGTTATCGGAGGAATCGCCTCCTGGCATGGGATGCCTGTGACAGTGATTGCCCAGGAGAAGGGCAAGAGCACCAAGGACAACCTGAAGAGAAACTTCGGAATGCCGAATCCGGAGGGCTACAGAAAGGCTCTGAGGCTGATGAAGCAGGCAGAGAAGTTCGGACGGCCTATTATCTGCTTCGTGGATACGCCTGGGGCGTTCCCTGGCATTGAGGCGGAGGAGAGAGGACAGGGCGAGGCCATTGCCAGAAGCCTGTTTGAGGCCTCCAACCTGACAGTTCCGGCTCTTTCCATCGTCGTAGGAGAGGGCGGCAGCGGAGGCGCTCTGGCCATGGCTGTGGGCAACGAGGTCTGGATGATGGAGAACGCCGTGTACTCCGTGCTTTCTCCGGAGGGCTTCGCGGCTATCCTCTGGAAGGACGGAAAGAAGGCAAGCGACGCGGCCAAGGTAATGAAGATGACTGCAAAGGATCTTTACGAGCTGGGGCTTATCGAGTGCATTATTCCTGAGCCAGAGCCGGCTACCAAGGCCAATAAGGAACAGATCTGCCGCGGACTGGACTGGAGACTGGAAGAGTTTTTCCTGCGTTTCAGAGAGATGACAAGGGAGGAAGCGGTTTGTCAGCGCTATGACAGATTCCGCGCCTTTTAGTCAGGTCGTCTGGCCCCAACATCATAAAGAGTAGGAGAATGAGGATGAATCGATTTAAACCGCTGAATATAGGAAATCTGACAGCCAGCCTTCCAATTATCCAGGGAGGCATGGGGGTTGGCATCAGCCTTTCATCCCTGGCAGGAGCTGTGGCAAAGGCAGGGGGAGTGGGAATCATCTCCACCGCCCAGATCGGATTCAGGGATCCGGACTTTTACAAAAATTCCCAGGAGGCCAATTTAAAGGCCATGGAGACAGAGCTTAAAAAGGCCAGAGAGATTGCGCCGGACGGAATTTTAGGCTTTAATATTATGGTGGCTACAAAAAATTATGTGGAATACGTAAAGACAGCCGTTAAAATCGGAGCGGATATTATTATTTCCGGCGCTGGCCTTCCGGTCAACCTGCCGGAGTACGTGAAGGGGACGGCGACCAAGATTGCTCCGATTGTGTCCACCGTAAAGTCCGCTAAGGTAATCTGCAAGCTCTGGGACAGAAATTATAAAACTGCGCCGGATCTGGTAGTGGTGGAGGGACCGCTGGCAGGAGGCCATCTGGGCTTTTCCAGAGAGCAGCTGACAGAGCTGGGAGCAGACACAGACCAGGTGTCAAAGACCTACCATAAAGCTGAATACGAGGAAGAAGTAAAGGGAATCATTGCTCTGGTAAAAGAGTATGGGGAAAAATACGGCAAGGAGATTCCTGTGGTAACGGCAGGTGGCGTCTACACTCATGAGGATATGCGCCACTGCATCGAGGATCTGGGAGCGGACGGAGTCCAGGTAGGAACCAGATTTGTGACCACAGAGGAGTGCGACGCGCCGTTCGTCTATAAACAGGCGTATATTAACGCTAAAGAGGAGGATATCGTAATTACCAAGAGTCCGGTGGGGATGCCGGGACGGGCGATTATGAATCCATTCCTGAAAAAGATGACGGCAGAGGGAGAGAAGGTGACAAGGTGTTTCAGATGTCTGGAGCACTGCGATCCGGCGAATATTCCCTACTGCATTACACAGGCCCTGATCAACGCGGCTCAGGGAGACGAGGACCGCGCCCTGATCTTCTGCGGCAGCAACGCCTGCCGGGCTGAGAAAATCGAGACGGTGGAGGAGGTTATGAGAGACCTCTGCTGCGGCGCTTAGAGCAGTTCTATTTCCCGCCTTTCCGGCATAAAGTTTGCCAGAAAGGTGGGATTTTTTGTTGAATCTTTTGTGGGCTGTCATGATGGCGGCAGGACTTATATGGGGAGCGTTCCACGGAACCCTTGGGGAGGTGACAAACGGCGCTTTGGAGGCGGCCAGGGAGGCGGTGACGCTGGGGATCACCATGCTGGGAGTCATGTCCTTCTGGACGGGAATCCTGGAAATCGGGAGAAAATCAGGCCTGATGGAGGCGCTGGCGGGAAAAATGTACCCCATTCTTCATATGCTGTTTCCGCGTATTCCCAGAGACCACCCGGCCCTGGAGTCCATCTGTGCCAACGTGACGGCCAATCTTCTGGGCCTGGGCTGGGCCGCCACCCCGGCGGGGCTGAAGGCCATGGGAGATCTGAAGGCGCTGGAGGAGGAGCGGCGGAGAAAAAGAGACGTCCGCGCAGTGAAGGAGGGGACGGCCAATGACGAAATGTGCGCGTTTCTCATTATCAATATTTCTTCTCTTCAGTTGATTCCTATGACCATGATCGCCTACCGGGCTCAGTACGGATCCGTAAATCCGGCGGCAGTGACAGGGCCGGCGCTTCTGGCCACCAGCGCGAGCACTCTGGCGGCCGTTGTATTCTGCGCTGTGAAAATGAGGGGTACCGGAACCAGGGAAAATCAGGTATAATGAAACTATACGCAGAACGGTATGGTAAGGCATACGAAGAGAGGAGAAGCTGCTATGGGATTTGAGTTAAAGAAGTATACTGCGCCGGATTTTACAAAGGAACCGTTTGTCTCAGCGCCGGACGCTGTGCTGGCTCCAGCGCCGAAGGACAGAACTGCGCCGGAAAACTATCACGCTACCACCATTTTCCCGGAGTATTTTAAGGTAAACGGAACATGGCTTCTGGCGGAGGAGAGCCGGATGGACTGCGTGGCTGTCTATGAAAACGGAAAAATAGCAGTGCGGGAGTTTCGGACGTTAAAACAGGGCGATCTTGTCTTTGTGGGAAGGACAGAGGAGGCGGAAGAGGGAATTTTCGTCTGGACCCACGGTTTTGAGGAGCCGGGAACTCAGTCCAAGGAGGCTTTTTCCTTCCGCCAGGGCAGATCCAGGGAGACGGCCTTCTCCAAGGACTACGATCACATCTACGATCTGTTAAAGCATGAGAAGGATCACGGCTATGTAGTCTGGGTAATGGGACCGGCCTGCGCCTTTGATTCCGACTCCAGGGAGGCATTTTCCAAGCTGGTTATGAACGGCTATGTGGACGCCCTTCTGGCAGGCAACGCCCTGGCTACCCACGATTTAGAGGGAGCCTACAGGAAGACGGCTCTGGGACAGGATATTTACACTCAGGAGAGCTTTCCAGGGGGACATTACAACCATATCGATACCATCAACCGGGTACGGTATCACGGCTCCATTCCAGAGTTTATTGAGAAGGAACACATTGACAACGGAATCATGTACAGCTGCGTGAAGAAGGGCGTGCCCTTTGTGCTGACAGGCTCTATCCGGGATGACGGCCCCCTGCCGGAGGTTTATGCCGATGTGTACGAGGGACAGTCCGCCATGAGAGAGTGTGTGAAAAAGGCTACTACCGTGATCTGCATGGCTACCACTCTCCACTCCATCGCCACGGGAAATATGACTCCGTCCTTCCGCGTGATGCCGGACGGAACCATCCGCCAGATTTATTTCTACAGCGTGGATATCTCAGAATTTGCAGTCAATAAGCTGGGAGATCGGGGAAGCCTTTCCGCCAAGAGCATTGTGACGAACGTTCAGGACTTTGTGGTAAATGTGAGCAAGGGACTGGGACTGTAAGGAGATGGGTTTTCAGCCCTGACAGAAGCAGTTAAGTTAGAAAAAAGAACGGAAGTTTTCACACTCCACCAGGAGCTTAGCCGCTGAAAAACTTCCGTTCTTTTTACAGCCTCCTAATCAGCCAGGCAGAATCGACAGGTATCCTGTGACGATAGCGAGGCTTTCGTAACGAGCAGAAAACGCAGCTGGTCACGGTACCTGTCGATTCTGTCATATAGATTTTCTGCCATATAGATTTGCAGGTCTGGGTAATTTTCTACTGCTGTCCAGCCAGCTGCTTTTCCCAGTCAGCTTCCTTAAACCCTACCAGAACGAAATCGTCTCCCACTACGATGGGGCGTTTTACCAGCATTCCGTCTGTAGCTAAGAGGGCGTACTGTTCCTCCTCGCTCATGCCGGGCAGCTTGTCCTTTAAGCCCATAGATTTATAGAGAAGGCCGCTGGTATTGAAAAACTTCTTTAATGGAAGTCTGCTCATCTGATGCCATTTCTTAAGCTCCTCTGCGGAAGGATTCTGTTCCTTGATGTGGCGGTCCTCATAGGAGACGCCGGCTGCATCCAGCCATTTCTTCGCCTTCTGGCAGGTAGTGCATTTCGGATATTCTGCAAATAATACGCTCATAGGTTGTTCCTCCGTGAAATGATTGATTTTAATAGTTTAGCTCATATTATAGCTGTAAAGATACAATTTTACAATGCGGCATACAGAAAAGCCCTGTTATAAAACAGACAAAAACAGCAGGCTCTGCGGCTGGCTGCATTTTGCCTCAATAATTGGCTGAACAGCCTGTTTCTTCCCACAAATTTTATAAAAACTTTCCGATTTCGCAAGAACCCATTCACAGATCCTACACAATCCACCTGTATAATACCAGACATAGAACAAAAACAGACGGACAGGGGGCAGAAAAGCAAGAATCTGCCGGAGGATCTTTGCATAGAATAGAAGCAAGGTCATTCAGGGAGCAGGCTGTTGAAGGCAATTCTCTATCTCTCAGATTTTCTTGTTCCGGCTGTTCTGTTTTACATAATCGGCTTCGGAGTTCTTTCCAGGCGTCCCGTATTCGACGATTTTATCAGGGGGGCGCAGGAAGGGATGAAAACCGTAGCCGGGATTCTCCCCACGCTGATCGGTCTTATGACGGCAGTGGGAGTCCTGAGGGCATCGGGATTCCTGGAGTTCCTTTCAGAAATATTGAAAGCTCCAGCAGGATTTCTCCGCATTCCCGGAGAGCTGATTCCTCTTATCCTGGTACGCCTCGTGTCCAGCTCAGCTGCCACCGGGCTTCTTCTCGATATTTTCAGGACTCATGGGCCGGATTCCCTGCTGGGGATGACGGCGTCTATTATGGAGAGCTGTACAGAGACGGTGTTCTATACCATGAGCGTGTATTTTATGACGGCAAAGGTGACGAAGACGCGCTGGACTCTGGCCGGAGCCGCCATTTCCACAGCGGCAGGCATAGGAGCCAGCATTCTGATTGCCGGTTTTCTGACATAAAAGCGTATGACGGCGCCGTAAAAATTTTATTGGCGCTAACAGTTGCCGGCCAGGTCCGTTTATTGTATAATCAGTGGGGAAATTTTGTTTTTAGAAGGTGAAGGGGAACACTGTGGACAATTACGAGACATTCAATGAGGTACTGGTGAGGCTGTTCCGCGACATTATGGATATTGAGCAGAAGGCTATCATAACGCCGGAGTTTCGGAATATCACCAATAATGATATGCATGTCATTGAAGCCATCGGAATCGGGGCGCCGAAAAATATGTCTGCGATTGCCAGAGAGCTGTCCGTCACAGTAGGGACTCTCACGATTGCCATGAACAGTCTGGTGAAAAAGGGGTACGTGGTGCGGGCCAGGGGAAAGGAAGATCGGCGGATCGTCTATATCTCCCTGTCAGATAAGGGCCGGAGGGCTTACGAGCATCACGCAGAGTTTCACAGGCAGATGATTGACAGCATAAAAGAGGAGCTGACGCCTCAGGAGCTGGACATTCTTTATCAGGCGCTTACCAAGCTGAACCGCTGGTTCAGGGAATTAAATCAATAAAATCAATGAATGAAAGAGGAGAACACGATGAAAAAATTAATGATTGCTTTAACTGGAATTTTGATGAGCGTATCGCTGGCAGCCTGCGCGCCTACAGACACATCCGGCCAGAATCAGGATAAACAGGCAGCAGAGGGACAGACCGTGGAGGCTTCCATTCAGGAGACAGAGCGGGAAGTGGTGGAGAAGCTTCCGGACGCAGATGCGGCTCCGATGGCACAGGTCAGCATGTTTACTGTGAAGGAGAATAGAACTGGACTGAAGCAGAGCATGGACGCCATCGACTCTGAGGATGGAGAAACGATTGATCCGCAGCTTCTGGCAGATAAGATGGCTGAGAATGGAATTCTTGAGGAGGGAACCAAGGTGTTAAGCTTTTCCCAGGAGGGCTCTGTGATCAGCGTAGACCTTTCCGCTATGCCGAATCAGGACGATGTTCTGCAGCAGACGGCGGTTGCCAACACACTGCTTCAGAATTTTGAGGCTTCTGAGCTGAACCTGTCTGTAAATGGAGAAAAGATCGGAACCATGGAGTTTAATAAGGGCTACAAGAACATGGGAAGTGATACTTCCGCAGCAGAGAAAGAGAGCGCGGCAGCAAGCGGCGAAGAGACAGCAGAAAGCTCCCAGGAAACAGAGGCAGAATAACAGAAACCAGGAGAGAAGGGGGACATCACCCCTTCTTTTTTACTTCCATTTCAATTAACGTGACATAGTGATCCGTATTCTGGGAAGCCAGGCTGTCCAGGATACAATATTCATAGGAACCAGATACTGCTGAAAAGCCCATCCGTTCAAGCTCAGAAAAAAGAAGCTGATAGGCGCTTCCGCTTCCCGTATAGCGCCCCGTAAAGTAATAGCGGGCGTAGAGTCCGGGCGGCTTAGTCAGAGACAGGACGCCCTTACACTTTTTCTCCAGCGGAAGGAATACGTGAGAGGCCCGCAGGCAGTGTCCCCCCTTCAGCTCTTTCAGGGGGATGATAGCTCCCTGCTGGTAAAAGTAGGGGTAATGTTCCTGTTTCGCCTTTGTCATCAGCTTTTTGATGGCAATATTTTGAGCCATCAGATCTTCCTCATCTGTGCCTTTTCGGCGTTTGGGAAAGAAGACAGGCTCCACTGCCAGAAGTTCCGGCTTCTCATGGCAGATCAGGAAAACTCCCTCTTTTTTTGAGGTCAAATCCTCAAGGGTTTTCATTTTCCAAGAGAGCTGCTTCTCAATGGTCTGCAGCCTTTTTATTTTCTGGCGGATGCTTGCCAGCTGTTCCTCCATGCGGGAGACGGCATAGTCTCTGGTCCGCTGCTCCATAAAGGTGCGGATTTCGTCTAAGGACAGGCCGATTTCCTTCAGCATGGAAATATTGTCGAGAAAATCCAGCTGGTCCGCACTGTAGTACCGGTATCCGTTGTCAGGATCCACATAGTCCGGTTTCAAAATCCCTTTTTTATCATAAAAAAGAATCGTCTGTTTGGAGAGGCCTGACAGCTTAGCTATCTCCCCGGCTGTGAAACGATGCTCCATTTTAATCGGTTCCTTTCTGCTTGACAGTATAGTAACTATATCCTTTATACTAATTTATGTCAAGAAATCACAGAAAAGGAGTTGTTATCTATGAAAATGCCGCAGAGGGCACAGTTGAAGGCGGAAGCACTTCGCTATGCAGGGCTGATGCTTGGAACAGCGGTTTTGTCATTTGGACTTTATAACGTACACAGCCAGTCGGATATTACAGAGGGAGGCGTGCTGGGACTGCAGCTGCTGATACAGAACTGGTTCGGCGTTTCCCCCAGCGTCATTGGCCCGGTTCTCGACCTGATCTGCTATCTCATTGGCTGGCGGATTCTGGGAGGAGCTTTTCTGAAAAACGCCATGGTATCCACGCTCAGCTACGGTTTCTTTTATTCGATCCATGAGAGGATGGGATATCTGCTTCCAGATCTGGGCGGCAGTCCGGTGCTTGCAGCCCTTGTGGGAGGCCTTTTCGTGGGAATCGGCGTAGGGCTTGTGGTCAGGGCCGGAGGAGCCACAGGAGGCGACGACGTGCTGGCCCTGGTGCTCAATAAGCTGGCCGGAGTAAAGATTGAGAAGTGCTATTTTTTCACAGATTTTGTAGTGCTGGTGCTCTCGCTGAGCTATATTCCTGCGCTTAAAATTGCATGCTCCCTGCTGACAGTTACCATTTCTTCCTATATTATCGGAAAAATGTACCAGGGAGAAGAGAACGCAGATTTGAAAGAGGAGACCAATTTAAAATAGACTGGAAGAAAAGAGCTGGTGTAGAAACGCAGGCAAAAAGATGATAGGAGAAAGAATCCGGGGAATTTTCTGAGGTTTTTGAAAAACAAAGAAAATTCCCCGGATTTTTACGGTCCGTTTGCCGCTTTACTGCGCTCCGCAGGTGAGCAGCCATGTTTTAAAGTAGGGTTCCATGACGCGGAAGGAGGCTCCGTCCATATCCAGAATAAATTTGTGGAACTGGACGGGATCGTAACGATCCCCCAGGGTTTCCATGGCCGTTTCCCGCATTTTTACCATTTCCATATATCCTGTGTAATACTGCAGATAATTGGCTGGATTGTCGGCAACGGCATAGTAGATTTCTTCTATTACCTGGGTGTCGGTGATGCCGTAAAGCTCCTCCAGGAATTTAGCGGTCCGCTCCTGGCTCCACCCTTCGTAGTTAATGTTAATATCCAGCAGCGCATAGAGTCCCAGAGTGGCGGCCTGATTGTGGGCTAACAGCCTGGAAAGCTCCGGAGAAAGCCCGTTGTCAAACTGATAGGAATAGATTTCCGCGTAGGTTCCCCAGCCTTCTGTG
>ENA-OPXI01001172-OPXI01001172.1-human-gut-metagenome-genome-assembly--contig:-NODE-1172-length-15195-cov-2.566182_pt1 | contig 15195 bp, 8 predicted proteins | sample MGYA00241520_ERZ502032 | MGnify/ENA primary metagenome ERZ502032 (study PRJEB25962, sample SAMEA2042106) | human gut metagenome | biome: human gut; feature: human-associated habitat; material: faeces...
ACTGGAGGGAAAGGAGAGCGAAAAAGGTCGGTTTTTACCGGTTTTCGGGTCTGCGGATAGGCATTGTAAGGTTGTTACGATCCAGTTGTAGGGTGTTTACGGCGGCGTTGTTAGTTGCTTTCGACTGCGAATGCTATTGTTTTCGGAGCGAAACACTATTGTTTTCGAGTGAAAAGTCTATTGTTTTCGAATAAGAAGTCTATTGTTTGTATGTTTGAGGGTGATAAGAGACGGGAATCCTCGCTAGAATAAAAGCCCCAAAAACGATATATCATTGAAAGATAACTAATTGCGGATTTTTATTCTCAAATATGGAAGCCTACTGTACTCTGGGGCGAAATATTCGATTCTCTGGAGCTTTAGGGGACAAAATGTCAGAATGTCAAATTGGGCGATCTTCTATTATTAACAAAGGAAATCTCATTATCTTAGGGCAATGTCATAGGTTGTAGAGACGGGGCGTGCCCCGTCTCCCGTATCATGTGCGATGGATTCATGTTTCTTTGGCTATGGATGAAATTTGGTATGGTTGCCTTGTTTTTATCTGAATAATAAGGCTGGATTGGAAATAAATATCTACTTTTGTGCTCTAAAACATTAAAGTAAACGAAAATAGAAAGATGGCTGCAACGAAACGAATGAAACGTGCCTTGGTCTCTGTGTTTCACAAAGACGGGCTGGACGAAATCCTAAAGAAATTGCATAGCGAGGGTGTGAGCTTTGTATCAACAGGTGGTACTCAATCATTTATCGAGTCATTGGGTTTGCCTTGTGATGCGGTAGAGGACTTGACTTCTTATCCGTCTATTTTGGGCGGTCGTGTGAAGACGCTTCATCCGAAGGTATTCGGTGGTATCTTGGCTCGCCGTGAGAACGAGAATGACCAGAAACAATTCGCTGAATATGAGATCCCGGAGATTGACTTGGTTATCGTTGACCTATATCCTTTCGAGGAGACTGTCGCTTCCGGCGCTGAGGAACAAGCAATTATTGAGAAAATAGATATAGGCGGTATCTCTTTGATACGTGCCGCCGCGAAGAACTTCAAGGATGTGGTAATCGTAGCTTCCAAGGCTCAATACCAGCCGTTGATGGATCTTTTGAACGAGAAGGGCGCTGAGACAAGCATCGAGGATCGTAGATGGTTCGCCAAAGAGGCGTTCGCCGTTTCCTCGGGTTACGACTCCGCTATCTTCAATTATTTTGATGGCCGCGAAGGTTCCCATTTCCGTGCAACGGTAGATAGCCCGATGCATTTGCGTTATGGCGAGAATCCTCATCAAGCCGCTAAGTTCTATGGTAAGTTTAACGATATGTTCGATCAAATCCATGGAAAAGAGATTTCTTACAACAACTTATTGGATATCGACGCCGCCGTGAACTTGATCGATGAGTTCGACGAGCTGACGTTCGCTATCTTAAAACATAATAACGCTTGCGGTATCGCTTCCCGCGGTAATGTGGTTGAGGCTTGGAAAGAGGCTTTGGCCGGTGACCCGGTTTCCGCTTTCGGTGGCATCTTGATCACGAATACTACGATTAACAAGGAAGTGGCCGAGGAGATCCATAAGATCTTCTTCGAGGTGATTATCGCCCCGGCTTACGACGCTGACGCGCTGGAGGTACTTCAACAGAAGAAGAACCGTATCATCTTGATCCGTAAGGATTGCAAGACTTGCCCGATGCAGTTCCGTTCTTTATTGAATGGTGTCTTGATGCAGGAGAAGGACTTGAGTATCCAAGGTAAGGCTGATTTGGAACCTATGACGGATAAGCAGCCGACAGCCTCGGAGGTTGAGGACCTGTTGTTCGCCAACAAGATCGTGAAGAACAGCAAGTCCAACGCGATCACCTTGGTGAAGAACAAGCAGCTTTGCGCCAGCGGTATCGGGCAGACCTCTCGTGTGGACTCTTTGAGACAAGCCATAGAGAAGGCTAAATCATTCGGCTTCGACTTGAATGGCGCCGTGATGGCTTCCGACGCTTTCTTCCCGTTCCCCGATTGCGTTGAGATCGCAGACCAAGCAGGTATCACGGCCGTAATCCAGCCGGGAGGCTCTATCAATGATAAGTTGTCTGTCGAGTACTGTAACCAACATGGTTTGGCTATGGTGAAGACAGGTGTTCGTCATTTTAAACATTAATAATAAGACTAATGGGATTGTTTTCTTTCACACAAGAAGTTGCCATAGATTTGGGTACCGCTAATACCATTATCACGTGTAATGATAAGATGGTGGTAGACGAACCTTCGGTGATTGCTTTGGATGCTCGCTCGGACAAGGTGCTGGCTGTCGGTAAGGTGGCCCGTGAGATGTACGAGAAGACGCACCCGAATATTCGTACCGTACGACCGCTTCGTGAGGGAGTTATCGCGGATTTCTACGCTGCCGAGCAAATGATTCGCGGCTTTATCAAGATGGCGAGCGGAAGGAAGCGCTGGTTCGCTCCGTCCTTACGTATGGTGATCGGTATCCCTTCAGGTAGTACGGAGGTAGAGATACGTGCCGTGCGAGACTCTGCCGAGCATGCCGGTGGACGTGATGTGTACATGGTTTTTGAGCCGATGGCTGCCGCTATCGGTGTCGGTATAGATGTCTTGGCCCCCGAGGGTAATATGATCGTGGATATAGGAGGTGGTACTACCGAGATCGCTGTCATATCCTTAGGTGGTATCGTGTCGAATAAATCAATCCGTATGGCGGGTGACGATTTAACGGCTGATATCGTGGAGTATATGCGTCGCCAACACAACGTGAAGGTGAGTGAGCGTATGGCCGAGCGTATCAAGATCAACGTGGGTTCCGCGCTTACGGTATTGGAGGATGCTCCGGAGGATTACGTGGTTCACGGCCCGAATCAGATGACTGCCTTACCGATGGAGGTACCCGTCTCTTATCAGGAGATCGCCCACTGTTTGGATAAGTCTATCTCGAAGATCGAGGCGGCTATCTTGAGTGCCTTGGAGCAAACCCCTCCCGAGTTATATGCCGATATCGTGAAAAACGGTATCTATTTGGCTGGCGGTGGCGCTATGCTTCGCGGTTTGGATAAGCGCTTGCGGGATAAGATGAATATCCAGTTCCATATCGCCGAGGATCCGTTGCATGCCGTGGCGAAAGGTACGGGAGTCGCTTTGAAGAATATTGAGAAGTTTAATTTCTTAATCCGATAAGAGTAAATAATTGAGAATTGAGAATTGAAAGTTGAAAATTAGCGAGCCGATAGGTCTGGTTCTTTTCAATTTTCAATTCTCAACTTTCAGTTTTCAATTCCTATGCGTAAGTTACTAGAGTTCCTGATCGGGAAGAGGCATTGGTTCTTGTTCATTCTGCTTGAAGCTGTTTCGTTGATGTTGGTCTATCGCAATAACGCCTACCAACGGAATATCATATTCAGCTCAGCGAATGTCGTGACAGGATATATCGCCTCTATCTCCGGATCTGTCACTTCTTATCTGAATCTTCGGGATATCAATAAGGAGTTATTGGAGCGTAACGGACAGTTGGAATTGCAAATGCTGGATCTGCAAGATCAGTTAGATGCGCTGATCGCGGATACGGTTAGTTTTAAGGGATTCGCGCCGGATTCGACGGAGCAATTTCCTTATTCGTTTGTCGTGGCGGATGTAGTGAACAACAGTGTCACGCATTTGTCTAATTATATTACCGTGGATAAAGGGAAGCTGGACGGGATCATGCCCGATATGGGAGTTGTCTCGGAACGAGGTGTGGTGGGTATCGTATCGACGGTTTCCGATCATTTCTCCGTGATCATTCCGTTGCTGAATCCTAAGTTCCGGTTGAGTTGTAAGGTATTAGGTAGTAGTTATTTCGGGTCATTAAGCTGGAATGGACGCAATACGCTGTACGCCAACCTCGATGAGTTGCCGCGCCATGTGGAGTTCCAGAAAGGCGATACGATCGTGACGAGCGGTTACTCAGCCGTATTCCCCTCGGGTATTATCGTAGGTACGGTCGCTGATTTCGAGAAACAACACGATGATAATTTCTATTCATTACAGGTAGAGTTGGCTACGGATTTCCAAGCGTTGAACAACGTGCGTATTATCAAGAATTTCCGTCAGACGGAGCAAATTGGTGTAGAACAAGAGGCGAAAAGAAATGATTAATAATTTACTGCGTGGTTTCATATATTTCGTGGTGTTTGTGTTGATTCAGGTCTTGGTCTTGAACAACATTCATTTCTTGCGGATCGCTACCCCGTTTCTGTATCTCTATTTCATTATTAAGATGCCGGTCGGTAGCTCACGGACGCAAGTCGTTTTCTTCTCTTTCATAGCCGGGGTGGTTATCGATACATTCAGCAACACACCGGGTATGCATGCGGCCGCCTGTACATTGGCGGGATTTTGCAGGGAGCCGTTAATCCGTGTATTCATGGGGAAAGATTTGCCGGAAGGTATTTACCCGTCTTATAAGACCTTTGGTTTCGGAGGCTTTTTCCGATATGTGTTATCGTTTGTGTTGATACAACATACGACTCTTTTTGTGATTGAGTCGTTGACTTTATTTGACCCGTTGTTTCTGGTTGTCCGTATCCTCTCGAGCGTGGTGATGACAACCTTATTGATTTGTACGGTAGAAGCATTCAATATAGAGTCTCAGAAAAGTGGAGAATAATACCAAGTATGAGTTTGAGAACAGGCGCTATGTCTTAGGTGGGGCGGTGATCCTGTTGGTTATCATCTTTATTATCCGTTTGTTCATCCTTCAGGTGGTCGACAACGATTATAAAGCTTGGGCGGATAGTAACGCTTTCTTGAAAAAAACCTTATATCCTTCCCGGGGTATGATGTACGATCGTAATGGTAAATTATTGGTCTATAACCAGCCCGCTTACGACGTGATGCTTATCATGCGTGAGATACAGCCTTTCGATACCCTCGATTTCTGTGATGTGCTGGGCATCACGAAAGAGCAATTCCTCAAACGTATAGCGGATATTAAGAACCGGCGGTTAAATCCCGGTTATTCTTCCTATGTCCCTCAAGTATTTATGAACCAGCTTTCTGCGCAGGAATATGGCGTGTTGCAGGAGAAGTTATACAAATTTCCCGGTTTCTATATCCAGAATCGCACGATCCGCCAATACGAGTATCCCAATGCCGCTCTTGTGCTGGGAAATATCGGCGAGGTAAACCGGAAAGATATAGAGAATGACGCTTATTATACACAAGGCGATTACTCCGGCAGAACCGGGATCGAGCAATCGTACGAGGAATATTTGCGGGGCGTGAAAGGAGTCGAGATCCTGTTGCGTGACGCTCACGGACGTATCAAGGGGCGATACGAGGAAGGCAGGCACGATATCCAGCCGGAATCCGGCAAGAACTTGAAATTATCCTTGGATATGGACTTGCAGGCTTATGGGGAGAAGTTAATGCAGAATAAATTAGGGGGTATCGTGATGATAGAGCCGGAGACAGGGGAGGTACTTTGTATGGTTTCCGCTCCTACATATGATCCGAGTATCTTGATCGGGCGCCAGCGGGGAAAGAACTACGTGGCTTTGCAGAAGGACCCGTTGAAACCTTTATTCAACCGCCCGCTCATGGCGCAATATCCTCCCGGATCTACATTTAAACCGACTCAAGGTTTGATCTTCTTGCAAGAAGGGGTGATTACTCCGGAAACTCAATATACCTGTGCGCATGGATATACCTTCCGGGGAGGTAAGCCGGCTTGTCACGGGCATCCGTCTCCTCTGAATCTGGTCGGGGCGTTGGCGACCTCTTGTAACTCTTTTTTCCCTTGGGGACTGCATGATATGATCGACAGCCGGAAGCGATATCCGTCGGTACAGGAGGCTTTTGAGGTTTGGAAGAATTATATGGTTTCTATGGGGTATGGCTATAAGCTGGGAATCGATCTTCCGGGGGAGAAGCGAGGGTTCATTCCGAATAGTAAGTTCTACGATAAGGTGTACCGGGGACGTTGGAATTCCAGTACGGTTATCTCGATCGCTATCGGTCAGGGTGAGATATTGGCTACGCCTTTGCAAATCTGTAATTTGGCGGCTACTGTCGCTAATCGGGGATATTATATTACTCCGCATGTCGTGAAAGAGATTCAAGACACCCCGCTGGATACATTATATAGTAAGAGGCATTATACATCGGTGGATACGCATTATTATAGTTATATTGCCGAGGGTATGCGAGGGGCTGTTACGGGAACCGCTTATGGTGGAACCTGTCGTGGGGCGGCTTTACCGGATATCGAGGTTTGTGGAAAGACGGGAACGTCGGAGAACCCGCATGGTAAGGACCATTCTATTTTTATGGGATTCGCTCCTTATCAAAAGCCGAAGGTCGCCATTGCCGTGTTTGTGGAAAACGCCGGATTCGGTGCTACCTATGCGGTGCCTATCGGTAAATTGATGTTGGAGAAATATTTGAAAGGAGAAATATCCGAGGCTAACAAGGCGACGGAGGAATATATTATGAATGCCGTAATACTACCGAACAATGCGCTATAGGAAAACGGAAATATGGAAGTCGGTAGACTGGATTACCATTTTGTTGTATTTGATTATGGTAATCGCCGGTTGGTTTAGTATTTGTGGGGCGAGCTACGAGTTTGATAACGTTGGCTTGTTCGACCCGTCGGGCCGTCCGGGGATGCAGATGATTTGGATCGGTACCTCACTCGCCCTTATTTTCGTCATATTGATGCTGGAAAGTGACTTCTTCGATATATTCGCCTATCTGATCTATGCGTGCGTGATCGTATTGTTGATCGCCACTATATTTTTAGCACCTAATATCAAGGGATCGCATTCTTGGCTCGTATTGGGACCTATCCGTTTGCAACCAGCGGAGTTGGCTAAGTTCGCTACCGCTTTGGCCGTGGCGAAGTTTATGAATGGCTATGGCTTTAAGCTAACGACGGTCAAGAATTTCTCAATCACTTTGTTCTTGATCTTCTTGCCGATGGTTTGTATTCTTTTACAGAAAGAGACGGGGTCGGCATTGGTTTACTTGGCATTCTTCCTGATGTTATACCGGGAAGGAATGACTGGATATATTTTGTTGATAGGAGTTTGTGCGGTCGTCTTTTTCGTTACGGGAATGAAATATTCAGAGGTGATGGTGGGTATTACCCCATTGGGTGAATTAATCGTCTCTTGCCTTGTCTTATTAATAACCATGGGATTAGTTGGGAGTGTCCGTAAGGATTATATAAGCGTTAAGATCATGCTTGGGGGAATTGCTTCGACATTCTTGATCGGGTATGTCGTTTCTTTGTTTGTCCCGGTAAACTTCGCTTGGATATCGATAGGCTTGGTAGGAGCCGCGTCAATCTATTTATTCTATTTATCCATTCGAAACTGGGTATGGCATTATGCGTTAATCGCTCTGTTCGCTTTAGGTTCTATCTGTTTCCTATTTTCTGTGGATTATGTGTTTAATGACATATTGGAACCTCACCAACAAATTCGTATTAAAGTCTCTTTAGGCTTGGAGGATGATCCTAGCGGGGCGGGGTATAATGTGAATCAATCCAAGATCGCTATCGGTTCCGGAGGATTATCCGGAAAAGGATTCTTGAATGGGACGCAGACCAAATTGAAGTATGTGCCGGAACAGGATACGGATTTTATCTTTTGTACGGTAGGCGAGGAGCAAGGCTTTTTGGGAGCCTCTGCCGTATTGATCGTATTCGGACTTTTTATTCTTCGTCTGATTGTATTGGCGGAGCGGCAAGATAATGCTTTCGGGCGAGTCTATGGCTATAGCGTAGCCTCCATATTCTTTTTCCATCTGGCGATTAATGTCGGCATGGTGACGGGATTGACTCCGGTTATCGGCATTCCCTTGCCTTTCTTTAGCTATGGAGGTTCCTCGCTCTGGGGATTTACGATCTTATTGTTTATTTTTCTTCGTTTGGACGCTTCCCGGAAGGAGCGTTAGTGGAAGAAGGTAAGACCCGTAAGCCGATTTCCTGAATGCCCGGAAGTTGGTCGTTACGCATCCCCTGCCGGAAGCTAAAGGTATATTGCCCTTTAACGGGGAAATAGTAAGCAGATCGTATCGGGAAACTGGATTGAAACAGGGAGATCCCGTCCCCATACCATTTCCCAAACTCATCAGCTAACATACATTCGATCGTATCCCTTTTTAAAGGACCTATCGGAAGTTCCTCGCTGCAAAATACCCATAGGTTCTGATACGGATACATATTATTGTTCCGTACTTCCAAGGTTAGGTCGTACGGAACCGATATATCCTCAATCAAGAAAGTGAAATAGTACTCCTTATTCTTCTCCCACGAGGTGTTCTGGATAGCTTGATACTGATCGTATACAGCTTCATTCTCGCAAGAGAAGCATAAGAAGCATGTTACATAGGCGGCAATGAACTTTTTAAGCCTCAGGCTTTGTCTCTGGCCTATTCTCCGTTTTATCAGGTCTGGCCTGTTTGATCGGTTGCTGAGGTTTGTCATTATTCGCAGGCTTGTCATTGTTGGATTGCTTATCGTTATTAGCTCTCGGCCTTTGTTTCGGGCGATTGTTTCGGTTGTTCTCCCTGTTATTATCACGGTTGTTCTCCCGATTCTCCCGACTGTTTTCCCGGCTATTATCTTTGTTATTCTCCCGGTTATTCTCTCTGTCCCGGTTATTCTCACGATTGCTATTCCTATTATTTCCTCCGTTGCGGCGATTATTGCCACCGGCTCCGTTTCCTCCGTTGTTCTTATTCTCAGAAACAGGTGCGTCGGTGTTGGTAACTGCCGTCGCGGTGGTGTTAGCTCCGTTCCCGTTTCCATTGTTGTCGCCATTATTCTTGTTGGCAGGACGTTTTTTCTTTTTCTTTTTAACAGAGTCGAAACGTGTGACGCTTTCTTGCCCAAGAATATCTTGAGCGTCTCGTTTCGGTGGTTGTGGCTTCGTATCCGCCTCTAGAGATATCGGCTTCATGCCTTTCTTATTCATGTTAATGACATCGAAAGCACGGCTTGCCGGAATCGTGATAAGATTAGCCGCAAATGATTTATCCGTAGAATAGGTAATTTCCCGTTTGAAAATATCCGTCTTGAAATGATAGTAATTATTATCTTTGGTCTCCAAGACAATCTCCCGGGAAGGAAGGCGTTTCTGGGCTTCCACATATGTATCTACCTCATAATTGATACAACATTTCAATTTAGCGCATTGTCCGGCCAATTTCTGGGGATTCATGGAAATATCTTGATAACGGGCAGCTCCGGTAGCGACCGATACAAAACTTGTCATCCAACTGGAACAGCAAAGTTCTCTACCGCAAGGGCCGATACCACCGATACGTCCGGCTTCTTGACGAGCACCGATCTGCTTCATCTCGATACGAACACGAAAAGCCTCCGCTAGCACTTTAATTAGTTGACGGAAATCTACACGTTCATCCGCTATATAATAAAAGATCGCCTTATTACCGTCACCTTGATACTCTACATCACCGATTTTCATATTCAATCCTAAATCGGCTGCGATTTGCCGCGAGCGAATCATAGTGGCATGTTCCTTTGCTTTCGCTTCCTCATATTTCTCGATATCGGTCGGTTTTGCCTTTCGGTAAATCCGTTTTGGCTCAGCTTCCGTGCGCACGTTGTTCTTCTTCATTTGCAGCAGAACCAATTTTCCCGTTAAAGAAACCGTACCGATATCATGACCGGGACTTGCCTCTACGGCTACTATATCACCTTTTTCCAAAGGTATTTTAGCACTATTCAAGTAATACCCTTTGCGGGTATTTTTAAATTGAACCTCTACGAAGTCAGTCGAGCCTTCCGCGTCGGGTACATCGCACAACCAATCATAGGTATTCAGTTTATTGTTTTGCCTTTTGCTGCAACCTTTGCAGCCCATATGGCTACTTCCTTTATCTAATATGAAATCCATTTATTTTTAATTTGTAAGAGGGCCATCGACATAACCGCCCAATTTATCTAAATATGCAAAAATAGTGATTTATTCCCATTCAAAATCATAGTTATGATTTTTTCAGTTATAAAAAAAGACCCGAAGATAGGTGTTATACCTAACCTTCGGGCCTTTTCTTATATATTTACACGATTAGTCTACCAACCCATGGCTCTTGAATACCTTGTGGATTGTCTCCAAAGCGTAATCTAGTTGCTCTTTCGTGTGGGTAGCCATAAGGGAGAAGCGGATCAGTGTATCCTCGGAAGCAACTGCGGGAGCTACTACCGGGTTTACGAAGATTCCGGCCTCAAATAATTCTTTTACGATAAGGAATGTCAAGTCGTTGTCACGGATAAACAACGGGATGATCGGGGTAGAAGTATGTCCGATCTCACAACCCATGTTACGGAAACCATCCAATGCGTAATGAGTCAAATCCCATAAATGTTGGATACGTTCCGGTTCGCTTAACATGATATCTAATGCCGCGTTCGCTGCGGCAGTAGCGGCAGGCGTATTGCTTGCGCTAAAGATATAGGAACGGGAGTGGTGACGTAAGTAATTGATAACCGGTTCGTCCGATGCGATAAAACCACCGATAGAAGCGAAAGACTTACTGAAAGTTCCCATGATCAAATCAACATCGTTCGTAACGCCGAAGTGATTACAAGTACCGCGGCCATGATCACCGAATACACCGATACCATGAGCCTCGTCAACCATTACACTTGCGTTATATTTCTTTGCGAGAGCTACGATTTCCGGTAATTTAGCGACATCACCTTCCATGCTGAAGACACCGTCGATAACGATAAGTTTCACCTTGTCTGGCTCGCATTTCTGGAGTTGTTTCTCCAAGGAGTCCATATCGTTATGCTTGAATTTCAATTTCGTGGAGAAAGAAAGACGATGTCCTTCGATAATGGATGCATGATCCAACTCATCCCAAAGGATATAGTCCTCACGTCCGGTGATACAGGATACAACACCTAGATTAACTTGGAAACCTGTAGAGTATACGATGGCGTCTTCTTTACCAACAAATTCTGCTAAACGTTTTTCCAACTGGAGGTGTAAGTCCAACGTTCCGTTTAAGAAACGTGAGCCGGCACAACCTGTACCATACTTTTTAATGGCCTCGATCGCTGCTTCTTTTACTTTAGGATGATTGGTTAATCCTAAGTACGCATTAGAACCAAACATCAAGACTTTCTTCCCGCTGATTAGAACTTCCGTGTCCTGATCGCTCTGGATTTCCCTGAAGTAAGGATAGATTCCCATTGCCATGGCTCTTTGAGGAGCGTCGTACTTTGCTAGTTTCTCTTGTAAAAGTTTCATATTATTATAAAAGAGAATGATTTATCTCGCTATTTATTTATTCTAATAAAGAACACAGGTTCGCCGCGTACATAATCCCATGTTTCGGCAAATCCAGCCGCAAAAGTAGTAAAAAAATAACTTATAGTAGTCGAAATGCTTTAAAAGTTTTATAAAAGCATTATTTTTGTCCTCTCAAATAAAAAAGAAGAAGTGAGGATGAGCGAACGGGATATAAAAGTACAAGCTATCATAAACCCTATATCAGGTGTAGGGTCGAAGCGCAAGATACCTAAGATGATCGAAGGGATCTGCTCGAAAAAGAACTGTTCGTTAAACATTTCTTTTACAGAGTATGCAGGCCATGCCAGCGAGTTGACTCGGCAAGCCATAGAGGAAGGAGCTGAATATATTTTGGCGGTAGGCGGTGACGGGACGGTGAATGAGATAGCGAGAGCTATGATCCATTCGAACGCGATCTTAGGTATCATCCCGAAAGGTTCGGGCAATGGCTTAGCTAGAGAATTGCACATACCGATGGACGTGAAAAGGGCTATCGATCTGATCGCGAAAGGGCATGTTACGACGATAGATTGCTGCCGGGCGAACGGACAGGTCTTTTTCTGTACCTGTGGAGTCGGTTTTGATGCCGCCGTCAGCCAGAAATTCGCAAATGAGAAACGGCGCGGGTCTCTTACTTATATAAAGAATACGATAGAGGAGTATCTGAGCTATAAGCCTGAGCCTTATGAATTGGTGGTGGATAATCAGACGATCAAGGAGAAGGCGTTTCTAGTCGCTTGCGCGAATGCTTCGCAATATGGTAATAACGCGTTTATCGCTCCGCACGCAAATATACAGGACGGACGGATGGACGTTACGATCTTATCCCCTTTTATGCCATTGGATATCGCTCCTTTGGCCATCCAATTGTTTACCAAACAGATTGATCGGAATAGTAAGATTAAGACGATGAAAGCCCAGCAAGTCACGATTATTCGCCAACATCCGGGCGTGATGCACTTGGATGGAGAACCGATCATGGCAGATCGCCGTATCGATATTACGGTGGAACCAAAGGCCTTACATGTGCTGACTCCGGAGGTTGTGTCTTTCACCAAGGAGGTACATAATTTATTTGACGAGGTAACTCGCTTCTTCGATAAAAAACTTCCTTACATTTTCAAGTAAAAGTCTTTAGCTATAGCGGTGAATTCATCGCTATATCGATGCCGCTCGATTTCTAGGGTCAGATGAGACGACTTGGGTTTTGCTACCGGCGTCGCTGAGAGTTCTATTAATAAGCGCTTAGGAGGGGCGTCCGGTATGGGGGAAACGTGGGCTTCTCTCGATGGCGATAAAGACTCTTCTCGAGCGAGGTCTATTAAAGACTCCCGTTGATCAAAGGGAAGCACCAAGGCGATATTTCCTTCGGGTGCCAACAGTTTGCGGCTATCACGCAATAAATCCGGGAGAGATAGAGTATCCGTATGCCGGGCTAGATTACGTTTAGTATCCGGGCATTTCAATGAATCAATAAAATAGGGTGGGTTGGATACGATCAAGTCATATTTGATATTCTCATCCGGCATATATTCGGAGAGCGAGGTTTGATAGACTTGTATCCGGTTGGCGAAAGGCGATTTCGCGATGTTTTCCCGAGCTTGTAAACATGCGTCTGAATCTATATCGATAGCGTCTAGGATCGCGGTGCTACGCTGCGCCAGCATGAGGGCGATCAATCCCGTTCCGGTTCCCACATCCAAAATCCTCTGACATCTCTCTATGCTAGCCCACGCCCCAAGCAAAACGCCATCCGTTCCGACTTTCATGGCACATTTATCGTGCCATACCGTAAATTTCTTGAATTGAAAATAAGGATTTGCCATATCTCTATCGATTGTATGCCGCGAAATTAGTAAGAATTGAATGAAAAGCTGTAACTTTGGCACGTTTATTGTATTAACATATACAATGATGAATGTATATATGAAAGAAAAGACGAGAGTATTTTGCCAGAATTCGTTTGATGACTTGGATGACAATATTGGTATCGTAATGCCAATTCTTACAGAATGCGATGTAGATGAGGATTTCACAGAAGGAATAGAGAAAGTTGGAGACACTATACCCATTCTTCCGTTAAGGAATATGGTACTCTTTCCGGGTGTTGCCTTGCCGGTGATTATCGGGCGTCCTAAATCGATGCGCCTGATCAAAGAGGCTGTACATAAAAAGAGTTTGATCGGAGTTGTTTGCCAGAAAGAGATGGGTACGGAAGATCCTATCTTAGAGGATTTATATACAACCGGGGTAATCGCTGACATCGTTCGTGTCTTAGAGATGCCGGACGGTAGTACTACTGTTATTCTTCAAGGTAAGAAACGCTTTGAATTGAATGAGTTGACCGAGACAGATCCGTATCTTTCCGGTAAGATCACCGTGTTGGAGGACACGAAGCCGGACAAGACAGACCGCGAGTTCGAGGCTTTGATCTCAACGATCAAGGATTTGACCATCAAGATGCTTGGGGCCGTGGCTGAACCTCCCCGGGATTTGATCTTCTCGATCAAGAATAATAAGAATGTCTTGTATGTGGTCAATTTCTCTTGTAGCAATATACCGAGTGGATCGGCCGAGAAACAGCAATTGTTATTGATCGGGGACTTAAAAGAGCGTGCGTATCGGTTACTTTTTATCTTGAACCGCGAGTATCAGCTGGTGGAGTTGAAAGCTTCCATCCAGATGAAGACGCATGAGGATATCAATCAACAACAAAAAGAATATTTCCTTCAACAGCAGATCAAGACCATTCAAGAGGAATTGGGCGGGAATATCAATGAGTTGGAGATAAAAGAATTACGGGAGAAAGCCAGTCGTAAGAAATGGCCTGCCGAGGTAGCGCAGGTCTTTGAGAAGGAATTGCGAAAATTGGAACGATTGCATCCGCAATCTCCGGATTATTCCGTACAGACGCAATATGTCCAGAATATCGTTAACTTGCCGTGGAACGAGTATAGTAAGGACAATTTCAACTTGTCTCATGCCCAGAAGGTCTTAGATCGTGATCATTATGGTTTGGAGAAGGTGAAAGAGCGTATTATCGAGCATCTGGCCGTATTGAAGCTGAAAGGGGATATGAAATCTCCGATTATCTGTTTGTACGGTCCTCCGGGAGTCGGCAAGACTTCATTGGGGCGTTCCATCGCAGAGGCTTTGCGCCGCAAATATGTACGTGTTTCTTTAGGTGGATTGCACGATGAGGCCGAGATCCGCGGACATCGTCGTACCTATATTGGTGCTATGTGCGGACGTATCATCCAGAATATACAGAAGGCGGGAACATCGAACCCTGTCTTTATCTTAGATGAGATCGATAAGATCACGAATGATTTCAAGGGGGATCCAGCATCCGCTTTATTGGAGGTCTTGGACCCGGAGCAGAATAATGCGTTTCACGATAATTATCTGGATATCGATTACGATTTAAGCAAGGTAATGTTTATCGCTACCGCTAACAATTTGAATACGATTTCCCAGCCGTTGCTGGATCGTATGGAGTTGATCGAAGTGAGTGGTTATATCATGGAAGAAAAGGTGGAAATCGCTGCCCGTCATCTGGTCCCGAAACAATTGGAGATTCACGGTCTGTCGAAAGGAAAAGTGAAGTTCCCGAAAAAGACGTTGCAGGCGATCATCGAATCCTACACCCGCGAGAGTGGTGTGCGCGAATTGGATAAAAAGATTGCCAAGATCATGCGTAAGTTGGCTCGCAAGCTGGCGTCCAGCGAAGAACTTCCGGCACAGATACGTCCCGAAGATTTGCATGATTACTTGGGTGCAGTCGAATATACCCGTGATAAATATCAGGGAAATGACTATGCGGGTGTCGTAACCGGACTTGCCTGGACGGCTGTCGGTGGTGAGATCCTGTTTGTGGAATCGAGTTTG
>ENA-OPXI01001182-OPXI01001182.1-human-gut-metagenome-genome-assembly--contig:-NODE-1182-length-15055-cov-3.036133_pt1 | contig 15055 bp, 10 predicted proteins | sample MGYA00241520_ERZ502032 | MGnify/ENA primary metagenome ERZ502032 (study PRJEB25962, sample SAMEA2042106) | human gut metagenome | biome: human gut; feature: human-associated habitat; material: faeces...
GCCCGCTGGACAACTTTTTAAGCCCGGTGGACCGGGAAAAATACCCGCAGGCAGAACAGAAATTCCGGTTTGAGAAGACGGAGCCAGGATGCGGGAATGAAGCAGAGCCGGAGCAGGGAACGCGGGAAAAGACGCCAGAACAAAGTGAGAAGGAAAAGGCACCGGAACAGGGAATAAAGGAAAAAGCACCGGAGCAAAGAGAGAAGGAAAAGACGACGGAACAGAATGAGAGGAAAGCAGAGCCGGAGCAGGGAACGCGGGAAAAAACGCTGGTTCAGAGCAGGAGAAACTGCGGCCTGGCCGGAAGAGGCGTGGTATCTGCAGAACGAGACGGCGGATGGGGATTTTCGCCCATTGAGCCAGTTCCCGATCAGCCGAATCCGCTTCTCATCGAGTTTCTCGATGCAGAGAGTACAGAGGAACAGCTGGCTGTTCTCAGAAGAATGGAAGGCTGCGTGGGAAAGAGAGAGCTGGACAGCGTCTGCGTGTATCTGGATATCAGCACCAGATATGGCTCTCTGGAAGAGCAGACAGAGGGAATCAGGCGGTATTTGAAGCTTCAGATGCACTACGACGCGTCGAGGCTTCGCAGAGGCAAGAGGGACGATTCGTCATGTTTCATATAGAAGAAGAGCTGAAAAAACTTCCGGCTCAGCCGGGAGTCTACATTATGCACGATGAGAAGGACGAGATTATTTATGTGGGAAAGGCGATCAGCCTGAAAAACAGAGTCCGCCAGTATTTTCAGAGCAGCAGAAACAAGACTGCCAAGATCGAAAAGATGGTTTCTCATATTGCAAGATTCGAGTATATTATTACAGATTCGGAGCTGGAAGCGCTGGTGCTGGAGTGCAACCTGATTAAGGAGCACCGTCCCCGCTATAACACCATGCTGAAGGACGATAAGACGTATCCCTACATCAAGGTGACAGTGTCGGAGGAATACCCAAGAATCCTCTTTTCCAGAACCATGAAAAAAGATAAAAATAAGTATTTTGGCCCCTTTACCAGCTCCGGAGCGGTGAAGGATACCATTGATCTTCTGCATCGGATTTACCGGATCAGAACCTGCACCAGAAACCTGCCGCGGGATATCGGAAAGGACAGGCCCTGTCTGTACTACCATATTAAACAGTGCGATGCCCCGTGCCAGGGATATATTTCAAAAGAGGATTACCAGAAACAGATCCGTGGCGCGCTGGATTTTCTGGGAGGGAAATATGCGCCTGTGACGAAGGCTTTGACTGATAAAATGTACGAGGCCTCAGAACAGATGGAATTTGAGAAGGCGGCTGAGTACCGGGATTTAATTAAAAGCGTGAATCAGATAGCCCAGAAGCAGAAGATTACCAGTCAGAGCATGGACGATCGCGACGTGATTGCCATGGCCAAGGACGAGAGAGACGTGGTGGTGCAGGTGTTCTTTGTCCGGGACGGAAGGCTCATCGGGCGGGAGCATTTTCATGTGGAAGCCGGAACAGCGGAATCGAACGGCCAGATTTTAAACGGCTTTGTAAAGCAGTTTTACGCCGGGACGCCCTTTATTCCCCACGAGATCTGGTGCCAGGAGGAGCTGGAAGACGCGGATCTGATCGGCCGGTTCCTCAGCGAGCGGAGAGGGCAGAAGGTAAGAATTCTGGTTCCCAGAAAGGGAGAGAAGGAGCGGCTGGTGGAGCTGGCGAAAAAGAACGCCAGAATGGTTCTCGCTCAGGATAAAGAAAAAATCAAGCGGGAGGAGCTTCGAACGACAGGAGCCATGAATCAGATTGGAGGGCTGATAGGGCTTGAGAAGGTAAGGCGGATTGAGGCCTACGATATCTCCAATATCAGCGGTTTCGAGTCCGTAGGATCCATGATCGTCTATGAGGACGGAAGACCCAAGCGGAACGACTACAGGAAGTTCCGCATTCGAACGGTTCAGGGACCGGACGATTACGCTTCCATGCGGGAAGTGCTGACGCGGCGTTTTTCCCACGGCCTGGCAGAGCGGGAGGAGATTTCTGCTGAGGGCGGACAGCTTGAGATGGGAAGCTTCACCAGATTCCCGGATCTGATTATGATGGACGGAGGAAGAGGACAGGTAAACATTGCCCTGGAGGTTCTTCAAAAGCTTCAGATATCAATTCCGGTCTGCGGAATGGTGAAGGATGACAATCACCGGACCAGGGGACTCTATTACAGAAACGAGGAGATTCCCATTGACCGGTATTCCGAGGGATTTAAGTTGATCACCAGAATCCAGGACGAGGCCCACCGATTTGCCATTGAATACCACAGAAGTCTGCGCGGCAGAGAGCAGGTGCGCTCTGTGCTGGACGATATCAGGGGAATCGGTCCCGCCAGGAGAAAGGCTCTGATGCGGCATTTTAAGACCATAGAGGCTGTCAGGGACGCCCAGGTGGAGGAACTTTCCGCGGTGCCTCAGATGAATCAGGCTGCGGCGGAGGCAGTATACCATTTCTTTCATGCCAAAGAGTGACAAACGGGCTGAAAAATGATAGAGTAAACTTAGGAGTACAGGCAGACAGAATGAAAGCTGTGAAAGGAGAAAGGCCATGTATGGAGTGACAATTAAAGAATTAATTAAAAAGATGGATTTAAAAAATATGACGCCGGAGCTGGATACAGAGAAAACGGTGCTGGTCCACCCGGATGTAAACCGTCCGGCTCTTCAGCTGACCGGATTTTTTGACCATTTTGACAAGGAGAGAGTGCAGATCATCGGATATGTGGAGCAGGCATACTTAAATACGCTGACTCTGGATCGGAGACGGTATATCTACGATAAGCTGATTTCCAGCAAAATTCCGTGCCTTCTCTACAGCCGGGGCCTGGAGCCGGACGAGTGCGTGCTGGAGCTGTGCAACTACTACGGCGTGCCCTGCATGATTTCCAAGAAGACCACCTCCGATTTGATGGCAGAGGTGATCCGGTGGCTGAATGTGAAGCTGGCTCCCATGATCAGCATCCACGGAGTGCTGGTGGACGTATTCGGCGAGGGCGTTCTGATTATGGGCGAGAGCGGAATCGGAAAGAGCGAGGCGGCGCTGGAGCTGATCAAGAGAGGCCATCGTCTGGTCAGCGACGACGTGGTGGAAATCAAGCGGGTCAGCGACGACACGCTGATTGGATCGGCCCCTGATATTACGCGCCATTTCATTGAGCTGCGCGGAATCGGGATTATCGACGTGAAAACCCTGTTTGGAGTGGAGAGCGTGAAGGATACCCAGTCCATTGACATGGTGATCAAGCTGGAGGAGTGGGATAAGGACAAGGAGTACGACCGCCTGGGCATGGAGGATCAGTACACGGAGTTTCTGGGAAATAAGGTAGTCTGCCACTCGATCCCCATCCGTCCGGGACGGAACCTGGCGGTGATTGTAGAGTCCGCAGCCGTCAACTACAGACAGAAAAAGATGGGCTACAATGCGGCCAGAGAGCTGTACAACAGAGTCCAGGCCAATCTGGCTGCGAAGAACGACTGAGACCAAATCGGTTGAAACCTGCCCTTCTGAAGCAGGCAGAGAAAATCAGACAGAGAAAATCAGAGAAAGAAAGTCAGAGAGGAAGCTGCGTATGGATGAGTTTTACAGAGCGCTGTGCAGAGCCGCAGGGGAGGAGCAGGTAAAGAGACAGGAATCAATGGCTCTTCACACTACTTTCCGTACAGGAGGACCGGCTGCATTTTTTGCATCGGTTAAGACGGAGGAGGAGCTGCGGCAGACGGTGGGCGCCTGCCGGGAATACCAGGTTCCCTATTATATGCTGGGCAATGGAAGCAATCTGCTGGTGGGAAGCGCAGGCTTTCCAGGGGTGATGATCCGTCTGGACGGAGAACTGAAAGAGTGGAGGATACTCCGGGAGGAGGAAGACGGCCGCGTGCTTCTTAAGGCCGGCGCAGGGCTTCTCCTCTCTAAAATCGGCCGGGCGGCCTTAGAGGAAGGGCTGACAGGCTTTGAGTTTGCCGCCGGCATCCCGGGGACGTTAGGAGGCGCGGCAGTGATGAACGCCGGAGCCTATGGCGGCGAGATGAAGGATATCCTTGTATCTGTCCGGGTGATGACTCCAGACGGCCAGGTGGAAGAGCTGCCGGCCGGCGGGCTTCAGTTGTCCTACCGCCACAGCTGCATTCCCGAGAGAGGATATGCGGTTTTATCGGCTGTGATGGAGCTGAAAAGGGGAAATAAAGAGGAGATCCGGGAGCGGATGGAGGATCTGGCGTTTCGGAGAAGAGATAAACAGCCCTTGGAGTATCCCAGCGCAGGCAGCACCTTTAAGAGACCGGAGGGATACTTTGCGGGAAAGCTGATCGAGGACGCTGGGCTGAAGGGATATTCCGTTGGAGGAGCCCAGGTGTCGGAAAAGCACGCCGGATTCGTAATCAACCGGGAGAACGCTTCCCCTGAGGAGATCAGAGATCTGATTGAAGCGGTGAGAACGCGGGTGTTTGAGACGTCCGGCGTGCGGCTGGAGCCGGAGGTGAAGCTTCTGGGCTTCGGGCCGTCCGCCTGGGGAGACACCGCTTCCGCAGATTCAAAAAGGAGTAATTAGCGTATGCGTCTTGTAATTGTAACCGGAATGAGCGGAGCCGGGAAAACCACAGCTCTTAAAATGCTGGAGGATATGGGATTTTACTGCGTGGATAATCTTCCGATTCCACTGATTGGAAAGTTTGCGGAGCTGGCGGGATCCAGAAGAGGAGAAAAAAGCCAGGCGGCTCTGGGAATTGATATCAGAAGCGGCGAATCGCTGGAGGAGCTGGGCGCTATTTTAAAGGAATGGGACGAGAGCCGCTTTCTCTTCCTTGACGCGGGGGACGAGGTTTTGATCAAGCGGTATAAGGAGACCAGGAGAAGCCATCCGCTGGCAGGCCTTGACCGTCTGGACAGGGGCATTGAGAAGGAGCGGAGGAAGCTGGCCTTTTTAAAGAAAAGGGCGGATTATATTTTAGACACCAGCATGCTTCTCACAAAAGAACTGAGAATTGAGCTGGAAAAGATTTTCATTTCCAACGAGGACTACAGAAGCCTTTATGTGACCGTGTTAAGCTTTGGCTTTAAGTATGGAATTCCGGTGGACGCGGATCTTGTGTTCGACGTGCGGTTTCTGCCCAATCCCTACTATGTAGACGAGCTGAAAAGCCATACGGGAAACGAGCCCGAGGTACAGGAATTTGTCATGAAAGGCGGGCTGGCGGAGGAATTCTTAAAAAAACTTTCCGATATGGTGCTGTTTCTGCTTCCCCACTATGTGGAGGAGGGGAAAAATCAGCTGGTCATCGCCATCGGCTGCACAGGGGGAAAACACCGCTCCGTGACAGTGGCCAACCGCCTCTATGAGCGCCTGAAGGCCAAGGAGGATATCGGCGTAAAGATTGAACACAGAGATATCGAGAAAGACAGCAGGAGAAAGCAGGAGGTTTGATTTGTCGTTTTCTTCACATGTAAAAGAGGAGCTTTCCAGACAGGTAAGCCCTGCCAGACACTGCCAGATAGCGGAAACCGCGGCTATTTTAAGTCTGTGCGGAAAGGTCCACATCACAGAGGATAACCAGTACATGATCCGCATCCACACAGAAAATGTGGCGGTTGCCAGAAAATACTTTACATTACTGAAAAAAGCATTTAATATTAGAGCGGATGTGGCAATCCGCAGGAATGCGTTTTTAAAGAAAAACAGGACGTACACAGTGGCGGTCAGACGCAGCAGGGACGCAGTCCGGGTGCTGCAGGCTGCCAGGCTTCTGGGAGACGACGGGGATGTCTGTGAAAATATGTCCGTGGTGAAAAATCTGATTATCCAGAATTCCTGCTGCCGGAGAGCCTTCGTCCGCGGCGCCTTTCTGGCAGCAGGATCCTTAAGCGATCCGGAAAAGTTCTACCATTTCGAGATTGTCTGCTCCTCCGAGGAGAAAGCAGAGCAGCTGAGGGAAATCATAGGGACTTTTTCCATTGAGGCAAAAATAGTTGTCAGAAAGAAGTATTATGTGGTATATATAAAAGAGGGCAGTCAGATTGTAGAGATTCTGAATGTGATGGAGGCTCCTCTGGCCCTGATGGAGCTTGAGAATATCAGAATCCTCAAGGAGATGAGAAACAGTGTGAACCGCCAGGTCAACTGTGAGACTGCCAATATTAATAAAACTGTGTCTGCCGCTGTCAAACAGCTTCAGGATATCGCCTATATCAGAGACACAGTTGGACTGGACTACCTGCCTGAATCTTTAGCTGAGATCGCCCAGGCGAGATTGGAACGGCCAGACGCTACTTTAAAGGAACTTGGAGAGATACTTAGTCCTCCGGTGGGGAAGTCAGGGGTGAACCACCGGCTCAGAAAGATCAGCTCCATCGCTGAGAGCCTGCGGGGACAGAAATCACAGCAGCAGGAATTGTTCCTTGAAAGGAATGAGGAGGAAAGTTATGAAAAGTAAGGAAGTCACAATCGAGCTGGCGTCAGGACTGGAAGCCCGCCCGGTAGCCATGCTGGTACAGGTAGCCAGCCAGTACGAAAGCCGCATTTACATGGAATATGCCAACAAAAAGGTGAATGCCAAGAGCATTATGGGGATGATGTCTCTGGTGCTTCCAGTAGGCGAGAAGGTGGTTGTCACTGCCGACGGCTCTGATGAGGATACGGCGATCGCAAGCATTGAGAAATATCTGTCCGCCGAGTAGAGATGACGGCAGAGCAGAGTCCATAAGAGGAACATAGACAGATGTAAAGGAGGGAACGGCAGACGCTGCGCCCTCCTTCTTAGCGTTTCCGGCCGGATTTTTCAGGCACAGAGGCGCAGATACCATACATATTTAAGGAAAGGAAAAGGAAGACTACATGGCTTTTACACATCTTCATGTGCATACAGAGTACAGCCTTTTAGACGCCTCCTCCAAAATAAAGGAGCTGGTGGCCAGAGCGAAGGAGCTGGGCATGGACAGTCTGGCTATTACGGATCACGGCGTTATGTACGGAGTCATTGATTTTTACCGGGCGGCCAGGGAGGCTGGAATCCGTCCTGTGTTAGGCTGTGAGATTTATGTGTGTCCTGGATCCCGGTTTGACCGTGAAATCGGTGTGGGAGAGGATAAATACTATCACCTGATTCTGCTGGCAGAGAACAACGAAGGGTATCAGAACCTGATGAAGATTGTGTCCGCCGGCTTTGTGGAGGGCTTTTATTACAAGCCCAGAGTGGACTACGAGACTCTGGAGCGGTACAGCAGGGGCCTTATCTGCCTTTCTGCCTGCCTGGCCGGGGAGGTCCAGAGAAATCTTGCCCGCGGCATGTACGAGGAGGGAAAGAAAGCAGCTCTTCGCTATCAGAGAATTTTTGGAGAGGGCAATTTCTTTCTGGAGCTTCAGGATCACGGAATCCCCATGCAGAAGACGGTGAACCAGGGACTTTTGCGAATGAGCCAGGATACGGGAATTCCGTTAGTTGCCACCAACGACTGCCACTATATTAACAGGGAGGATGAAAAGTCCCACGACATTCTCCTGTGCATCCAGACTGGAAAAAAGGTGGCGGATGAGAACCGGATGCGCTACGAGGGCGGACAGTATTACGTCAAGTCGGAGGAGGAGATGAAGAACCTCTTCCCCTATGCCCTGGAAGCTCTGGAGAATACCCATAAGATTGCCATGCGCTGCAACGTGGAGATTGAGTTTGGAGTGACGAAGATTCCGCAGTTTGACGTGCCGGGAGGAAAGACTTCCTGGGAATATTTAAACGAGCTGTGCACATCAGGGTTTGAGAAGCGGTATCCAGAGGACGACGGAAGCCTGAGAAAGCGTCTGGACTATGAGCTTTCCGTCATACAGTCCATGGGCTATGTGGATTACTTCCTGATTGTGTGGGATTTTATCCACTTCGCCCGCTCCCACGACATCATGGTAGGGCCGGGACGAGGCTCGGCGGCGGGAAGCATCGTCTCCTACAGCCTGGGAATTACGGATATTGACCCCATCCGCTATAACCTGCTGTTCGAGCGGTTTCTGAATCCGGAACGAGTATCCATGCCTGATATTGATATTGATTTCTGCTTTGAACGCCGTCAGGAGGTTATCGACTATGTGGTGCAGAAGTATGGAAGGGATCGGGTCGTGCAGATTGTAACCTTCGGTACCCTGGCGGCCAAGGGCGTGGTCCGGGACGTGGGAAGGGTTCTGGATATGCCCTACGCCAAGTGCGACGCTGTGGCCAAGATGATTCCGGGGGATCTGGGCATGACGCTTGACAAGGCCCTGAAAACACCAGAGCTTAGAGAGGCCTATGACAGCGATCCGGAGATCAAATATCTGATTGACATGAGCAGGAGGCTGGAGGGACTTCCCAGACATACGTCCATGCACGCGGCGGGAGTGGTGATCAGCCGGAATAAGGTGGACGAGTACGTGCCTCTTTCCAGGGCGGCGGACGGTTCCATCACCACCCAGTTTACCATGACTACATTAGAGGAGCTGGGGCTTTTAAAAATGGATTTCCTGGGTCTGCGCACCCTGACAGTGATTCAGAACGCCGTGCGCCAGGCAGAGAAAACCCACGGCATCCACATTGATTTGAACCAGATCGACTATAATGACAGGGCGGTGCTGGAATCTCTGGGCACAGGCAAGAACGACGGCGTGTTCCAGCTGGAGAGCGGCGGAATGAAGAGCTTCATGAAGGAGCTGAAGCCGGAGAACCTGGAGGACATTATCGCAGGTATCTCCCTGTACCGCCCGGGTCCTATGGATTTTATTCCCAAATACCTGAAGGGAAAGAACGACAGAAGCTCCATCACCTACGACTGCCCTCAGCTGGAGCCGATTTTAAGCCCCACCTACGGCTGCATCGTCTACCAGGAGCAGGTAATGCAGATTGTGCGGGATCTGGCCGGCTACACGCTGGGCCGAAGCGATCTGGTGCGCCGCGCCATGTCCAAGAAAAAGGCCGCGGTAATGGAGAAGGAGAGGCAGAACTTCGTCTACGGCAATCCGGAGGAGGGAGTGAAGGGCTGTATTGCCAACGGCATCGACGAGAAGACCGCCAACACCATCTACGACGAGATGATCGACTTCGCCAAGTACGCCTTCAACAAGTCCCACGCGGCGGCCTATGCGGTGGTATCCTACCAGACGGCCTACCTGAAATACTATTATCCGGTGGAGTTTATGGCGGCTCTCATGACGTCGGTGAAGGACAATGTCTCCAAGGTGTCGGAGTATATTTTAACCTGCCGCCAGATGGGCATGAAGATCATGCCGCCGGATATTAACGAGGGAGAGGGAGGCTTCTCCGTATCGTCGGGAGCCATCCGGTACGGCCTCTCGGCGATCAAGAGTATCGGCCAGAGCGTGGTGGACGAGATTGTGAAGGAAAGGACGGCCAGAGGCCCCTTCACTTCCCTGGAAAATTTCATTGACCGCATGAGCAATAAGGAGGTCAATAAGAGAACCATAGAAAGCTTTATTAAATCGGGAGCGCTGGACAGCCTTCCCGGTACCAGAAAGCAGAAATTTCTGGTTTCAGCGGCTCTGTTAGACCAGAAAAATAAGGAAAAGAAAAACTCCATGGAAGGACAGATGTCTCTGTTCGATTTTGTGGAGGAGGAAGAAAAAGAGCAGTTCCAGATTACCTTTCCCGATGTGGGAGAGTATACAAAAGAGGAGCTTCTGGCCTTTGAGAAGGAGATGCTGGGCGTCTACGTCAGCGGCCATCCTCTGGAAGAGTATATGGATCTCTGGAAAAAGAATGTGACGGCTGTCTCCTCTGATTTTGTTGTGAATGAGGAGGAGGGAACCGCCAGGGTCCGTGACGGCGCTTACGTGACGATAGGCGGCATGATTACAGAAAAGACAGTAAAAACCACACGGCAGAACAAGATGATGGCCTTTATTACGGTGGAGGATCTGGCAGGAACGGTAGAGGTGTTAATCTTCCCAAGAGATTATGAGAAGAACCGGGAACTTCTGATAGAGGATGAAAAGGTGTTTGTCCAGGGCCGCGTATCCATCGGCGATGATCCGGCGGGAAAGCTGATCTGCGAGAGAATTACCCCATTTTCCATGGTTCCCAGAGAGCTTTGGCTGAAATATCCGGATAAAGAAGCGTATTTTTCCGCAGAGCAGGAACTTTTGGATATGCTGAGGCTCAGCGAGGGAAGCGATCGGGTTGTCATCTATCTGGAGGCAGAGCGGGCGAAAAAAGTGCTGCCGGTAAACTGGAGTGTCAGCGCTGATTCTGTGCTGGTGGAAAGGCTTTCTGAGAAACTTGGTGAAAAAAATGTCAAAGTAGTGGAAAAAACTATTGAAAAGATAGGGAAAATGAATTAGAATGTACAGGACAGAATGCATTGTTTTTAAAGATTTTTGATAGACGCGATAATGGAGGTAGAAGTAGATGGCAAAAGAGGTTAAGACAATCGGCGTCCTCACCAGCGGCGGCGACGCTCCCGGAATGAACGCGGCGATCCGCGCTGTAGTCAGAACGGCAATCAACAAGGGACTGAAGGTAAAAGGTATCATGAGAGGGTACGCAGGCCTTCTTCAGGAGGAGATTGTGGATATGAACGGCCTCAGCGTGGCCGATATCATCGGACGCGGAGGAACGGTTCTCTACACCGCCAGATGCCCGGAGTTTACCACAGCCGAGGGACAGCAGAAAGGCGCTGAGATCTGCCGCAGGCACGGCATCGACGGACTTGTGGTAATCGGAGGAGACGGATCCTTTAAGGGAGCTGGAAAGCTGTCCGCTCTTGGAATCAACACCGTAGGCCTTCCGGGAACCATTGACCTGGATATTGCCTGTACGGATTACACCATCGGCTTCGACACAGCGGTCAATACAGCCATGGACGCCATTGACCGCGTCCGGGATACGTCCACTTCCCATGAGCGGTGCAGCATCATCGAGGTAATGGGAAGAAACGCCGGATATATCGCACTCTGGTGCGGACTTGCCAACGGCGCGGAGGATATTCTCCTTCCGGAGCGCTATGACGGCAACGAGCAGGAGCTGATCAGCCGCATTATTGAGAACAGAAAGCGCGGAAAGAAGCACCATATTATCATCAACGCAGAGGGAATCGGCCATTCTGCTTCCATGGCCAGAAGAATCGAGGCGGCCACAGGCATTGAGACAAGAGCCACGATTTTAGGCTACATGCAGCGAGGCGGCGCTCCTACCTGCAAGGACAGAGTGTACGCTTCCATCATGGGAGCCAAGGCGGTAGAGTTGCTCTGCGCAGGAAAGAGCAACCGGGTGGTAGCTTACAAGAACGGAGAGTACGTAGATTACGATATTCAGGAAGCTCTCAGCATGAAGAAGGACATTCCTGAGGAGCAGTACAAGATCAGCAAGATGCTGATTCGATAAGACGAAAGACTGCAGAAGTCCCCAAGGGGAAGAGAAGACATCAGGGCGCAGAAGCGTTCTGGTGTCTTTTTCGCAGATGGAGAGGAGAGACAGATGGCGGAAAATGTTGTGCTCTGCGGAGCCAATTCCTATGTGGAGAAATATTATTTTAACGAGGAGTTTTCTAAGCTTCCCGAGCAGGTGAAGGAAGAACTGCAGATTATGTGCGTCATGTTCACGGAGGACGTGGGAGGGGTGCTGACTCTGGAGTTTACGCCGGAGGGAGAGCTTCAGTTTAAGGTGGCCTGCGACGAGACGGACTATCTGTTTGACGAGATAGGAAGCGCCCTGAAAATCAAGCAGTACCAGATGGAAAAAAGAGAGCTGCTGGAGGCGCTGGAGCTCTACTACCGCGTTTTCATTTCAGGCGGAGAGGACGCGGAAAAGCTGAAAAGCCTGTTTCTGGAGGAAGAAAAGCAGGAGGCCCATGAAAGAAAAGCAGGAAGAATCGATGAATCATAAAACAGAGAACAGATTGCAGAAAAAGAAGCTGAACATCGGAGGGGTAGAGCTTCCGTCTCCCGTAGGACTGGCGCCTATGGCCGGGGTGACGGATCTGCCCTTCCGCATCCTCTGCCGGGAACAGGGCTGCGGGCTGATGTGCACGGAGATGGTGAGCGCCAAGGCTCTGCTCTACAAAAATAAGAATACGAAGCCTCTTTTAGAGACAGTTCCGGAGGAACATCCCCTGGCTGTCCAGCTCTTTGGCTCCGATCCGGAGATTATGAGCCAGATGGCGCTTCAGCTGGAGGAAGGGCCTTATGATATCATTGACATCAACATGGGCTGCCCGGTGCCGAAGATTGTCAACAACGGAGAGGGCTCCGCGCTGATGAAAAATCCAAAGCTGGCCGGAGAAATTATCTCCGCCATGGTAAAAAAACTGAAAAAACCAGTGACAGTCAAGTTCAGAAAAGGATTCAACGACCAGTCAGTCAACGCGGTGGAGTTTGCCAAAATGGCAGAGCAGAGCGGAGCGGCGGCTGTGACGGTCCACGGGAGAACCAGGGAGCAGTTTTACTCTGGAAAAGCGGACTGGGATATCATCCGGCAGGTGAAGGAGGCGGTTTCCATTCCCGTCATCGGAAACGGAGATATTTTCACTCCGGAGGACGCGGCGCGGATGATGGAGGAGACGGGCTGCGACGGCGTGATGGCGGCCAGGGGAGCCAAGGGAAATCCGTGGCTGTTCCACAGGATTAACCATTATCTGGAAACGGGAGAAATTCTGCCGCAGCCGTCCCTTTCGGAGATTCGGGACATGATCCTGCGCCACGCCAGACTGCAGGTGGAATATAAGGGAGAATTCATCGCCATGCGGGAGATGAGAAAGCACGTGGCCTGGTACACCGCCGGGTGTCCCCACTCCGCGGCCCTCAGAAACGATATCAACATGGTGGAGACCCTGGAAGGATTAATTGAGCTGGTAGACAAAAGACTCCGGTAAGACGGCGGAGAAACCACGGAATGTCCCGAAATATCAGCATCTGCAGGGATCTATTCCTTGACATCGCCATGCAATTCAGTTATAATATTACGACGCGGAAAGAAGAAAAAAATACCGGTCAGAGGTATCTGACACAGGAATAGAAGGGGAGATTCCCTGTAAAATGTAACCCGAAAGGAAGGAAAGTATCATGGCAGACAAGAAACATATCCTCACTTACACAGGCTTAAAGCAGTATGAAGATGAGTTACAGGATTTAAAGGTAAACAAGCGTCAGGAGATCGCTCAGAAGATCAAGGAAGCCAGAGAGCAGGGCGACCTGTCCGAGAACGCTGAGTACGATGCTGCAAAGGATGAGCAGAGAGACATCGAGGCCAGAATCGAGCAGCTGGAGAAGCTGTTAAAGAACGCGGAGGTCGTAGTTGAGGAGGAGATCGATCTTGAGAAAATCAACATCGGCTGCCGTGTAAAGGTATTAGATATGGAGTTCGACGAGGAGATGGAGTTCAAGATCGTTGGTTCCACTGAGGCAAACAGCCTTCAGAATAAGATTTCCAACGAGTCACCGGTAGGCCATGCCCTTCTCGGCAAGAAGGCCGGAGACATTGTAGACGTAGAGACACAGGCTGGAGTGATTCAGTACAAGGTGTTGGAGATCCAGAGAGTATCATAAAAATCGCACAAAGGAGTGAAGACAGTGGCAGAGCAGCAGAACAACAGAGAAGAGCAGGAGTTAAACCATTTATTGAAGGTGCGCCGTGAGAAGCTGGCTGAGCTTTGCGAAAGCGGCAGAGATCCGTACAAGGTTACAAAGTATGACGTGACTGCGCACAGCGCGGAAGTAAAAGTGCGCTATGAGGAGCTGGAGGGAAAAGAGGTATCCCTGGCAGGACGTATGATGTCCAAGCGCGTCATGGGAAAGGCGTCCTTCTGCAATCTTCAGGATTTACAGGGGAATATCCAGTCCTATGTGGCCAGAGACGAGATCGGCGAGGAAGCTTATAAGGAATTCAAAAAGATGGATATCGGCGATATCATCGGAATCCGCGGTATCGTATTTACCACGAAGACAGGCGAGATTTCCATTCATGCAAAGAGTGTAGAGCTGCTCTCCAAGAGTCTTCAGATCCTTCCGGAGAAGTTCCACGGACTGACAAACACAGATATGCGTTACCGTCAGAGATACGTGGATCTGATTATGAATCCAGAGGTAAAGGACACCTTTATCAAGCGTTCCCAGATTGTGAAGGAGATCAGAAGCTTCTTAGACGGAAGAGGCTTTATGGAGGTGGAGACGCCGGTTCTGGTAGCCAATGCAGGCGGAGCCAACGCAAGGCCGTTCCAGACACATTTCAACGCCCTGGACGAGGACGTGAACTTAAGAATTTCCCTGGAGCTCTACTTAAAGAGACTGATCGTAGGCGGACTTGAGAGAGTGTACGAGATTGGCCGCGTATTCAGAAACGAGGGAACCGATACAAAGCACAATCCGGAGTTCACACTTCTTGAGATCTATCAGGCTTTCACCAACTACGAGGGAATGATGGAGCTGACAGAGACCATGTTCCGCGAGGTGGCCAGAAAGGTTCTGGGAACTCTTCAGGTAGAGTACGACGGTGAGGTGATCGATCTGGAGAAGCCGTTTGCACGCATTACCATGATCGACGCTGTTAAGCAGTACAGCGGCGTAGATTTCCGTGAGATTAAGACGGATCAGGAAGCAAAGGCAGTGGCCAAGGAGCATCACATTGAGTTTGAGAACCGCCATAAGAAGGGCGATATCCTGAATCTGTTCTTCGAGGAGTATGTAGAGGAGAAGCTGGTTCAGCCGACCTTCGTTACAGATCACCCGGTTGACATTTCCCCGCTCTCCAAGAGAAAGCCGGAGGATCCGGAGTACACAGAGCGCTTTGAGCTCTACATTACCCGCAGAGAGTTTGCCAACGCATACTCCGAGTTAAACGATCCGATTGATCAGAGAGAGAGATTCCTGGCTCAGGAGGCCTTAAAGGCAGCCGGAGACGAGGAGGCCTGCTCCATGGACGACGACTTTATCAACGCCCTGATGATCGGTATGCCGCCGACAGGAGGTCTGGGCATTGGTATGGACCGTTTCGTTATGCTGCTGACCAACTCCTACGCCATCAGAGACGTGCTGCTGTTCCCGACAATGAAGTCCTTAGATGGTGTAAATAAGAAAAATGATGTAAATAATA
>ENA-OPXI01001227-OPXI01001227.1-human-gut-metagenome-genome-assembly--contig:-NODE-1227-length-14539-cov-3.049158_pt1 | contig 14539 bp, 12 predicted proteins | sample MGYA00241520_ERZ502032 | MGnify/ENA primary metagenome ERZ502032 (study PRJEB25962, sample SAMEA2042106) | human gut metagenome | biome: human gut; feature: human-associated habitat; material: faeces...
AACACGAACCGCCGTACCTATGCGTTTGCAGGAGCAGCAGATATTAAAACAGCAGCGGACTTAAAAGGCAAGACAATCTTTGCAGGAATGCCTGGCTCAGCTCCATATTCTTTTGTTTTATCCATGCTTAAAAGCGCCGGACTGAGTGAAAATGATGTAAACTTTATTAATCTTGATTATGGCTCGGCCATCGTTGCTTTGGGAGAGAAGCAGGTAGATGGAATTTTCTTTGACGTCTACAATAAGGCGATTTTAGAGGAGACAGTTCCGGATGCTAACATTCTGTTAGACTGCACAGATACACAAACCCATGAAGCGCTTTATGGTTCTCAGTTCTGCCAGACCAGCATTGTTACTTGTACAAAGAAGTTTGCAGAAGAGAATCCAGAGACCGTGCAGGCGTTTGTAAACGCTTCTTCCAGAGCTTTAAAGTGGATTAGCGAGCACACCTCTAAGGAACTGGCAGAGCTGATTTCCCCTATGTACGACAGTATGACAGTAGATGAATTGACTGCCAAGTTTGAGTGCATTAAGGATACGTTTTCTGAGACGGGAGAAATTATTCCGGAAGGATATGAGACGATGGAGAGCTTCTGCCTTGATCAGGGACTTATTGAGAACAGCATCCCATATGAGGATATTGTAGCTTCTGATTTTATGGATGCGGCAATAGAAAAATAAGACAAGGCAGACGTGAGGAGTGCAGGAGGGAAAATGGCTTATATCTCATTTGAACAGATTGAAAAATACTATGGTTCTCAGCATGTACTGAAAAATCTCAGTCTGTCTGTGGATAAGGGGGAATTTGTTACGCTTCTTGGTCCCTCCGGATGCGGAAAAAGTACGCTGCTTCGCTGCCTGGCTGGTTTGGAATCGATTTCCTCTGGACGCATTTTACTGGATGGGGAGGAGATTACCCATGTTCCTCCGCGCCAGAGGAACGTCGGAATGATTTTCCAGCAGTACAGCCTGTTTCCGACTATGAATGTATACAATAATATCGCTTTTGGACTGAAAATACAGGGAGTATCGAAGGAGGAAGCTAGGCTCCGCATTGCAGAAGCATTAAAAATGGCAGATCTAGCAGGCAGCGAGAATAAATATCCATCTCAGCTGTCAGGAGGAGAGCAGCAGAGAGTGGCCCTTTGCCGGTGTATTGTAACAAAGCCCAAGGTACTTTTAATGGACGAGCCTTTCAGCGCTATTGACGCAAAGCTTAGAAAAGCTCTTCAGAAGAGAATCAAGGAGATTCACCGTGAACTGGGGATGACCACGATTTTTGTTACTCATGATCAGGACGAGGCTATGTCCATGTCGGATACGATTCACCTGATGAATCGAGGAATTGTAGAGCAGTCGGCAAGGCCTCTGGAACTGTATGCGCATCCTAAGACAGCCTTTGCCGCCAGCTTCATGGGCAATTATAACATGATGACGGCGGAGCAGTTTCGGTCTGTGACAGGAGACCAGTGGAGGCGGGATGTGTGTATTCGTCCTGAGCTGATTGAGATTTTCGGAGATTCTGTGGAAGATTTAGAGCAGAGAAAAGAGGGATATACTCTATCTGGGACAGTAACAGAAAGAATTCCGCAGGGAAATACGGTGCTGTATTATGTGACAGTATCTAATCTGCAGTTTAAGGTATCCAGGCTATTTAATAGCCCTGCATTTTTTGAAGAGGGGCAGAAGGTATGTCTGTTCATTCCCAGGGATGCGGTACTGCAGTATGAGAAAGAAACGTAATTGACGGTTTGGGAGCCTGCGGTAAAACGACAGAGGGATAAACATGTTTTCCAGTGACTTTAACTGGAGCAAGGAAAACATGTTTATCCCTCTATTTATGATCCTTTAAATTCTAAACCACCCGGCAAAAGCGGCTCCTTCCGGAAGCTCATAACTCTTCTCAGGAGTGCCCAGCTGCCATCTGCCAGGATGTCCCGTGTTCTGGGAGAGAACCTCGGCGAAGTGGAGCATTACGATACCCGCGTTCAGCTTTGCGTGCTCTGGGGAGGTCATTTCATCCTCTAAAAGAACCAGAGATACCACATCGTGATCCAGAATGAAGCGGTAAGGCTGGCGGTTTAATACAGACGGGGAGCAGCAGGCTGCGATGAAAGCGCGGTACAGATCAGAATCCGGCTCCCAGTCGGCTAAATCAGATTTCTGTCCCCATGCTCCGCCGAATACAGCGTCCTCCAGATAGAGCTTCGGAGCAATCTGGCCGTTGCGCTGTTTCATGTGGACGGATGCCGGGCTCTTGATATCCAGACGGGTTCCGCCTTCCGGCTTTCCGTATCCAAAAGCGATCAGAGCCAGTGGCTCCAGTTCTGTGTCAAGGTGAAGGCGCTGCTTTAACAGAGCGGGATCTGTAATCGTAATCCAGCAGGAGTCCAGATCCAGCTCTGTCAGCTTCAGAACCATGTCTTCGCCCATATATCCGGCATTTTCCAGGGCGCCGTCTTCCTGTCCTGACAGAAGAAGCAGGTAAGAGGGAGCCTCTATCATGAAGCCAGAGTAGCCGGCTGTTCCGGACAGGTTTCCAGGATTTCCCTCCAGAACCTTCCACTCTGCCGGAAGTCCGGGAAGAAGGCGTTTGCACTGTCCGGCGTAATCCTTAATCTGGTTCAGCGTCTGGGCAGCGACCTTTTTATCTTTAAAGTCTCTCGTTGATTTGCGCTTAATGGCAAGCTCGTAGTATTTCATAGACACCATCCTTTCGTGCGACAATTCTCGATTGTCTGAATTAATTGTATAAAATCGCGGAAAAGGTGTCAAGTGATTTTATTGATACGCCTGCTGCGCCTGACGGGAAGAATCGAGTTTCCCATGTCTAGCTTGAAATGTGCCTGCATATACTGTACCAGCACAGCAAGGGGGTCATTTTATGGAAAATTTTAACGTATACAGCGACATTAAGGCCAGAACAGACGGGGAAATCTACATAGGCGTGGTGGGACCAGTGAGAACCGGGAAATCTACGTTTATCAAACGGTTTATGGAGCAGATGGTGCTTCCGGAGATGGAGGATGGCCATGCCAAGGAGCGGGCCAGAGACGAGCTGCCCCAGAGCGCGGCGGGAAAAACGATTATGACGACAGAACCGAAATTTATTCCAAAGGAGGCAGTGGAAATCCCATTGGGGGACGGAGTGGAGGCAAAAATACGCTTGATTGACTGCGTGGGATTTATGGTGGACGGTGCGGCGGGACATATTGAAAACGATACGGAGCGCCTTGTAAAAACGCCATGGTTTGACTATGAAATCCCATTTACACAGGCAGCGGAGCTGGGAACGAGGAAAGTGATTACCGATCACTCCACCATCGGCCTTGTGATCACGGCAGACGGTTCCTTTGGAGAGATTAAACGTCCAAGCTACATGGAAGCAGAGGAGAAAACGGTGAGGGAACTGAAAGCGCTGGGAAAGCCTTTCCTGATTCTTTTAAACTCCATGCGCCCCTATTCAGATGAGACAAAGGTCCTGGCTGGACAGATGGAGGAAAAATACGGCGTCCAGGTAATGCCCGTAAACTGCGAGCAGCTGAAAAAGGAGGATATCCGGCGCATTATGGAAACCGTGCTGACAGAGTTTCCGGTAGCAGAAATGGATTTCTTTATTCCTAAATGGCTGGAAATTCTTCCGCAGGAGCACTGGCTGAAAATACATGTGGTGCAGGCAGTGAAAGAGCTAATGAAGAAAATCAGCCGTATGAAGGACATTGGGGGAGAACTTCCAGTTCCTTCCGACGGCCCAATCCGGCGGATTAAGATCAGGGGAATGAAAATGGCGGACGGAAGCGTATCTGTGGATATCGAGGTGGACGACAGCTGCTATTACCAGATTTTAAGCGATTACACGGGAGTGGAGATCGGCGGAGAATATCAGCTGATGCAGACGCTGAAACGGCTGGCAGCTATGGAACGGGAATATGAAAAGGTGGGGGACGCTTTGAGCCAGGTGAGACTGAAAGGATATGGAGTGGTGACGCCGGACCGGTCAGAGATTGTCCTGGATGAGCCGCAGCTGATTCACCACGGAAATAAATACGGCGTCAAAATGAAAGCCCAGGCTCCGTCAATTAATCTGATTAAAGCCCACATAGAGACAGAAATTGCCCCCATTGTGGGAAGCGAGCAGCAGGCGGAGGATTTAATAGAATATATCAAAGCCAACGCCAAGGAGAGCGAGGACGGACTGTGGAACACCAACATTTTTGGAAAAAGCGTAGAGCAGATCGTGGGCGACGGAATCCAGGCAAAAATCTCCCAGATGACCGAAGACTGCCAGATGAAACTTCAGGACACCCTGCAGAAGATCATCAATGACAGCAGCGGCGGAATGATTTGCATAATCATTTAAGACTATGGTATAATGTACCACATCAGAAAGAAAACAAGCGTCTGCTGCGCAGACATTTGTTTTCTCTGATGTGGTATCGACAAAATGATTGAGCTGTCGAAGACAGCGCCGGATGTGCGGGGGCACAGCCGCATTTTGGAAAGGAGAGGGTTATATGAAGCTGATGTTCATTGGGGCGGCCCACGAGGTTACGGGAAGTTGCCATTATCTCGAGGCCTGCGGTCTTAAGATCCTGATTGACTGCGGAATGGAGCAGGGCTCTAACAAATATGAAAACGCAGAGCTGCCGGTCAGCTACGGGGACATTGACTATGTGCTTGTCACTCATTCCCACATTGACCATGTGGGGCTTCTGCCTCTTATTTTTGCGAGAGGCTTTTCCGGACAGGTTATGGCGTCCCGAGCCACCTGCGACCTCTGCAATATTATGCTGAAGGACTGCGCCCATATTCAGGAGTCGGAGGCAGAGTGGAAGAACAGAAAAGCCAAGAGAGCAGGACGGCCTCAGGAACCGCCTCTCTATACCATGGCAGATGCAGAAGGGGTGCTGAAACATTTCGTGCCGTGCAGCTACAATGAAATTATCCGTCTGGCGGATGGGGTGGAAATCCGGTTTACGGATGCAGGCCATCTTTTGGGCTCTGCCTTTATCGAAGTGTGGCTGACAGAGGACGGCTGTTCAAAGAAAATCGTATTTTCCGGCGATATTGGAAATCTCAATAAACCGCTGATCCGTAATCCGCAGTATATTGCCCAGGCAGATTATGTGGTGATGGAATCTACCTATGGAGACCGCTTTCACAAGCATTCGGCCGAGCATATCGAGGAGTTTGCCAGGGTGATCCAGGAAACTCTGGATCGAGGCGGCAACGTGGTGATTCCAGCCTTTGCCGTAGGCCGTACCCAGGAGGTGCTCTACTACATCCGCCGAATCAAGGAGGAGGGCCTTGTAACAGGCCACGGAGATTTTGTGGTGTATGTGGACAGCCCTCTGGCTGTGGAAGCTACCCAGGTATTTAACAACAATATGTTGGACTGCTACAACGACGAGACCAAGGCCCTTGTAAAAAAGGGAGTAAATCCCATTTCCTTTAAAGGCCTGAAGCTTTCCGTCAGCAGCGAAGACTCGGTTGCCATTAACTTTGATGCAAAGCCTAAGGTTATTATTTCAGCTGCAGGCATGTGCGACGCCGGCCGTATCCGCCATCATCTGAAACACAATCTCTGGAGAAAAGAATGTACGATCCTCTTCGTAGGCTATCAGGCAGTTGGCACTCTTGGCCGCAAGCTTGTCGAAAGCAAACCGGAATCAGTCCGGCTCTTTGGCGAAAATGTAGAGGTTAATGCCCGTATTGAAGTCCTTGCAGGGATCAGCGGACATGCCGATATGAATGGTCTTCTGAACTGGATTGATGGATTCAAAGAGAAACCATCCCACATCTTTGTTGTACATGGAGAGGATTCGGTTACAGATTCTTTCGCTGCTACCATCACAGACCGTTTCGGCATTCCGGCATTTGCACCATACTCCGGAGGCTGTGTTGATCTCGCAACTGATACCATCCTTTCTGAAGGTATCAGGCTTCCGAAAAAAGCAGTTGAAAAGCCGGTCAAAGCACGTGCTCTTACTGCATTCAACCGCGTGGTTGCGGCAGCCAAACACCTCATGGATGTTGTGCTTAAAAATGAAGGTCTTGCAAACAAAGATCTTGCAAAATTCGAGTCACAGATCCAGAATCTTGCTGACAAATGGGATCGCGACGACAGATAAATACCGATCTTATCTTTCCAGAGACCGGCTTCCGACATGGAACGCCGGTCTTTTTCTGTCTTTTTCGACAATTCTTTAAAAAAATCCAGCATTTTAGCATGTCGAATAAAATTATTCTGTTTTTCCCATCTTCTGACAAAATCTGAAACACATCTTTTCTATAATAAAGCATGCTTAAGTACCAAATCTATTTAGCAGCTAAAGAGAAAGAAGGATAAGACTATGCAGTATGAAGTATATCTGGATGTATTGTTTCTGGAAAATATGATGATGGATTTTCTGATTCTTCTGGCAGTAAAAAAAGTATTTCCATGTTCTGCCACTTATGGAAGTCTTCTTGCCGGTTCCTTTACCGGTTCACTACTGACCTGTGCCATTTTATTTTTTCCATGCCCGGTATGGACCCGCTATATCCTGCTGTTTTTCCTGGTAAATTCCTGTATGACAGTGATCGGATTGAAAATCCGGACATTTCCCGTTTTTTTCAAAGCATGGATTCTGCTCTATCTTGCAAGCTTTCTTCTTGGAGGTATCATGAGTTGGCTCCGTCTTTATTTTGGAAAATTTTTCCGGATCATATCTTTTCTTTTCACCCTTGGCATCTGTGGTTTTTTTCTTTTATATCATGGACTTTTGTTTCTAAAGAAACTATGGAAATCACAAGATCATAGTTTTGATGTGATTTTAACTGTAAATGGAAAAGATTTTCATCTGAAAGCCTTTCTGGACAGTGGTAATCATCTTTCTGATCCACTGACCGGAAAGCCGGTTCATATTATCAGCAAAGACGCCTGTCAGAAGATTTCTTCCCAAATCTCACCTGGAAGACTCCGGTACATCCCGTACCGAACTATACAGAAGACGACCAGTATTCTTCCTGTTTTTTCTGTCAAGAAGATGAGAATAACAGGAGAAACTGAATTTTTGATCCAATCTCCACTGATCGGTATATCCGAACAGAAGAATTTTGGAAACGGAAAATATGAAATGCTATTGCATCCTGAAGATTGTTAGGAGGATTATAATGATGATAAAAGTTGCTGTTTCAGATTGTTTTAAATTGAAAATGATTCCCTCTTTCCGCAGTGTTTTCTTCCCGGAAAAGCAGGAAATCCATTACATAGGAGGGACAGATATCCTGCCGCTCCCACTTAGCAGTGAAGAAGAAGGTCATGCCATTTCCCTTCTCGGAGGCGGGCAGGATGAAGAAGGAAAAAAGCTTCTTATTGAACATAACCTGCGTCTGGTTGTATATATAGCGAAAAAATTTGACAACACCGGTGTAGGCGTAGAAGACCTGATCTCCATCGGCACGATTGGACTGATCAAAGCAATCAATACCTTCAATCCAGAGAAAAATATCAAACTTGCCACCTATGCCTCCCGTTGTATTGAAAATGAGATTCTCATGTATCTGCGCCGGAATAACAAGACCAAACTGGAGGTCTCCATCGATGAACCGCTCAATGTTGACTGGGATGGAAATGAGCTTCTTCTCTCCGATATTCTTGGAACTGAAGAAGATACCATTTATCGTGATATGGAAACCGAAGCAGAACACAAACTTCTTGGGAAAGCCATCGGACGGCTTTCAAACAGGGAACGGGTAATCGTGCAGATGCGATTCGGACTCGGAACCCCCGACGGGGAAGAAAGAACGCAGAAAGAAGTGGCCGATCTTCTTGGAATCTCCCAGTCTTACATATCAAGACTTGAAAAGAAAATTATGCAGAGACTGCGACGCGAAATGGTACGCTATGAACAGTAAACTATGAAAAACAGGGAAACAGTAATTACTTACTGCTTCCCTGTTATTTCATTCTTATTTCTTAAAGAAATCCGGAATCTTGATAGACTGCTCTTTCACCTTGCTCTGTGGAGTTCTTGCACTCTGAAGCGGTGGTACCTGTGTAGTCTGCTGCTGTACTGGTCTGCCTCCGTATACCGGTCTTTCTACATTACTGTATTCTCCCGGATTAAACTGTGGACGTGAAATATTGCTTGCTCCCATTCCAGACCCACCGTTCATCATAGCTGCTTTATGTTCCAGTCTTGACTGAAGCTTGCTCTGTGTTCCACCTACATTGTGAAGACCTGTTGCGATAACTGTGATAGTTGCTTCATCTGACTTGGAATCATCATACATTGCACCGAAGATGATGTTTGCATCTTCACCTGCAAGATCCTGTACATATTCTGCTGCATCACTCGCATCCATAAGTGTGATGTCACCTGAAATGTTGATGATAACGTGAGATGCACCTGCGATGGTTGTCTCAAGCAGAGGGCTGGCAACTGCCTGCTTAACTGCTTCAAGAGCCTTGTCATCACCTTTGCCCTGTCCGATACCGATATGAGCAATTCCTTTATCAGTCATAACTGTCTGTACATCGGCAAAGTCAAGGTTGATCAGTGAAGGTACATTAATCAGGTCTGTGATACCCTGGATACCCTGCTGAAGAACTTCATCAGCTTTCTTAAGTGCTTCCGGCATAGTTGTTCTTCTATCTACAATTTCAAGAAGCTTATCATTCGGAATAACGATAAGTGTATCTACATTTTCTTTTAATTTTTCGATTCCGGCAAGAGCGTTGTTCATTCTTGTCTTGGATTCGAATTTGAAAGGCTTGGTTACAACGCCAACAGTAAGTGCTCCCTGCTCTTTGGCAATACGCGCAACAACAGGAGTTGCTCCTGTTCCTGTTCCGCCACCCATACCACAGGTAACAAATACCATATCAGCTCCCTTGAGTGCTGACTGGATCTCTTCGGCACTTTCCTCAGCTGCTTTTTCACCGATCTCCGGTTTAGCCCCTGCACCAAGACCCTTTGTAAGCTTGTCTCCGATCTGCATAAGAGTCGGAGCTTTACATAACTGAAGAGCCTGTTTATCTGTATTGATTGCGATAAATTCAACACCTGCAATCTGTTCATCGATCATGCGGTTGACTGCATTGTTTCCGCCGCCACCTACACCGACTACAATTATTTTAGCTGCTGCTTCTGATTCATTTGTTTTAATTTCTAACAAGAGTTTCTCCTCCTTCGTCACCTTATTATATTATACACCCTAAATGTCAATATGCGCTTAGTTATACATAAGACTATAATATATTTTTTTCCGAAAAATATCAATAGAATTTTGTATATTTTCCTATTTTTTTATTCACTTGACACAGATTATGTTCCAAGGTCCGGAATCACATCTTTTTCGAAGGTAATTGTAATATTATCTGTGTTAAAATTTTCCAGATACAGGGTTCCTCCCTGATCTCCCAGCTTCTCAAGGATCGGCGATATCTGCATGATCCGTTCTTCCAGATTCGTGTGCCCGACATTGACACATTTGTTTCCAAAAAAAAGATACAGATCTGAACCGGAACAAACAATCTTATCCGGCGCGAGATCACATTTTTTCAGTGTCATCGTCATATCCAGAAGGTTCCCAAATGCTTTTTTGTTCGCCTTGCTGACCGGAAGTTCTTTGTAAAGCTGTACTTTCTTTACTTCCAGCCCTTCAATGCACGGGATTCCATCCCACAGCTCCTTTGTCTTTGCAAGTACGATACCATCCTTGTCAAAATAAATACATTCATCACCTGACACGATATAACCGGCCACACGCTTCTCTTTGATCGTCACCTTCACAGTCCACGGATTCTTCATCGTCACATTTGCCTCTTCCATTGCCGGAAGCAGCTCGTGATTCATCAGGTGGTTCCTGATCATCACATACAGAGAATTGGAAGACCAATTATCATCCTGCACCCAGTCTGCAATCTCCTGTCTGCTAAGATACTGATTTCCTGATACTTCGATTTTCCGCACTTGAAAGAGTAAAAGAAACGTAATCATAGCTATGCAAACCAAAATAATGACCAGAATGGCTTTCATGGCAGCTTGCTTTATGATTCTCTTTTTCCTTTCTTTCTGTATCATCCCATCAGGCATCTTCCTCCTTCCGTCTTTTGTATATCTCCTGTTTAGTCTACCACTTGTGACACACTTAGCACAAGTCCCATTTCAATTAAAAGAAACATCACCGATGTTCCTCCATAACTGATAAAAGGAAGTGTAATCCCCGTATTCGGAATTGTGTTCGTCACAACTGCAATATTTAAAATAACCTGAATCATCATATGTGCCATCGCTCCGGTCGCGATCAGCGCACCAAAAAGATCCCTGCTTCCGGATGCGATCAGGAAAAAGCGCCAGATCAGAAGCAGAAACAGAAAAACGATAATCCCAGCACCTGCGAGTCCAAGCTCTTCACAAATAATTGAAAAGATCATATCATTCTGTGCCTCAGGTACAAATCCCAGCTTCTGTACACTGTTTCCGATCCCGACTCCGAATACTCCTCCGGATCCAATCGCGTAAAGCCCCTGCAGGGTCTGATAACCCTTTTCATATTTTTCCGGATTTCTCCAGATAGCAAGCCGTTCCAGCCGATAGCTTTCAAGGGCAAGAAAAATCCCCATAAAGCAGGCGCCTGCGATTCCCATCAAGGCAAATTGCGCATACTTCGGGCTTGCAACAAAGATCAGGATCACACCGATTCCCAGAATAATGATCGCCGTGCTTAAATTACTCGCTCCCACAAGTCCCACGATTGGAAGGATCCAGAACATGATCCTGCAAAGTGTCCACATTTTTCCGATTTTTTTTACGTTCTTCGTCACAAGATCCGCCAGAAAAAGAATCAGTGCAACTTTCGCAAATTCTGATGGCTGAAAAGAAAACGGGCCCAAAGCTAACCATCTTTTGGACCCGTTAATTTCTCTGCCAAACAACATGACCGCAACCGAAAGTGCAACTGCTGCCAGATAACCAAATACTGCCAGTCTCTGCCAGATGTGGTAATCCATCCCTGCCACGAACAGCATCAGTACAATTCCAAGCACCGTCGCAAACGCCTGCTTTTTCAGATAGTAAAAGGAATCATGAAATTTCACCTGTCCGTTATATGCACTGGTACTGTATAAGATCACCAGTCCGATCACAACCAGGAGAACAACAATCAACAGAAGCGTGTAATCCATACGCCCCTTTTTCCCTTTTTCCTCCACTTTGTTTCACGCCCTTTGATACAGATTATATGAAATTATTTTATTTCTTTTATAATGCATTCACGTATTTTTTGAATTCTTCCCCACGCACTTCATAGTTCGGGAACATTCCCCAGCTTGCACATGCCGGTGACAGCAGAACTGCATCTCCGGGTCTTGCAAGCTCCACACAGGTATCGAGTGCTTCTTCGAAAGTATCTTTTAAAATACAGTCATGAAATCCGCACTCTGCTGCTTCTTTCTGAATCTGCTCTTTTGTAGCACCGATCAGTACCAGATAGCGGACTTTTCCATCAAAGCTCTGGATCCATTCATGGAAATCGGACTGTTTATCATATCCACCACCGATCAGGATCGTCGGGCGGTTCATTGCCTGGATTCCCTTGATCGCCGCATCCGGATTTGTTCCCTTTGAATCATTGTAATATGTAACACCTTTTTTCTCTGTTACATATTCAATACGATGCTCTACTCCTTTAAATGCCTTGACGCTTTCACGTATCACATCTACCGGCACTCCATAAACTGCTGCCATTGCACATGCTGCCATAACATTCTCATGATTATGCGTTCCCAGGATCTGCAATTCATCCACATGACAGATTGTTTCTTTTACTCTGCCATAATTGTAAATAATATTGCCTTCCTCGAGATAGATTCCCTCTTCTAGTTTACGCTGACTGCTGAAATATAGAACATTTGCTTTGATTTCTTCTCCAAATTCTCTTGTAAGCCTGTCCTCATAATTTAAAATGCAATAATCATCTTCTGTCTGATTCTTTGCAATATTTTTCTTTGCATTGACATATGCTTCCATCGTATGATGGCGATTCAGATGATCCGGTGTGAAATTTAGGATTGCACTTACTCTAGGTCTGAAATCCACAATGCTCTCCAGCTGGAAACTGCTCATCTCGGCAACTGTGATTGTATTGTCTGTCATCTTCTCAACTGCTGTTGTATATGGTGTTCCAATATTTCCCACAACGAAGACATCTTCCTGATAGTTCTTCATAATCTCTCCCAGAAGTGTCGTTGTGGTTGTTTTACCATTTGTACCGGTAATTGCAAGGACATCACCTTTACCGAACTGATATGCAAGCTCGACTTCTCCAATTACCGTAATTCCCTGCTCACGCATTTTTTCAATCACAGGAAGATCCGTCGGCACACCCGGACTTAATACTGTCATATCAAGCTTTTCCAGAACTTCTTCCGGAAAATCTCCGATCACGATCTTGGCACTGCTGTCTTCTCCAAGTTGTTTTTTTATCTTTTCCTCTGTCAGTTTCTGGTTTCCATCGTACATTATTACTTCTGCACCATGTCTTTCAAGAATCTGTCCTGCTCCGATTCCACTGATTCCAAGACCAAACACAAGTACTTTCTTACCTTTTACTTCCATGATATCCTCCTACATAGCCATCAGAGCGATCAGACATAAGATTGCTGTAATAATAGAAAATACTGCAACAACTCTCGTCTCTGACCATCCGCACAGCTCAAAATGATGATGTATCGGCGCCATTTTGAATATTCTCTTACCGCCGGTCTTTTTAAAATATGTTACCTGGATCATAACCGATAATACTTCTATCAGATAGATAAATCCAACAATGATAATAAAGATTGGCATCTGAAGCATGTATGCCGCTGAAGCAACAAATCCTCCAAGTGCCAGCGAACCTGTATCTCCCATAAATACACTGGCTGGATATACATTAAACAGCAGGAACCCAAGAAGTGCTCCTACAACCGCACAGGTAATTGGCTCAATTCCACTTTTGGTACCGATCGCAACCACCGTGAAAAATGTTGCTACAAGTACGGTAACACTTGATGCCAGACCATCCAGACCATCTGTAAAGTTTACACCGTTAACAGTTCCAATTACAACAAAGAACATCAATGGAATCGCAACCCATCCGATATCCAGATATTTTCCACCTGTAAATGGAATCAGCATCGTAAGCGAAACTCCTGCAAATTTAACCATATAAAATGCAAAGATCGCAGTCACTACGATTTGAAGAGCCATCTTCTGCTTTGGATATAAGCCGTCAGAACGTTTCATCACAACTTTCAGATAATCATCCAGGAATCCGATCAGTCCAAAACCAAGTGTCAGAAACAGAATCGGAATAATCTTTGGATAACGACCAATATAAATAACTGAAGTAATCACCAGCCAGCAGGATCATTACTCCTCCCATTGTCGGAGTTCCCGTCTTCTTAAGATGAGACTGTACACCGTCCTCTCTCTCCGTCTGGTCCATCTTCAGTCTTCTAAGTACTGGTATTACAAGAGGACCAAGAATCACACTTAATACAAATGAAATCAATACTGGAATAAACACTTTATAATCCATAATCCACCTCTTTAATTCTTTTGTTATTCAGTTAATCTCTAACTTTACCTAGTATACTGCATTTCCTACTGTTTTTCAATGCCAAGATACGGCAATATATTTTCAAAAATTTTTCCGATCACCGGTGCCGCAATGGTTCCTCCGTAATAGACTCCCTGTGGATTATATATTACACACATTCCAAGGATCTGCGGATCATCTGCCGGTGCAAATCCTACAAAAGATGATATATATTTGTTGGCACTTCTCGGAAGTGTCTGGGAAGTTGCCGTCTTTCCCCCGATCCTGTATCCTTCTACATATGCATTCTTTCCGGACCCTTCTGCCACTACACTCTCCAGAAGTTCCCGCATTGTCTGTGATGTTTTTTCAGACACAATATGCTTTTTTGCATTATATCGAAATGTTTTCACTTTTTTTCCTTCCTCACTCAATACTTCCATTCCAAAATGCGGAGTCACCCTTCTTCCTCCATTAACCAGTGCACTCACCGTCGTTGCAAGCTGGATCGGTGTAATCTGAAATGACTGTCCGAAACTGATCGTCGCAAGTTCAACCTGCCCTACATTTTCTTTTTTATGCATAATCGTTCCTGCTTCTCCCGGTATATCTACCCCGGTCAGGTCCATCAGCCCAAACTGTCTGAAATAATCAAAAAAACGATCCACTCCTATCCTTAATCCTACTTCAATAAATACCGGATTACATGAATTTTGTATCCCCTGTACAAAATTTTCCGCCCCATGTCCCCCAACTTTATGGCAGCGGATCCGCCTGTCTTCCACAACTTTATACCCCGGACAGCTAAACTGATCTGTAAGATGCACTGCTCCTTCTTCCAGTCCTGCCGATGCCGTAATAATTTTAAATGTACTTCCCGGTTCATAGGTATCATTAATACAGCCATTTCTCCACATCTGATTTAATGCATCCTGTCTCTGTTCATCCGTCAGGTTTTCACCTGTCTCTT
>ENA-OPXI01001228-OPXI01001228.1-human-gut-metagenome-genome-assembly--contig:-NODE-1228-length-14526-cov-5.560708_pt1 | contig 14526 bp, 8 predicted proteins | sample MGYA00241520_ERZ502032 | MGnify/ENA primary metagenome ERZ502032 (study PRJEB25962, sample SAMEA2042106) | human gut metagenome | biome: human gut; feature: human-associated habitat; material: faeces...
CAGCCATGATCGGCTCGAGAAGAACCGGATCAGCCTTGCGCATACCTTCCTTGAAGGCCATGGAGGCAGCCATCTTGAACGCGTTTTCGTTCGAGTCGACTTCGTGGTAGGAACCGAAGTGGAGCGTGACCTTCACGTCAACAACCGGGTAGCCGGCGAGGACGCCAGCCTTGAGCGTGTCTTCGACACCCTTTTCAACGGCCGGGATGTATTCGCGCGGAACCACGCCGCCCTTGATGGCGTCGACGAATTCGAAGCCCTTGCCGGGTTCGAGCGGTTCGAGCTTGAGCACGACGTGACCGTACTGACCACGGCCGCCGGACTGCTTGGCGAACTTGCATTCGGCGTTTTCAACCACGGAGCGGATCGTTTCACGGTAAGCAACCTGGGGCTTGCCCACGGAGGCTTCGACGTTGAATTCGCGCTTCATGCGGTCGACGAGAATTTCGAGGTGGAGTTCGCCCATACCGGAAATAATCGTCTGGCCGGATTCTTCGTCCGTGCGGACGCGGAAGGACGGGTCTTCCTGAGCAAGACGGTTCAGAGCGAGAGCCATCTTTTCCTGGTCGGCCTTGGTCTTCGGTTCGACAGCCTGGGAAATAACCGGCTCCGGGAATTCCATGCGTTCGAGGATGACCGGAGCGTCGACAGCGCAGAGCGTGTCACCCGTCGTAACGTTCTTCAGGCCCACGGCAGCGGCGATGTCGCCGGCTTCCACGAACTTGATTTCCTTACGTTCGTTGGCGTGCATCTGGAGCAGACGGCCGATACGTTCCTTCTGACCCTTGACGGAGTTCATGACCGTGTCACCGGAGTTCAGAACGCCGGAGTAGACGCGGAGGAAGGTCAGCTGGCCGACGTACGGGTCGGTCATGATCTTGAACGCGAGAGCGGCGAACGGAGCTTCGTCCTTGGCTTCACGGAAGGTCGGCTTTTCGTCGAGGTCGAAACCTTCAACCGGCGGAATGTCGGACGGGGCCGGCAGGAACTGCACGACGGCGTCGAGCATGCGCTGCACGCCCTTGTTCTTGAAGGCGGAACCGCAAAGCATCGGCTGGATTTCGCAGGCGATGGTACGCTGACGAAGACCGGCGATGATGTCCTCTTCGGAGAGTTCGCCGTTTTCGAGGTACTTGTTCATGAGCTCTTCGGAAGCTTCCGCAGCGCTCTCAACCATCTTTTCGTGCCATTCCTGGGCAACGTCAACGAGGTTGGCGGGGATGTCGACGTATTCGAAGGTCATGCCCTGAGACTTCGCATCCCAAATGATGCCCTTCATCTTGATGAGGTCGACAACGCCTTCGAACTGGTCTTCAGCACCGATGGGCACAACGACGGGAACCGGATTGGCATTGAGGCGCTTCTTCATCTGGTCGTAGACCTTGAAGAAGTTGGCACCGGTACGGTCCATCTTGTTCACGAAGGCAAGACGGGGAACGCGGTACTTGTTGGCCTGACGCCAAACGGTTTCGGACTGCGGCTGCACGCCGCCCACGGCGCAGTAGACCATGCAGGCGCCGTCGAGGACGCGCATGGAACGTTCAACTTCAACGGTGAAGTCAACGTGCCCCGGGGTGTCGATGATGTTCAGACGATACGGTTCCCACTGCATTTCCATGCCGCGCCAGAAGGCGGTGGTGGCAGCGGACGTAATCGTGATGCCACGTTCCTGTTCCTGTTCCATCCAGTCCATGGTGGCGGCGCCATCATGCACTTCACCGATCTTGTGGTTGACACCGGTGTAGAACAGAATACGTTCGGACGTGGTGGTCTTGCCCGCGTCAATGTGGGCAGAGATACCGATATTGCGGTAACGCGAAATCGGGGTTTGACGAGCCATTTAAGGTTCCTCACTAGACAAGCTGCATGGAGAGGAAATTCCCCATGCAGCGAACAGGAATTAGAAGCGGAAGTGCGAGAAGGCCTTGTTGGCTTCAGCCATACGATGGACTTCGTCACGCTTCTTCATGGCGCCGCCACGGCCTTCGGCCGCGTCGAGCAGTTCGCCGGCGAGACGCTGCGGCATGGACTTTTCAGAACGCTTCTTGGCAGATTCACGGAGCCAGCGCATGGCGAGGGCCATACGGCGGACAGGACGGACTTCGACCGGAACCTGATAGTTGGCACCACCAACGCGGCGGGACTTGACTTCCACCAACGGACGGACGTTGTTCAGGGCGGTGGTGAACACTTCCAAGGCGTTCTTGCCGGACTTTTCTTCGATCTGCTGGAGGGCGCCGTAAACGATGCGTTCGGCCACGGCCTTCTTGCCGTCAAGCATGATCACGTTGATGAACTTGGTAATTTCGACGCTGCCGAACTTCGGGTCGGCAAGCACTTCGCGCTTCGGAACTTCGCGACGACGGGGCATTTGATTTCCTCTTTCGTGTCTTCAGTCTATATCCGCCCAGTGAAAAAAAGTAACGAGCGGATAAATTTGATTTAAAGCGATCCCATGGATCGCGACTTACTCGGTTACGCCTTAATTCAAGGCGACAACCGTTTGTCCACGGCGTATCGCCGCGAAAATTAAGCGGCCTTCGGGCGCTTGGCACCGTACTTGGAACGGGCCTGCTTACGATCCTTGACGCCCTGGGTATCCAGAGAGCCGCGGACGATGTGGTAACGAACACCAGGAAGGTCCTTCACACGGCCGCCGCGGATAAGCACGACAGAGTGTTCCTGGAGGTTGTGGCCTTCACCGCCGATGTACGAAATGACTTCGAAACCGTTGGTCAGGCGCACCTTGGCGACCTTACGAAGAGCAGAGTTCGGCTTCTTCGGGGTCGTGGTGTACACACGAGTGCAAACGCCGCGCTTCTGCGGGCAGTTCTTAAGAGCGGGGCTCTTGCTCTTGTCGTGCGTGAGCTCACGGGGCTTGCGAACAAGCTGGTTAATAGTAGGCATAAACGTCCGTCTAAAACTAAAGTTTGGCCTGCACCATGCAGGCTCTGGTTATAAACGCTTCAGGCACCCTATTCTCCCCGAACAGCCTAGGCGCAGAGGCAAAGAGCCGATTCGATGGAGACACTGTCCCTGAAAAGCATGTGATTTTCGACCATAACACCCTTCCCTGTCAAGTGAAGGGGCTTTTTTTGTACTAAAAAGCCCGCCTCCCTTTCAGGAGACGGGCTTTCTGTTCATTTCAGAACTCGGGCGCTATTACTTGGCGCCTTCCTTCTTGGAACCGTCGGCAAACTCTTCGCCAGTGGTCGTCAGCGGCGCATCAAGAGATGCGAACGGATCGACAACGGCGGAGGGCTCGAGGAACGGATCCTCGGTCGTGACCGAAGCGCGGGCGGTCTCAGCTTCCAGGCGTTCGGCCTGTTCGCGAGCCTTGTGAGCCTGATGATAGGCGAGACCCGTACCGGCGGGGATCAGACGGCCGACGATGACGTTTTCCTTCAGACCGCGGAGCTCGTCCTGCTTGCCCATGATGGCGGCTTCCGTAAGGACGCGCGTCGTTTCCTGGAACGAAGCGGCCGAGATGAAGCTGTCCGTGGAAAGCGAGGCCTTCGTAATGCCGAGGAGGACGTTGTCGTAGCTGGCGGGGCGCAGGCCCTGAGCGACGACGCGATCGTTCTCGTCGAGCATTTCGGAGCGTTCGACCTGTTCGCCGGTGATGAAGTGCGTGTCGCCCGGATCGGTGATCTGGACGCGGCGCAGCATCTGGCGGACGATCACTTCAATGTGCTTGTCGTTGATCTTCACACCCTGCAGACGATAAACGTCCTGCACTTCGTCGACGATGTAGCGGGCGAGCTCCTCGATGCCGAGCAGGCGGAGGATGTCGTGCGGATCGACCGGACCGTCAACCACTTCTTCACCCTTCTGAACGACCTGACCATCATGGACAAGAACCGTCTTGTCCTTACTGATCAGCGTTTCGTGGGCGACGCCGTCGTTGCCGGTGATGATCAGGCGCTGCTTGCCCTTCGTTTCCTTGCCAAAGGTCACCGTGCCCGTCACTTCGGCGAGCATGCCGGCATCCTTCGGGCTGCGGGCTTCAAAGAGTTCGGCAACGCGCGGCAGACCGCCGGTAATGTCTCGGGTCTTCTGCGATTCGACCGGGATGCGGGCGAGAACCTCACCCATGCCGATCTGCTGGCCGTCACGGACAACCACGAAGGCGCCGACAGGCAGCTGAATCGTCACGGCATGGTCCGTGCCCGGGATCTTCACTTCATTGCCGTTTTCGTCAATGAGGTGAACCAACGGACGCAGGATGCCGGCGTTCTGGGACTTGCCCTTGCCCTTGGCGGTCGTGGTGGAGCGCTTCGGGTCAATGACGACGAGGCTGGAAAGGCCCGTCACTTCGTCGACCTGATTCATCACGGTCACGTTTTCAACGACGTTTTCGAACTTAATCGTACCGGCGTATTCCGTGATAATCGGACGCGTCATCGGATCCCAGTTGGCGAGCATCTGGCCGGCCTTGATTTCCTGGTCGGGCATCACGAGCAACGTGGCGCCGTACGGAACCTTGTGGCGTTCGCGTTCGCGGCCGTTTTCCGTAATGACGATTTCGCCGGAACGGGAAATGACGACCAGTTCGCCCTTGGCGGAGCGGACGTAGCGCATGGCCGGGGAGTAGCTCACGACACCGGAGGACTTGGCTTCGACGCTGGAGGCCACGGCGGCACGGGAAGCGGCACCACCGATATGGAACGTACGCATCGTCAGCTGGGTACCCGGTTCACCGATGGACTGGGCGGCGATCACGCCGACGGATTCACCGGCATTGACGATCGAGCCGCGGCCGAGGTCGCGGCCGTAGCACTTGGCGCAAAGGCCGTAGCGCGTTTCGCAGGTGAGCGGCGTACGGACCTTGACCATGTCGATCGCGAGCTTTTCGATCAGATCGCAGCAGTCTTCGTCGATCAGCGTGCCGGCGGCAATGACCACTTCGCCGTCGTCGGGGTTGACGACGTCGGTGGCGGTCACGCGGCCGAGGACGCGGTCACGGAGAGCCTGAATGACTTCACCGCCTTCGACCAGAGCGCGCATTTCAACGCCGTTGGTCGTGCCGCAGTCGTCTTCCGTCACCACAAGGTCCTGCGTCACGTCGACGAGACGACGCGTCAGGTAACCGGAGTTAGCGGTCTTCAGAGCCGTGTCGGCCAGACCCTTACGGGCACCGTGGGTCGAAATGAAGTACTGCAGAACGTTCAAGCCTTCACGGAAGTTCGCGGTAATCGGCGTTTCAATAATGGAGCCGTCCGGCTTGGCCATCAGGCCGCGCATGCCGGCGAGCTGGCGAATCTGGGCTGCGGAACCACGAGCACCGGAGTCGGCCATCATGTAGACGCTGTTGAACGATTCCTGACGAACCTTCTTGCCGTGACGGTCGATCGTCGGTTCGGTGGAGAGCTCGGTCATCATCACCTTGCCCACCTGATCGGCCGTGCGGCCCCAGATGTCCACCACCTTGTTGTAGCGTTCACCCTGGGTCACGAGACCGGACGTGTACTGGGCTTCGATTTCCTTGACTTCCTGTTCGGCGTCATGGACGAGCTTTTCCTTCTGAGCGGGGACGGCCATGTCACCCACGCAGATGGAGATGCCGGCGCGCGTCGACAGACGGTAGCCGTTGTCCTTGAGCTTGTCGGCGAACATGACCGTCGCGCGCAGGCCGCACTTGCGGAAGCAGCGGTTGATCAGCTTGGCGATCTCCTTCTTCTTCAAGGTGATGTTGAGTTCCTTGAAGCTCATGCCTTCCGGCAGGATTTCGGAGAGGAGAGCGCGGCCGACGGTGGTTTCGTAACGAACCATGCGCGGGGTCTTTTCACCCGTTTCCTTGTTGACGTCGTATTCGCGGATACGGACCGTGCAGCGGGTCTGGAGTTCGACAACCTTGTTGTCCCAGGCGCGCTGAACTTCGGCGACGTCGGCAAAGAACATGCCCTCGCCCTTGCCGTTGATCTTTTCACGCGTAGCGTAGTAGAGACCGAGCACCATGTCCTGAGACGGCACGATCGACGGATCGCCGTTGGCCGGGAACAGGACGTTGTTGGAGGCCATCATCAGCGAGCGGGCTTCAAGCTGGGCTTCGAGCGAGAGCGGCACGTGAACGGCCATCTGGTCACCGTCGAAGTCGGCATTGAAGGCGGCGCAGACGAGCGGATGCAGCTGGAGGGCCTTGCCTTCGATCAGCTTGGGCTCGAACGCCTGAATGCCGAGACGGTGCAGCGTCGGAGCACGGTTGAGCATGACCGGGTGTTCGTAGATCACCTCTTCGAGGATGTCCCAGACGACAGGATCCTGGTTCTCAACCATCTTCTTGGCAGCCTTCGGCGTCACGGCGAGACCGCGGAGCACGAGCTTGTTGAAGATGAACGGCTTGAAGAGCTCGAGAGCCATGAGCTTCGGCAGACCGCACTGGTGCAGACGGAGTTCAGGACCCACCGTAATAACGGAACGGCCGGAGTAGTCCACGCGCTTGCCGAGCAGGTTCTGACGGAAGCGGCCGCTCTTGCCCTTGATCATGTCGGCGAGGGACTTGAGCGGGCGCTTGTTGGCACCGGTCATCGCCTTGCCGCGGCGGCCGTTGTCGAGCAGAGAGTCGACGGCTTCCTGCAACATGCGCTTTTCGTTGCGCACGATGATGTCCGGAGCCTTGATCTCGAGGAGGCGCTTCAGACGGTTGTTACGGTTGATGACGCGGCGGTACAGGTCGTTCAGGTCGGACGTCGCGAAGCGGCCGCCGTCAAGGGCGACGAGCGGACGCAGGTCCGGCGGAAGAACCGGGAGGACCGTCATGATCATCCATTCGGGCTTGATGCCGGAGCGCTGGAAGCCTTCAAGCACCTTGAGGCGCTTGGCGAACTTCTTGATCTTGGCTTCGGAGCTCGTCTCGCGGAGCTCGGTGCGCAGACGTTCGACTTCCTGATCGATGTCGATCGTGCGCAGGAGCTCGCCGATGGCTTCAGCGCCCATCATGGCGACGAAGTCGTCACCGAATTCGGTCGTGGCGGCAATGAAGTCCTCTTCGCTGAGCAGCTGGCCACGCTCGAGCGTGGAAAGGCCCGGATCAACGACGATGTAGGCTTCGAAGTACAGCACGCGCTCGATGTCGCGCAGCGGGATGTCGAGCACCATGCCCATACGGCTCGGAAGGCTCTTGAGGAACCAGATGTGAGCGACAGGGCTGGCGAGGTCGATGTGACCCATGCGTTCGCGGCGAACCTTGGCGAGCGTGACTTCAACGCCGCACTTTTCGCAGATCACGCCGCGATTCTTGAGGCGCTTGTACTTGCCGCAAAGGCATTCATAATCCTTCACCGGGCCAAAGATCTTGGCACAGAAAAGACCGTCGCGTTCCGGCTTCTGGGTACGATAGTTAATCGTCTCAGGCTTCTTGACTTCACCGTAGGACCAGGAGTGGATCTTTTCGGGACTGGCAAGTCCGATGCGGATCGCGTCGAAATGATCTTCCGACTGGACCTGGTTGAAGATATCGTTAAGCGGCATTCTCATCGCTTAATTTCCCCTTAGTTCTTGACGAGGTCGATGTCGATACCCAACGACCGGATTTCCTTGACCAACACGTTGAAGGATTCGGGCATACCCGCTTCAATCTTGTGGTCACCCTTGACGATGTTTTCGTAAACCTTGGTACGACCGTTAACGTCGTCAGACTTGACAGTAAGCATTTCCTGCAGCACGTAGGAGGCGCCGTAGGCTTCGAGGGCCCAGACTTCCATTTCACCGAAGCGCTGGCCGCCGAACTGCGCCTTGCCGCCGAGCGGCTGCTGGGTGACGAGGGAGTACGGACCCGTGGAACGGGCATGCATCTTGTCGTCGACCAGGTGGTGCAGCTTCAGATAGTGCATGAAGCCAACCGTGACGGGGCGCTCGAACGCTTCACCGGTGCGGCCGTCATAGAGGCGGGCCTGCGTCTTGGCGGGCGTGAGCTGCAGACGGGCGGCTTCGTCGTCCGGGAAGGCGAGGTCGAGCATCATGCGGACCTGTTCTTCCGTGGCACCGTCGAACACCGGCGTGGCAAACGGAACGCCATTGCGCAGATTGCGCGCCATGGCCATCAGCTCGTCGTCGGTAAGGCTGTCGAGATCTTCCTTCTTGCCCGTGCGGTTGTACACCTCGTTCAGGAAGGCGCGGATCTGGCGGACCTGTTCGGTCTTGAGCATTTCCTCAATGCGCCAGCCGAGACCCTTGGCAGCCCAGCCGAGATGCACTTCAAGCACCTGACCGATGTTCATACGGGACGGCACGCCGAGCGGGTTCAGAACGATGTCGGCGGGACGACCGTCGGCCATGTACGGCATGTCTTCAACCGGGCAGATCTTGGAGACCACACCCTTGTTACCGTGACGGCCGGCCATCTTGTCGCCAGGCTGCAGACGACGGCGTTCGGCGATGTACACCTTGACCATCTTGAGCACGCCCGGGGGCAGTTCGTCGCCGCGGGTGAGCTTGTCCTTCTTCGTGGCGTACTTGCGGTCGTTCTGTTCACGCGTGTCCTGAATGGCGCGCATCGTCAGATCGATGATGTGCTGGGCACCCTCTTCCTCCATGCGGAGGTTGAAGAGATCGTAGCCGGGAACGGCCTCGAGCATTTCCATCGTGAGCGCAACGCCCGGCTTGAAGGCGTCGGGGCCGCCGGCAACCTTGTGGCCGACGAGCTGACGACGCAGACGGTCGAACGCGTCGCGTTCAACAATGCGCAGCTGGTCGTCCAGGTCGCGGCGATAGCGCTTGAGGGCGTCCTCGATGATGCTTTCGGCACGCTTGTCGCGCTTGACGCCGTCACGCGTGAAGACCTGAACGTCGATCACGGTGCCGGTCATGCCGGACGGAACGCGCAGCGAGGTATCCTTGACGTCGGAGGCCTTCTCACCGAAGATCACGCGCAGGAGCTTTTCTTCCGGCGTGAGCTGGGTTTCGCCCTTCGGCGTGACCTTGCCGACAAGCACGTCGCCGGCCTTCACTTCAGCACCGATGAACACGATGCCAGAGTCGTCGAGACGGGACAGCTGGTTTTCGGACAGGTTCGAGATGTCGCGCGTGATTTCCTCAGCGCCGAGCTTCGTGTCGCGGGCGACGACGGAGAGCTCCTCGATGTGGATCGAGGTGTAGCGATCGTCGGCAACCACGCGTTCGGAGATGAGCACCGAGTCTTCGTAGTTGTAGCCGTTCCACGGCATGAACGCGATCAGCATGTTCTGGCCGAGGGCGAGTTCGCCGGTGTCAGTGGAGGCACCGTCGGCGAGCACGTCGCCGACCGCAACCCGGTCACCCTTGACAACGATCGGACGCTGGTTGATGTTCGTGGACTGGTTGGAACGCGTGAACTTCTGCAGGTTGTAGATGTCCACACCGGTTTCGCCGGCGATGCTTTCCTCGTCGTTCACACGGATCACCACGCGGTTCGCGTCGACATAGTCGACGACGCCGCCGCGGCGAGCCTGAACGGCAGTCTTGGAGTCAACGGCAACCGTGCGCTCGATGCCGGTACCCACGACCGGCTTTTCCGGACGGAGGCAGGGCACGCCCTGACGCTGCATGTTCGAACCCATCAGAGCACGGTTCGCGTCGTCGTGTTCCAGGAACGGAATCAAAGCGGCGGCGCAGGAGACGATCTGAGACGGGGCCACGTCCATGTACTGGATGCGGTCCGGGCTGGCGAGAACCGTTTCGCCGTTGTCACGGGCGGAAACGAGTTCCTGCGTCAGACGGCCGTTCTCGTCCATCTCGGCGTTGGCCTGAGCGATGATGTAGCGGCCTTCCTCAATGGCGGACAGGTAGGAGATTTCCTGCGTCGCGACGCCGTCGACCACCTTGCGGTACGGCGTTTCAAGGAAGCCGTATTCGTTGAGGCGGGCGTAAAGGGCGAGCGAGTTGATAAGACCGATGTTCGGACCTTCAGGCGTTTCAATTGGGCAGACGCGACCGTAGTGGGTCGGATGCACGTCTCGGACTTCGAAGCCGGCGCGTTCGCGAGTCAGACCACCCGGGCCAAGGGCCGAAATACGGCGCTTGTGAGTGATTTCCGACAGCGGGTTCGTCTGGTCCATGAACTGGGACAGCTGGCTCGAGCCGAAGAACTCGCGGATGGCGGCGCTGATCGGCTTGGAGTTGATCAGATCCTGCGGCGTGAGGCCATCGCTTTCAGCCTGGTTGAGTCGTTCCTTGACAGCTCGCTCAACGCGCACGAGGCCGGAGCGGAACTGGTTTTCGGCGAGTTCGCCGACACAGCGGACACGACGGTTGCCCAGGTGGTCGATGTCGTCGACGCCGTTGACCACGCAGGTGCGGGCCACGCCGTCGGCATCAAAGAGCTCGACGGTGTCCTGACCGTTGCGCAGGGCAACGAGGACGGCCATCGTGTCGATGATGTCTTCGCGGGTAAGCGTCATGGAACCCGTAGCGCCTTCACGGCCGAAACGGGCATTGACCTTCATGCGGCCGACGCGGGACAGATCGTACGCTTCGGCATCGAAGAAGAGACGGTTGAACAGAGCCTCGACAGCGTCTTCCGTGGGCGGTTCGCCCGGACGCATCATGCGGTAGATCGCGACGCGTGCGGCGAGCTGATCCGGCGTGTCGTCCAGACGAAGCGTGGACGAGATGTAGGAACCGTGGTCGAGTTCGTTCGTGAAGATCGTGAAGATCGTCTTGATCTTGGCGACGCGGAGCTGGGAAAGAAGATCGGGCGTGATTTCGTCGTTGCAGTTGGCAATGACTTCACCTGTTTCCTCGTCAACGATGTTCTTGCCGAGAACGCGGCCGAGAACATATTCGTCGGGAACGGGAATGCTCGTCACGCCGGCCTTCGTCAGGTCGCGGATGTGCTTGGCGGTGATGCGCTTGTCGGCGGGCACCACTTCCTTGCCGTCGGCAATGATCGGGAAGCTGACGGTCTGGCCCTTCAGGCGTTCGGGAACGAACGGAAGGGAGGCGCCGTTGGCGTTGATCGTGATTTCGTCGAACGTGAAGAAGCGCGCAAGGATGTCTTCCGGCGTCAGGCCGAGGGCCTTGAGCAGAATCGTGCCGGGCATCTTGCGGCGGCGGTCGACGCGGAAGTACAGGATGTCCTTGGCGTCGAATTCGAAGTCAAGCCAGGAGCCGCGGTAAGGAATCACGCGAGCCGAGAAGAGCAGCTTGCCGGAGGAGTGCGTCTTGCCCTTGTCATGTTCAAAGAAAATGCCGGGCGAACGGTGCAGCTGGCTGACGATGACGCGTTCCGTGCCGTTGATGATGAACGAGCCCTTCTCCGTCATGAGCGGGATTTCGCCCATGTAGACGTCATTTTCGCGAATTTCCTTCAGCGTCTCGGGCTTGGCGGCATCGCGGTCAAAGATTTCCAGCTGGATCTTGGCGCGAAGACGGCTGCAGAACGTCAGGCCGCGGAGCTGGCACTCGGCGACGTCGAATTCCGGTTCAGCAAGCTCGTAATCGACGAAGCGAAGACGTGCGTAACCGTTGTGGCTGGTAATCGGGAAGATGGAAGTAAACGCTGCCTGCAAACCGTATTCGGTATTGCGCTTGTTCGGGGCAACGTCCGCCTGCAGAAATTCTTCGTAGGAACGAAGCTGAGTATCAAGCAGGGAAGGCACTTCAAGGACGCTCGGGCGAGAGGCAAAGCTCTTGCGGATGCGCTTCTTTTCAGTGAACGAGTACGACATGGACACTCCGTTCGACATTGAGGGATGAACCAAAAATTGATGAACGCAAACTCTATGGACGCCAAAAGCCGCTCGGGAAGCACAACCTGTCGGTTGAACCCGCGCGGCGGATATGGGGATATTTCAAGTTAAGCGGTTCATCAAAGAAGAAAGACTTTGAACTCCATTCTCCATCCTGGGAGAACATAGTTCAAAGTCTCCCTTTCGGGAGACTCTGAAAAACAAAGCGAGCGACTTTAATTGTGCTCGCTTTGTTCAGTCAAATCAAGTAAAAATTACTTGAGAGCGACCTTGGCGCCGGCTTCTTCGAGCTTCTTGGCAGCAGCTTCGGCGTCAGCCTTCGGGAGGCCTTCCTTGACAGCCTTCGGAGCGCCTTCGACGAGGTCCTTGGCTTCCTTGAGGCCGAGGCCGGTCATTTCGCGAACGACCTTGATGACGGCGATCTTGTTGGAACCGGCGGATTCGAGAACGACGTCGAATTCCGTCTTTTCTTCAGCAGCGGCGGCAGCGCCAGCGGCCGGGGCGGCAACGGCGACAGCAGCGGCAGCAGCGGAAACGCCGAACTTTTCTTCCATCATCTTGATGAGTTCGGAGATTTCGAGAACGGTCTTGGAAGCGATCGCTTCGAGGATTTCTTCATTGGTAAGGGCCATTTTATAGCTCCGTATTACGTAGTGTTTTGTTTAAAAAAAGTTTAGGTTAGGCAGCAGCCTGTTCCTTGGCATCGCGCACGGCAGCCACGGTACGCACAAAGCGGGCCGGGACTTCGTTGATGGTGCGGACGAACTTGGCGATAGGTTCGTTCATCGTAGCCATCAACTTGGCAAGGAGTTCTTCACGGCTCGGCATCGTAGCGAGCTGCTTGACGGCTTCAACATCCATGACGGTGTTGGCCATCGCGCCGCCCTTGATAACGAGCTTGTCGTTGTCCTTGGCGAAATTGACGAGAACCTTGGCGGCAGCAACCGGGTCGGCGGAGAAGCCGTAGACGAGCGGACCAACGAACTGGTCAGCGAGTCCGGCAAATTCCGTACCTTCGACGGCGCGGCGAACCAACGTGTTCTTGACAACACGCAACGTCACATTGTTCTTACGTGCTTCAGCACGAAGCTTCGTGACGGCCTCAACGCTCAGCCCACGGTATTCGGCGATGACGATCGAGGAAGAGTTGGCAACGATGCCAGCGACTTCTTCAATGACAGCAGCCTTATCTTGACGATTAAGACCCATGGTCTGGCTCCACTCAGAGGTGTCCCCTTGCGAGGACACCGGTTTTCAAATAACCGGCATACTTCTGAGAGTTTTGGCTGATTTTTTACACAAGCACACGAGCTTGTGGTCTGAAACACAACGCAATATCTCTCTTCGGTTTACCGTCTGCGCTGGACGACTTGGCGGTCATCCCACTGCCGTGAAAGCATCGGCAGTGAAGTTCACAAGCCCATTAAAAAGCGCCGGTGTCAATCTCTTCGTTGCTTTCAGAGAATTGTTGACCTTTGCTTCTCCAGCGGTCTTTGACAGCGACGGGCCCGATTGCTCGGCCCCGTCACCCAAAGCCCTTGAGACCTCACGGTCTCGAGAAAAGATTTCTCTTTTCCGGTCTCGCCGCTTTCGCAGCGTCCTGATCAGGTTGCCCTGACCAACGGAGGACCGACCCCGTTATGTTTGGTTCATTAGTTGTTGATAGAACCGATATCAACGCGAACACCGATGCCCATCGTGGAGGAGACGGCAACCTTGCGGAGGTACTGGCCCTTCGAGGAAGCCGGCTTCAGCTTGTTGAGCTGGTCGATGAGAGCCACCAGGTTCTTCTGGAGGCGGTCAGCCGTGAAGGAGGCACGACCGATCGGGGCGTGGATGATACCAGCCTTGTCGGCGCGGAACTGGACCTGACCGGCCTTGGCGTTCTTGACAGCCTGGGCAACGTTCGGGGTGACAGTACCGACCTTCGGGTTCGGCATCAGGCCGCGCGGGCCGAGGATCTGGCCGAGCTGGCCGACAACGCGCATCGCATCCGGGGAGGCGATGACGACGTCGAAGTCGAGCTCACCGGCCTTGACCTTGGCGGCGAGGTCGTCGAAACCGACGATATCGGCGCCGGCGGCAAGAGCTTCTTCAGCCTTGGCGCCCTGGGTGAACACGGCAACGCGAACGGTCTTGCCCGTGCCTTCCGGCATCACGACAGCGCCGCGGACGGCCTGGTCGGACTTGCGCGGATCGATGCCGAGCTGGACGGCCACGTCGACAGATTCGTCGAACTTGGCAACAGCCGTTTCCTTGATGAGTTCGAGAGCTTCAACAGCGGTGTAAAGCTTGTTGGCTTCGACCTTGGCGTTGAGAGCCTTCATGCGCTTGCAAAGCTTAGCCATTACAGACCCTCCACAATGATGCCCATGGAACGAGCGGAACCAGCGATCGTACGAACAGCAGCGTCGATGTCGGCAGCGGTAAGGTCCGGAGCCTTCGTCTTGGCGATTTCTTCAGCCTGAGCGCGCGTGATCTTGGCGACCTTTTCCGTGTTCGGACGGGAAGAACCCTTCTGGATCTTGGCAGCCTTCTTGATCAGGATCGTGGCCGGCGGGGTCTTCATGATGAACGTGAAGCTCTTGTCCTCGTAAGCGGTAATGATAACCGGAGTCGGAATGCCCGGTTCCAAAGACTGCGTCGCTGCGTTGAACGCCTTGCAGAATTCCATAATGTTCAAGCCTTTCTGGCCCAGAGCCGGACCGACCGGAGGAGAAGGGTTGGCCTTTCCCGCGGGGATTTGCAGCTTGATCAATCCTAAAATTTTCTTTTTAGATTTTACAGCCATTTCAATACCTCACTTTAGGGTTTGTGGTAAGATTATGGCTAATCTCCCACAAATTGTGATAAACAAACG
>ENA-OPXI01001250-OPXI01001250.1-human-gut-metagenome-genome-assembly--contig:-NODE-1250-length-14308-cov-2.898969_pt1 | contig 14308 bp, 10 predicted proteins | sample MGYA00241520_ERZ502032 | MGnify/ENA primary metagenome ERZ502032 (study PRJEB25962, sample SAMEA2042106) | human gut metagenome | biome: human gut; feature: human-associated habitat; material: faeces...
ACGGTCCTCATGGGAACTGCTGCCAGTCTTTCTCCCTTTTCCACACCAAAGGAGGCGCAAAAAGAAGCTGCCATGGAGGCGCTTCGCCTTATGGGTATGGAAAAATACGCTTCCCGCTCTTTTTCCCATTTAAGCGGCGGGGAACAGCAAATGGTTTTGATTGCCAGAGCACTTGCTCAAAAAGCGCCTATCCTCATTATGGATGAGCCATGCTCAAATTTGGACTATGGAAATCAAATCCGTCTTTTAAAGAAGTTAAAACAGCTTTCTGCACTTGGATATCTTGTTCTGCTTTCCACTCATAATCCGGAACATGCTTTTCTTTTTGCAGACAAAGTGATTTGTATGTGCCAATATCTAAAAAAGAAATTCCGGTTCCTGTCATATCCGCCGCGATTCCCACATCTACAGGAAGGACTTCTGCCCCTGCACAAGCTGCCATCAGGCAGACGCAGGATCTTCTGGCTGCCATATTTTTGGCAACTGCTGCTGTTACGTCCTGTCCTGTCTGGGTCACACCTTCTGCTACGATCCCATTGTCTGCGCACATGATTACAATACATTTTTTATCCAGGGAAAATTCTTCCCGCCTTTTTACCCCTGCAATGCGGCAGATATCTTCTTCTAACACGCCTAAACTGTTTAATGGCTTTGCCACCCGGTCCCAGTGGGCTTTTGCTGACTTTACTGCTTCTTTATCAATCGGTTTTATCCCCTTTAACACAGTTTCCGGGGAAACAGTCTGTTTCTGGTTCATCTTACTGCTGCCTCTTTCTTTTCATTCTGTATCTGTCACAGGCCTGTACAAACCGTTCCCCAAAACCTTCCAGGGAAGGATAATACAAATGGGGAAAACCTGCCATTACCTGATTTTTTACAGTGACGCAGGGCCAGCTGCGCTTTCCTGTTGGCTTTTTTGCCTGCATTTTGAGTTCATTTTCATCCTGGGTACTTTCCCAGTAATGGAATTCATGGCCTTTGATGGTCTCGCCTGCTTTTAAATACAGACTGTCCTTTTCTGTCCGTACCGTAATATAGCCGAAATGAGAATTTTTCCCTTTTTTGTAGCCTTTCCCGGAAAATACACCTGCCATCTCATAGCCGGTTCCATTTTCATCTTCCAGTTCTTTTAAAAGATAGAGATAACCGCCGCACTCTGCCAGAATGGGCATATCTTCCTCTGCTTTCCGGCGGATCTCATTTCGTATGGTCTCATTTTCTTCCAGCGCTTTTGCATAAAGCTCCGGATAACCGCCGCCAAGTAAAAGACCATCCAGATCATCTGGCAGATGCTTATCATGGACAGGGCTGAACCGGACGATCTGAACGCCCTGTTTTTCCAAAAATTCCAGGTTATCCCTGTAATAAAAGCAGAAAGCCTCATCCCAGGCAACGCCAAGACGGATGCGGATAACTGAATGTGAGATTTTTTCTCCTGCAAATTGGTTTTGCAAAACCAAATCAGCATTTTTCTGAGCTTCACACTTCTGGCTGGAACCATCTGCTGTCACAGTCACAGACCCTAGCACATCTATATCTGCTTTTTCTCCCAGCTTAAGTAATACATCCACATCCAATGTCTTCTCCAGACAGTCACCTAACTGCCTCATCTGCTCCTGAAGGTTCTCGATCTCCCCAGGAAGCACAAGTCCTAAATGACGGCTTCCCACCTGCCAGAAATCCAGTTCCGGTACATATCCTGCTACCAGCACACCTGTTTCTTTTTCGATCACTGCCTTCATCCGCGGATATAACATAGGAGAGATCCTGTTTAATATCACTGCCTGAATATGATTTCCATTTTTATTTGCCTGAGAAAGCTGTGACTCTCCCTGAAAGACCTGAAAGCCCTTGATCAGCGCCGCCAGGGAAAGGCTGGCTCCTTTTGCATCCACTACCAGCACCACCGGCAGATCTAAAATATCCGCTACCTCCCAGGAACTGGCAGCTGTTGTATCTCCGCCTAAGCCGTCAAAATATCCCATTACGCCTTCTACTACTGGAAAATGCGTTTCAGACACTGCTGCATATTTTTCCCTCATGTCCTGTGGCTGTTCAAAGAAACTGTCCAGGTTTCCTCCCTCAATGCCAAGGACTTTCCGATGAAACAGCCCGTCAATATAGTCCGGTCCACATTTATAGGAAAATGGATTTTTCTGTTTTCGTTTTAAAAGTTCCAGGATGCCGCAGGTGACCATAGTCTTTCCGCTGCCGCTTCTTGGAGCTGCGATCATGAATCCAGCCACTCTATCTCCTCCACATCGTCTTTTACCGGATGCTGCATCACTGCAATGTATACCGGATTCTGAGCTATTGGCATATGGTAGCTGCCAAGCTGTTTAACAGGAGAAACCTGAACCTGCAGAAGTTCACCGTCTTCAAAACCATATTCCTTCATACATGCAAGGATCTCTGATACAGTTTCCAAAGTAATGGCATTTGCCACGATCCGCACCGCCGGATTTAAGTTTAACAGGGTACCAATGATCTCCTTCATCTTTCCGCCGCTGCCGCCGATAAAAGCATGGGTAGGTGCCGGAAGTCCCTCAAAAGCCTCCGGTGCTTCTCCCTCTACAATGTGGATATCTTCCCAGTTTCCATGAAACTTTTGCACATTTGCCCGGATCAGTTCCAAAGCTTCCGGTTCCCGCTCAATGGCATACACACTGCCTTCATTACAGCTTCTTCGGATCGCCAGACCCATCTCCACGGATACAGAGCCCGTTCCCGCGCCAATATCATAACAGACACTGTGATTACCGATATAAAGTTTCTCTATAGACAGCCGGCGAATGGTTTCCTTGGTCATCGGAACCTTTCCCCGGATGAAATCTTCGTCTTTCGGGTGCTTTGTGAGATAAATTCTCGTCTCTTCTGCGTGAGGATTTTTCACAATAACGCAGGCAAGACTTCCAAAGGGCCTCTTCTCCTCTTCCATCAGCAATTCTGCAGGGGTAGCTTCGCAGAGAATACGTTCTGTTTCGTATGAGAAATTTTCTCCAGCCCATATTTTCACATTTCCAAGTCCATTACTTACCAGTTCCCTGCAAAGAGCAGAAACACTGCCCTTTCCTCCCAGTAAGATAAAACAGTCTTCATAATGACGGATATGGGAAACTACGTCGCAGCTGCGGCCATGGCTGCTGATACTGTGAACATTCTGCCAGCTTCTGCCGAGTCTGGCGCAGAAATAAGAAAGACTGGATACACCGGGAATATATTCTACCTCCCAGCCTTCCTGCAGGAAAGCTTTGGAAGCCGCTTCTGCCCCGCTGTAAAAGCCGGTATCCCCGGAGAGCACCAGCACTGCCTCATCCCATTCAAAAGAAGAAAGCCAGTTTACCATTTCACTGGGCTTATAAGCTGCCAGCACTGCTTTTCCTTCTGTATAAGGTGCAGCTGCATCTAACATCCTTCTGGCTCCCATTACAGCATCTGCCCGGTCTAAGCAGTCTAAAACCTCGCCTGTCAGCTGGTCATCCTGCCCCATTCCGATCCCTGCAAGATAGATAATGGGTTTTCTCTCCTCATATTCATTCTGAGACATCCTTCATCCACTCCTTTACTGCTTCTTTTGTCTGCTCTAAGGACATTCCTTTATCTTTTGGCCGGTCGATCACAACAGCTGTTGCTCCCGCTTTTTTTGCAGCCTGCATCTTTTCTTTAAAGCCGCCTGTATCTCCCCCGTCCTTTGTTACCATATAAGAACATTGAAATTCCTTCAATTGTATATAATTCATTTCCGCTGAAAACGGTCCCTGCATGGCAATGATATGTCTTCCGCTGTAGCCCAGTTCCCTGCAGATATGAACAGAAGCTTCCACAGGAAGGACTCTTGCAAAAATCCGTTCTAAATGTCCCGGAAGTCCCTGCCACAGAACCAGTTCCTTGCTTCCTGTAGTGAGGAAGATATTTCCTTCTTTTTCAGAAAGATACCTGACTGCCTCTGCTGTATTTTTCACATGGATAATGCCATTTTTATCGCCTTTGCTATCTTTTGCCTCATCTTCACTTTCTTTTCGCAGGCAGCGCAGAAGGCAGATATCCGGATATTTTTCACAGGCTTTCCGGATATTGGCAGTCACCACCTGGGCATAGGGATGGGTGGCATCGATCACTAGAGACGGGCTCTCTTTTTTCAAAAAAGCTTCCATCGCACCCTCGTCCAGGCGACCGCAGTGTACCGTTAAATGCTTTAAAGACATTTCTTCTTCCAGAAGCTCTGCACCGTATTCCGTTGCCACGCAGACGATTCCGGTAACACCTGACTGTTCGTCCAGCCAGTTAGCCAGTATCCGCCCTTCTGTTGTTCCCGCAAAGAGGATTACATGCTTTTTTGCCATGTTATTTCTCCTTCTTTTGCAGATAGCCTCTTGGTGTCACCATCCATTTGCCGATCTTTACAGTACTGGTTTTTCCAATGAATACTGTCGTAAACATATCCGCCGGATAATCAGCCAGTTCTTTTAAAGATATTACCTTCATCTCTTCCCCATCTCTTCCAATACAGGAAGCTACACCGCAGACTGTTTCCGGTGAACGGTATTTCATGATCCGCTCACAGGCCTGCTTTAAATAGTCCGGTCTGCCTTTGCTGCGGGGATTATATAAGCAGATAACAAAATCTGCCTGGGCTGCCTTTTCTATGCGCTCCCAGATCATTTCTATGGGTGTTAAACGGTCACTTAAGCTGACCACTGCAAAATCATGAGTCAACGGTGCTCCAAGGCCTGCAGCACCGGCACAGGCAGCTGTAACCCCGGGTATCATCTTGATCTCTACTCCCGGATACTGTGCTGACAGCTCCAGGATCAGACCTGCCATACCGTAAACACCGCTGTCCCCACTGCAGATCATGGCTGTATCTTTGCCTTCCATACAGCATTCAAAGGCCATACGGCACCGTGCCTCCTCTTTTGTCATAGGCGTGGTAAGATATTCTTTGTCCGGGAAATAGGGCTTTACAAGGTCCGCATATACCGTATATCCAGCGATCACCTGGCAGTCTCCAATGGCTTTAAACGCTTCTTTTGTCATTCCATCTAAGGAACCCGGTCCCATACCTACTACGTAGAGTTTTCCTGATGCTGCTATTTCCGGCACAGCCGAAACTATTTTCCCGCTGTGGGAGCTTTCTGCCATACGGAATTCTGTTGTAAATCCCGGATCGTACAGCTTTGACCGGTCATAGCCATTTTGTGCCACTGTATTTCCAACTACGATCAAGGCTGTTTTTGTAATATGTTCACGCTCCGCTGCCTCTGCCAGCTCTGCCACAGTGGTACGCACGGTTTTCTCTTCCGGCCAGGTTGCCTTGTATACAATAGCAGCTGGTGTATCCGGGCTGTACCCCCCTGCCATTAATTCCTTTGACAGTTCTTTTAACATTCCCGTACTTAAAAAGATCACCATGGTTGCCTGATGAGAAGCAAACTGGCGGATGCTCTCTCTTTCCGGCACCGGTGTCCTGCCTGCCATTCTGGTAATAATTACGCTTTGGGATATTCCCGGAAGAGTATACTCCATCTGTAAAGCGGCTGCTGTGCCGCAGAAAGAACTGACTCCCGGACAGATATCATAAGTGATCCCCAGCTTGTCCATTGCATCCATCTGCTCTCTGATGGCACCGTAGAGACAGGGATCTCCTGTATGCAGGCGGACTACCTCTTTTTGCTCTTTCCATGCCTGTTCTATAACTTCCATAACCTGTTCCAGGGTCATTTTTGCGCTGTCGTAGATCACAGCCCCCTGTTTTGTCTCTTTTAATAAACCTGGATTGACCAGGGAACCTGCATAAATAACGATATCTGCCTGTTTTAAAAGTCTCAGTCCTCTTACTGTGATCAGGTCCTCTGCTCCCGGACCAGCTCCTACAATGTGTACCATATTTCTCTTCCTTTCCGGAATTTATTTTCGTTTATTTTCAGTCCAGTTTCGTCATATCCTGGGCCAGTATCCTTTTTAACATGTCCATGGCTCCGGGAGACATTCCCAGTATCCCTCTTTCATTGGTAAACAGGATACATTCTACCTTCATGGACTCTCCTGCCCGCAATGTCAGATGCTCCCAGGCCCGTCTTACCACCTGTTCCATAACCTTTTCACGAAGCCTCGGCACTGTCTCTAAAAGTTTTAATCCCTGATCTACAGTAACGGACTCTAAAATCTCCCGGATCAGCTCCGGTCCTGCACCGCAGGCACCGCCCCAGGCTGCCAGAGTTTCCATTCTTCCATCCGCTACAGAAGAATGGGTGTTCATCACACCGGCTGCCAGCTTGATCAGCTTCCCTCCATGTCCGACTAACAGTACCTCCTCAATATTTTCCTGCACTGCCATGTCCAGAGAGTCACCAATAAAATTACTGCACTTTACAGCGTAATCCAGATTTACATTCAACTCATCCCGTAAAAAGCTTTCCCCATAATTCCCCGGTGTCAGGATCATGCTTTTAAGTCCGGCCACATGTTTCTGATGCAATTCTAACTGTATGGTATCGGTAAGTGCTTTCTCACTCATAGGCTCTACCATGCCACTGGTCCCCAAAAGGGAGATACCGCCTTTGATACCCATACGGGGATTAAAGGTCTTTTTGCTGATTTCTATTCCCTGAGGAATAAATATTTCAATATGCAGACTGCCCTGAAATCCATATTGTCTGCAGGCTCTTTCCACATGGGTAAAGATCATTTCCCTTGGTACCGGATTAATAGCAGGTTTTCCTACTTCACAGGCCAGTCCCGGCTTTGTAACGATACCCACGCCCTCTCCTGCTGTAAGATGAAGCCGGATAACCTCATTTTCCCAGATATAGCCTTCTGTCTCCGGTTTATCATCCCTAAATGATACTCTGGAATAGATAGCGATCCCATTGGTCACATCCGGATCATCTCCGGAGTCCTTTCGCACAGCGCAGACTGCCTGCTCCTTTGTAAAACGGATCTCCTCGATCTCCAGATCCAGGTCTAGCCCCTTAGGTGTAGAGACTTTCACCTGACCCACCCGTTTCTGTCCAAGGAGCATAAGAGCCGCTGCCATAGAAGCCGCCGTCCCGCAGGTACCGGTGGTATAGCCCCATCTTAACTTTTTCTGATTTTTATATACATACATTTCTTCCATAGCAAATACCCACAGACCCTTTATGATCTTAAAAATCCTCTTGTGGTATCATACCATATTACCCATTACTCTACAACGCAAAAATGGGACCTTTCGGTCCCAAAACTGTGTGTCTGCATATAGCGGCTTTTATACTGCATCGTATATTTTTTGTAAATACTCTACATCCTGATGATACCGCTCTTTTGTGGAATTTTCCAGAAGCATTGTAATATAAGGCTTGTCTTTTTTCAGGTTTTTCATTAAAGGTTCATAATGGAACAGACCTTCCCCTACATGGGCAAATTCCGGTTTTCCTTCTTTCATCACGAAATCCTTTACATGAACAACCGAAATACGATCTCCGTAAAGACGAAATGCTTTATTGATCTCTTCATCCTGATCTGCAACATGCTCTGCACTGATCAGGTTTACCGGATCCAAAATTGCTTCCACATTTGGAGAATCAATGTCTTCTAAAAATCTCCTCATGATCTCCGGGCAGTAAAGAGTATGATCCGCCTCTACTCCCACGATCACCCCTAATTTCTCCGCAGCAGATACAATTTCCCTCATGCTCTTTAATAACAACTGATAGCAGCCTTCTGTATAGGTATAGGGAACTACCTTAAAACCTGCATCATAACGTCCGGTTTCCGTTCCCACCATGTCGGCGCCTATAACCTTCGCATATTTTAAATGTTCAATAAACTTTGCTACTGCTTTCTGGCGTTCTTTCTCATCTGGATTTACAGGATTGATATAGCACCCCAGTACAGCCACATGAATATCATTTTCATCCAGTTTTTTTCTGATCATCCGTGCAAATCCAGGCGAATAATGACCATGATCAAAATTATATCCGGCGATGGATTTTCCCATCGCCAGCTGGATCTGATCTACGTGATTGGCAGCAATTGTGTTTACCAGTGTATCAATATCCGTCTTTGGGCAGAGGTCATGGCATCTCATTCCATAATTCATAGTTTTCCCCCAACAATTTATAAATCTACAGTAATAAAGATATCATAAATCGCCTTGATAGCAGTCTCAAAATCAGCGTTCTTAACACCGATAATGATATTCCATTCACTGGATCCCTGATCGATCATCTTTACATTGACTCTTGCATGTGCCAGTGCGGAGAAGATACGGCCTGCAGTGCCTCTGTTGGAGCGCATACCTCTGCCTACCACTGCGATCAGTGCCAGATCTGACTCTAATTCAATGGTATCCGGCTCTGCCACTCTGTGGATACCTGCTACTACAGACTGCTCATAAGCCTCAAATTCTGACTGATGAACGAAAACAGTCATGGTATCGATACCGGATGGCATATGTTCAAAGTTGATGCCGTATTTTTCAAATACGCTTAAAACTTTTCTCCCAAAACCAACCTCAGAATTCATCATTGCCTTTTCAATGTTGATAGAGCAGAAGCCCTTCTTACCTGCAATACCGGTAATGGTATGACGCGGCTTGCGGCAGGTAGTCTCTACGATCAGGGTTCCCTTATCATCCGGACGGTTGGTGTTGCGGATATTGATCGGGATACCTTCCTTACGTACCGGGAAAATAGCATCTTCGTGAAGAACACTTGCACCCATGTAAGCCAGTTCACGAAGCTCTTTATAAGTAATAGTCTCAATAACCTCAGGGTCTTTGATAATTCTTGGGTCAGCTACTAAAAATCCGGAAACATCGGTCCAGTTCTCATAGAGATCTGCATGGATCGCTTTTGCAACGATAGAACCGGTTACATCAGAACCACCTCTGGAGAAGGTCTTTACAGTACCGTCATGACGGGAACCGTAAAATCCAGGGATAACTGCTCTCTCTACATGCTCTAATCGCTCAGAAAGCTCTTTATCGGTAGTGTCTGCTTCAAAGTTTCCATTATCATCAAAGAAAATAACCTCTGCAGCGTCAATAAACTCATATCCCAGATAATTTGCCATAACGATACCATTTAAGTATTCGCCTCTGGAAGCAGCGTAATCTCTTCCTGCTTTTGCAAGAAAGTTTTCTTCAATTTTATCAAATTCATGATCCAGGTTCAGGTTCAGATCCAGTCCGTCAATGATCTCATTGTATCTTTCTTTGATCTTGTCAAGGATCTTCTTGTAAGAACGTCCCTCTGCTACTGCATCATAACATGCATACAGCATATCGGTTACCTTCTCATCCTTGTCATTGCGCTTGCCTGGTGCAGACGGCACTACATATCTTCTGGATTTATCCGCTTTAATAATGTCAGCCACTTTTTTAAACTGCTTTGCATTTGCAAGTGAACTGCCTCCGAACTTAACCACTTTCTTCATGATCTTTATCTCCCTTAAATCGTAGTAAAACACACCTTTTTGATCAGTCTCTGATTTAGTGCGTTACAAGTGCAAATGATACCGTACTTTTCCCATCATGTCAATAGTTTTGGACTAAAAAATTTGCCGTGCAAGGACAAATGTCTTTGCACGGCATACTTTAAAATGGTTCTGTCTTTTATTTAACGTTTTATTTAAGCTTCTGCTCTTAGCCTATTAACGCAGCATTTTAATTTTCCATTTCCTTGTTTACAGACTCTTCACAGGAACGCATGGCAAGAATGGTCTTTTCCATCAGTTCTTCCAGTGTCCAGCCCAGGGTTTCCGCACCTTCACGGATCACATCCCTGGAACATCCGGCAGCAAACTTTTTATCTTTGAATTTCTTTTTAAGGCTGGAAACTTCCATATCCATTACGCTGCGGGAAGGACGCATTCTGGCTGCTGCTCCTACAAGACCTGTAAGCTCATCTACTGCAAAAAGCACCTTTTCCATCTCATGTTCCGGCTTTACATCACAGGCAATGCCGTAACCATGGCTGCAGATGGCGTGGATCAGCTCTTCTTCTGCTCCTGCTTCTCTTAACAGCTCTGGCGCCTTGATACAGTGCTGTTCCGGATACATTTCAAAATCAATATCGTGAAGAAGTCCTGCCATAGCCCAGAAATCCGCATCTTCACCGTATCCCAGTTCATTTGCAAACCATCTCATGGTTCCCTCTACTGTAAGACCATGTAAAATATGAAATGGCTCCTTATTATACTTTTTCAGTAATTCCAATCCCTGTTCTCTTGTAAGTTTCGTAGTCATCTCTTCTGCTTCCTTTCCACCGGATATTCAGATATATCCTGTAGGAATATATCTTTTTATTTTTCACTATTATAATTCTCACATGTAAAAAATGCAAGGCTGACTGCCTTGAAAATCCTTAAGACTGTGATTATACTGTTACTAAAATAATATAAATGACGAAAGAGTTAAAAGGAGGTATCCCTATGTTAAATTACAGAACCGCCCAAACAGCAGACCTGCCTGCCATGATGAAAATGGTAGAAGAAGCCAAAGAAGGATTTCGGGCTAGAAATATTGACCAGTGGCAAAAGGGAGAACCAAACGAACAGGGGCTTACAGAAGGCATTGAAAAAAGCGTTGTACATGTCCTGGAAGAAAATGGAGAAGTTTTAGGCATGATCACCGTTGTGCCCGGTCCTGAAGCCGACTACGCTGTTATCGACGGCGCCTGGCTGAATGACGAGCCTTATTTTGCTTTCCACAGAGTCTGCGTATCCGAGGCACACAAAGGAAAAGGATTGGCTGCAAGCCTCTTCTCTTATTCTGAGGCATTTGCAAAAGAAAAGGGTGTCAGAAACATACGTATCGACACCCATCCGGACAATCTCTCCATGCAGAAAGCATTAGCCAAAAATGGCTATACTTTCTGCGGAAAGATCACATTATGTTCCGGAAGCGAAGCCGGAGATCCCCGGTTCGCCTACCAGAAAATTTTAAATTAATGCATATAGCGTTGGTTTGACCTGAGATTGGTCATGAGCCCAATTATACCCCGCTGAAAGCGCTGTAACCGCCGTCTACAGGCAGTACAATGCCATTTACAAAGCCGGCTGCATCATCACTTGCCAAAAACAGGGCTGCGCCGATCAGCTCCTCTGGATTACCAAAACGTCCCATAGGAGTTCCGGCAATGATGTCTCCGGCTCTGTCTGTGTAGGAGCCATCCTTGTTAAATAACAGATCATGGTTCTGCTCTGCTGCATAAAATCCCGGTACAATGGCATTGCAGCGGATGCCACTCTGTCCAAAGTGGATCGCCAGCCACTGAGTCAGGCTCTGGACAGCGCTTTTTGCATTGGAATAAGCCATAACCTTGGAAAGAGGAAGGATAGAGGAAACAGAAGCGATATTGATAATGCTTCCCTTTCTCTTTTCCACCATATCTCTGGTAAATACCTGGATAGGCAGTAAGGTTCCCATGTAATTCAGATCCATTACATTTCTGATATTCTCTTCCTTCAGATCCCAGAAAGAATAATCGTCCTCCTGTTTTTCCTTCTTTAACATTTTTACAGAGGCAATGGCTCCCGGCTGGTTTCCCCCCGCGCCGTTAATCAGGATATCGCAGCTTCCCAGCGCTGCTTTGATCTGCTCATAAGTCTTTACCAGTTCTTCTTTATCCAGTACATTGCAGCTGTAGCCTTTTACTGTTGCTTCTTTGCTGTATTCATTTTTGGCATTTTCTGTAAGGGTCTCAGACATTTTCGCCAGTTTTTCCTTATTGCGCCCGATAATGGCAACTTTCGCCCCGTTCACAGCCAGACCATATGCCATAGCAGAACAAAGCACACCGCTTCCTCCTGTTACAATGGCTGTTTTTCCTGTAAGATCCACACTAAAAGGTACTTTCATCGCTTCTCCTCTTTCCGCGCCCTTTAGGGCACTGTTTTATATTTACTGATACATGAAACATATGTAGGTAACATGTATGATCATCCTGCATCGGCATACCGGTATACCGGCCATATATATCAATATATAATATAAAATATGCTTCCCGTCAACTGGTATTCTAAACTTTATTTTATTAAATTTTCCCCCTTTTCATCAATACAAAAATCCCGGAAGATAATCCGAATTTCTCAAGACCTTCTTCCGGGACATTTTACAATATTACACTACCTGTGTCATAGCTTACTCTTACTTAAAGTACTTCACACCAGACTCAAAGATCTTCATATCCTGTTCGCCGTAAATGTTCATGGCAACTGCCTCGCCTCTTCTCTCAGAGTGAGCCATCTTACCAAGGATACGGCCATCCGGGCTTGTGATACCTTCGATTGCCATGTAGGAACCGTTTGGATTCCAGTATTCGTCCATGGTCACATTGCCCTTATCGTCTACATACTGGGTCGCTACCTGGCCATTTGCGATCAGGCGGTGGAGCCATGCTTCGTCTGCTACGAAACGTCCTTCACCGTGGGAAGCCGGATTGCAGTATACACCACCCAGTTTTGCTTCTGCCAGCCATGGGGACTTATTTGTCATAACCTTGGTGTAAACCATCTTGGAAATATGGCGTCCAATGGTGTTCATAGCCAGTGTAGGAGAATTTGGCTTCTGCTCTGTGATCTTTCCTTCCGGAACAAGGCCTAACTTGATCAGGGCCTGGAAACCGTTGCAGATACCAAGCATAAGTCCGTCACGTTCATTTAACAGCTTTTCTACCTCTTCCTTGATCACTGCATTGCGGAATACAGTTGCAAAGAATTTAGCGGAACCGTCTGGCTCATCACCAGCGGAGAAGCCGCCTGGGAACATGATGATCTGTGCCTTTGCGATCTCTTTCTTGTATTCTTCTACAGACTCACGGATATCCTGTGCACTTAAGTTCTTAAATACCTTTGTTACTACCTTTGCGCCTGCACGTTCAAAGGCTTTTGTGCTGTCGTACTCGCAGTTAGTACCAGGGAATACAGGGATAAATACTTCCGGCTGTGCCAGCTTGTGGTCGCAGATATAAATAGTATCTGTATCGTAAAGCTTTTCTTCTATCTTTGCAGCTTCGCCTGTCTTTTCTTTGCCTGTAACAGTTGGGAATACGTCCTCTAAGGTCTTCATCCAGCTTGCTAAAGCTTCATCCATGGTAATGGTGGTATTTCCATATTCAAATACACCCTTGTCTGTTACTTCGCCAAGTAAAGTATATGGGATGGAAAGTTCTCCCACTTTTCCTTCTGCTACTTCGCATACGATATTGCCCCAGCCTGCGCCAAAGAAATCTCTTGGATCTACATTGTGCTCGATCTTAACGCCCATCTTGTTGCCGAATGCCATCTTGCTTACAGCTTCCGCAGCGCCTCTGCCTTCTACTGCATATGCAGAAAGGATCTTTCCAGCCTTGATATCTTCAAACAGCTTTCCGTAGCCGTCCATGATCTGGGCGTAATCCGGCAGATCATAGTTATCACGGTTGATCTTAAATTCTACGATCTTGCTTCCTGCTTTCTTAAATTCAGGAGTAATGATGTTCTTGCAGCTGTTTACATCTACTGCAAAGGAAACAAGTGTCGGAGGTACATTGATCTCACCGTGTTCATCATCAAAGGTACCGGACATACTGTCCTTACCGCCGATGGAAGGAAGTCCAAAGCCCATCTGCGCATTGTAAGCACCAAGGAGTGCTGCAAATGGCTGGCTCCATCTGGTTGGGTCGCTGCTCATTCTGCGGAAGTATTCCTGGAAAGTAAAGCGGATCTTTTTATAATCACCGCCTGCAGCCACGATCTTTGCTACAGAAGAGACAACTGCATAAACAGCGCCATGGTATGGGCTCCAGCTGGAAAGATATGGATCAAAGCCGTAGCTCATCATGGTAACGGTATCTGTATGTCCTTCTAATACAGGAAGCTTTGCTACCATGGACTGTGTTTCTGTCAGCTGATATTTGCCGCCAAATGGCATAAATACAGAACCTGCGCCAATAGAACCGTCAAAACGCTCTACCAGTCCCTTCTGTGAGCACACATTTAAGTCGGACAGCATGTTCAGCCATTTATCTTTTACATTTCCTACTTCTTTCTTATCAAAAAGATTTCCCTCATGTGCAGGAACCTCTAAGGTAACATCTGCTTCCTGATGAGCGCCGTTTGTATCAAGGAAAGCACGGCTGATATCTACAATGGTCTTTCCTCTCCAGTTCATCACCAGTCTTGGATCTTCAGTTACAACTGCAACGGTAACTGCTTCCAGGTTTTCTTCTGCTGCATAGCCTAAGAATTTCTCTACGTCAGCAGGATCAACTACAACTGCCATACGCTCCTGGGACTCGGAAATAGCGATCTCAGTACCGTCAAGACCTGCATATTTCTTCGGAAC